>Ga0209373_10001125_pt1 | contig 34110 bp, 30 predicted proteins | sample Higcelweek5metaG_FD_187173 | JGI IMG/M metagenome (GOLD analysis project Ga0209373, IMG submission 187173) | Freshwater pond sediment microbial communities from the University of Edinburgh, under environmental carbon perturbations - High... | ecosystem: Environmental > Aquatic > Freshwater >... | reverse complement strand
GGCCCCGGCCAGCCCGATGGCGTTGGCCAGGGCCGGATCGTCGGCGCGCAGGAAGGGATTGGCCACCTTTTCCAGCCCCAGGCGTGACGGCACGGTGGGCTGGTTGGCGGCACGGGATTGCGCCACCTGATCGGCCATCAGGGCCAGCGAGGGGTTATCCGGGTCGATGGACAGGGCAAAGCGCAGGTTGCTGGATGTGTATTCATGGCCGCAATGGACCATGGTGTCGTCGGGCAGGGCGCGCAGCTTCAACAGGCTGTGCCACATCTGCGCCGGCGTGCCCTCAAACAACCGGCCGCAGCCGAGCGAGAACAGCGTATCGCCGCTGAACAGCAGGCGGGCCGGCTCCAGATAAAAGGCGATGTGGCCGCGCGTGTGGCCCGGCGTGTCGAACACGGTGACGGTCTGGCTGCCCAGGGTGAACCGGTCGCCATCGCCATAGGTCTCGGCCATGTCAGGGATGCGGTCGCTCTCTGCCCGTGGCCCGATCAGGGTGGCATGGGACCAGGCCATCAGACCGGCATTGCCGCCAATATGGTCGCCATGGTGATGGGTGTTCAGGATATGGGTCAGGCGCCAGCCGCGCTGTTCCAGAAATGCCTGCACCGGTCCGGCCTCACCGGGATCGACAGCCACGGTGACACCGGCGGCCGCATCGTGCCACAGATGGACGTAATTATCGGTCAGCACCGGGATGACGTGGATTTCAACCATCGGCCCCATTCCCTTACCAGCATGGATAGTGGGAAGGATGCCGCGTTCCGTCACCAGCGGCAAACAGACAATCCTGGGCTGCGGTAAGGCGTTAGGGCTTTTCGTCGCGCTTCGTTATGCGGCGGATGGTGTCCACGACCACGCTGGCGGCGTGAAGCATGATGGCGAAGAAGCGGTTCAGCACGGCGATTTCACCACTGTAAATCTGCCGCAAGGCGGGTCGCAGCGATACCACCGTACCGGCGGCGAGCCCATGGAAGCGCTTGGCGGCATCCAGCCAGAGCGGGCTGGCCAGCCAGGAAAGGGCAATCACCGTCACGGCCAACTGATAGCCCTGCGGATCGATGGCGGCGATGGACAGGCCGGCGGCGGCCAGCACGAAGCTGAATTCCCCCAGTGATCCCATGATCACCCCGGCGGGGAAGGCGCGTTCCCAGGGTTCGCCCAGAAAGTGCAGCGTGCCGACATTGATGGCCGTCTTCACCAGCGTCACCACGAACAGCAGCAGCAGCACCTCCCCCAGATGGTCCCAGACATAGCGCAGGTCGATCAGCAGCCCGATGGACAGGAAGAATACCACCACCAGAACCGACTGAATCGGGTGGGTGGCGCGCAGGGCCAGGGTGCGCCCGTCGGAATTGCCCAGCGCAAAGCCGGCGATGAAGGCACCAAAGGCGGTGGACAGGCCCAGCAGGCCGGTCAGCGCTGCCGTGGTGAAGCAGAGCGCCAGGGCCGCCAGTGGCACCACATCATGGTTACGACGAAACCAGGCACCATAGGGCACGATCAGCCGTTCCCGCCGTGAGAGAAACCAGACCAGCCCGCCCAGGGCCGCCACGGCGGCCCCCAGCTTCAGGATGATGCCGGCATCCAGCCCCGCCCCGCTGCCCATGCCATTGGTGATCAGCAGCATCGGCACGAAGGCCAGATCCTGGGCGATCAGCACACCCACGGTGACGCGGCCCGTCTCTGTTTTCAACTCGCCGATATCGTCCAGCATTTTGATGGCGACCGCTGTGCCGGACAGGGCCACGATGAAGCCGAACACGATGGAGCGTTCCATCGGCCAGCCCAGGATCAACCCAGCCAGTGCGGTGACAGCCAGCGACAGGCCCACCTGTCCCGCCACGGCCAGCAAAGCCACCCGCCAGACGGCCTGGAACGCCTTGACCGACAGTTCCATGCCAACCAGGAACAGCAGCATCAGCACGCCCAGATCTGCCAGGGTGCGGATGCTTTCCGACTGGCTGACCAGCCCGAACCCGCCCGGCCCCAGCACGATGCCGGCAACGATATAACCAACGATGGAAGGCTGTTTCAGCCGCGACAGCACCAGCCCGCACAGCAGGGCCACAGAGGTGACGATGGCGATGCCGGTAATATCGACGTGATGTTCCAAGCGCGGGGTCCGGGCTGGGGGAGGGGGTGTTTAAGAGTCCGTTCAAGAACTTTGATTTATTTTCCAATCTCTTAACCGTCCTTCCCGCGAAGGCGGGAATCCATACGACAGCGCGGATTTTGGATTCCCGCCTTCGCGGGAATGACGGTGGAGAAAGGGCAAGGTTTCGAAAGGCAGGATAACTTTCCAGATAGACACTAAGGGGGCGGAAAAGAGAACCAGTTCCGCTACCCCCTCACAAACTGAACCGTTCCCCCAGATAAACCCGGCGCACATCCTTATGGGCGACGATTTCGGACGGCTTGCCCTCCATCAGCACCACGCCATCATGCAGGATATAGGCGCGGTCGACGATATCCAGCGTCTCGCGCACATTATGGTCGGTGATCAGTACGCCGATGCCGCGTTCGCGCAGGTGGCTGACCAACTCGCGGATATCATTCACCGCAATCGGATCAACGCCGGCGAACGGTTCGTCCAGCAGGATGAAATGCGGGTTGCTGGCCAGGGCGCGGGCGATTTCGGCGCGGCGGCGCTCACCACCCGACAGGGCCAGCGCCGGGGTGCGGCGCAGATGGGTGATGGAGAATTCGGCCAGCAGCTCATCCAGCCGCTGTTCACGCACGTCGCGGTCCGGCTCCACCACCTCCAGCACGGCGCGGATATTGGCTTCCACCGACAGGCCGCGGAAAATGCTGGCTTCCTGCGGCAGATAGCCGATGCCCATGCGGGCGCGGCGATACATGGGCAGGTCGGTCATGCCCAGCCCATCCAGCGTGATGCTGCCGTAATCGGGCAGGATCAGGCCTGTGATGATGTAGAAGCAGGTGGTCTTGCCGGCGCCGTTCGGCCCCAGCAGGCCCACGGCCTCCCCGCGCTGCACCGACAGGCTGATATCGCGCAGCACTGGCCGGCCCTTGTAGGACTTGCCGATATTGCTGGCCACCAGCCCGGCATTGTCCGCCACCAGATGCGGGCCCTTGGGGGCTTCCCCGTTGGGCGTGGTGGTCTGGGTCTGCTTGCTCGCACGGCTCATGGCTTCTTGCTCCCTTCGCCGGGTTGCGTCTGCTGCCCGCCTTGCGGCGGGGTGGCGGGTTGCTGCGGTTGACCGCCCCGGCCCTGGCTGTCCGGGATGAAAAGGCCCCGCACGCGGCCATCGCCTGTCGGCTGCTGCGTACTACCTTGCACGGGCGAACCGCCGGGGACTTGCGATAACATGCGGCTGACACCGGATTTCAGGTCCACCTGAGCGGCGGGGCCGTTCAACTGGTTCTGGCCGCGCGTGACCTTCACGTTGCCGGTCAGCAGCGCCATTTCGGTATCCAGGTCATAGGTGCCCTTGTCGCCACGCGCCACCTCCTGCGGGGTGGTGATGACGACATTGCCGGTGGCATCCACCCGGCTCAGGCTCTGCTTGTCCTGGTCATCATTGCTCAGCAGCCCGACCAGCCGGTCGGCACGGATCCGGTTATTCTCGCGGATGGCCACGGCATTACCACGCGCCACGGCCAGATTTTCCGTGCGCCAATATTCCAGTGAATCGGTGGCGGTGACGGTGTCCTGCTCCGTCACCATGCGCAGCCCTTCGCCGGTCAGCACGGCGACCGACCGGTCCAGGTCATAGATGCCGCGTGCACCATAGGCACTCTGGCTCTGCCCATGCATTTCCACATGGCCTTCGGCCAACAGGCGGTAAATCTCGTTCGTGCCCTGGGCATTCTTGCGGAAATAGGCTGCCAGCGTATCGGCCTTCAAGGTCATGTCGCCCTGGGTGGCAGTGGCACCGCCGCGCGCGATGGCGACATTCTCCGTCTCGTGGAATTCAAACCCGCCGGGGGCCACCACGTCGATCGGCTTTTCCCCGCCCATTTCCAGCGAGGGGCTCTGTGCTGGCACGGGGCGACCGATCACCAGGGCCAAGCCGATGGCGGTGATGGCAAGCGGGCGGCGCCAGGCCTGGAAACGGGAATTCATCATGCTCATGGCGCCGTTCCTTCCGGCTTGTTCTTGTCACCGCCCGCGGCCATGGCGCGCAGGCGTGCGGCACCGGTGAAGACCAGCACATCGCCATCGCGCAGAACGCGGAAGCCGCCCGCCTCTACCATGCCCAGCGGGCCTTGGCCTTCCACCGGCTTGTTGCCCCAGGCAATGCCCTTATCCACATCCAGCGCCGCTTCGCTGGTACGGAATTCGTACCCGGCGCCATGGAAGATGGAGACATTGCCCTGCAGGGTCAGCACATTCTGATCCTGATCATAATGACCGCCCTCCGCCGCCAGGGACAGCCAGTCACCGCCCTTCATGGTGATATCGGCTTCCGGTTCGGTCAAATCCACCTTCGACCCGGTATCCCCCAACTGCATTACGCGGCTGGCCCTGATCTCAAACGGGCGGTCGGTGGTGTCGGTGCCCAGATAGCGGGCCTTGGTCATTTCCAGGTCGCCCTGATCCGGCCCTGCCTTGCTGTTGTCGCCCGATCCGCTGAACAGCGGCCAGATGACAATCAGCAGCAGCACCAACCCCGCCACAACCGGCAATGCCACCCGCGCCGTCCGTACGGCGCGGGTATGGGCATAGGGATCGCGCACACCATTGCCCGCACGCACCGCCCCCGGCCCGGGCGGGGTGTTGCGCGACAGGCTTTCGCCGCTGGACGGGGGGGGAGGGGCGTTCATGGGTGTCGGAAATACTCTGCAATGATGAAAATCTGGTGACCATTCCAACCTAAACGTAACGACGGGCTCAGGGTAATCCCGACGCTAGGCCTAGGTCTTGCCTGTTCTTGACGGCAATTCTGTGACGGGACGCACAGGATTGTCTGCCATGCGTCCCGTCACGCCCGTGCCGCCGATAATCCTCAATGGCTGAAAATATCCGGCTCGTCCCAGCCCAGCAGGTCCAACTGGCCACGGGCAGGCAAAAAATCAAAGCAGTCCTGGGCCAGTTCGCGCCGGCCTTCACGCTCCAGCAGCGCGTCCAGCTTGGCCTTGATGGCGTGCAGGTACAATACGTCGGAGGCGGCGTATTTCAACTGCTCCTCGTTCAACTCCTCAGCACCCCAGTCACTGGATTGCTGCTGCTTGGACAGTTCCACGCCGGTCAGTTCCTTGCACAGATCCTTCAGCCCATGCCGGTCGGTGGAGGTGCGGACCAGCTTGGAGACGATCTTGGTGCAATAGATCGGCTGGCAGACGATGCCCAGCCCATGGCGCAGCACGGCCACGTCGAAACGGGCGAAATGGAACAGTTTCAGCGTGTTGGCGTCTGACAGCAGGCGTGCCAGGTTGGGGGCGCTTTTCTGGCCCCGGCGGATCTGCACCAGATGGGCATTGCCATCGCCGCCCGACAGCTGCACCAGGCAGAGCCGGTCACGCATCGGGTTCAGGCCCATGGTTTCGGTATCGACCGCCACCACCGGGCCCAGATCCAGACCAGCGGGCAAATCACCATCATAGAGATCGATCGACATCGGACCCTTGTTCCTGACCCATGAATTGAATGCGGAAATGCAGATCATTTATCCGCTGTGCCGTGCCCCGCCACAAGGGCCGATGCCGCAAGGGTCGGATGAGCAACTGGCGGGCCGGCACGCAAAGGCAAGAGCCGGAAACGCAACAGGCCGCTGGCGATGCCAGCGGCCTGTTGAGCGTTACATGCGGATGGCGCCCAGAAGAAGACTCGAACTTCCACACCTTGCGGTACAGGTACCTGAAACCTGCGCGTCTACCAATTCCGCCATCTGGGCGTTTCCCGCCTGCGTCGTCCGCCGGTTGTCACCGTCTGCCGTCGCATCGTGGACGGGGCTTTTAGAGGGGGCGGCCGGTACTGTCAACAGGCATTTTGATTTTTTATCGTCGTCGCCTGCGTTGGCTGCGGCATGGCGCTGCAATGGCTGTGCTTTCACAGCCGCCCACCCTTGCGCTATAACCAGCACCCGAGCGCGCGGGTACCCCATCGGTGTCCGTCGTACCCCCTTATTCGGCCTTGGTCGGCCGCGTTCCATAGATGTTGGAGAATGTGTGATGGGCAATCGGTACAGCAATGCCGTGGTGTTCGGTGGCTCGGGCTTCATCGGCCGCTACATCGTCCGCCGCCTTGCCAAGACCGGCGCCCGTGTTGTGGTGCCGTCGCGCCATCCGGGGCAGATGACGTATCTGCGTTCTGCCGGCAATGTCGGTCAGGTGTTGCCGATCGCCATCGATATCAATGATGACCAGTCGGTTGCCACCGCCGTTGCCGGTGCCGATCTGGTGGTGAACCTGATCGGCATCCTGGCTTCCAGCGGTCGCAACAGCTTTGATGCCGTGCAGCATCAGGCTGCCGCCCGTATCGCCCGTGCCGCCAAGACGGCAGGCGCCAAGCGTTTCGTGCAGGTGTCGGCGCTGGGCGCCGATGCGGGTTCCAATTCCAGCTATGCCCGCAGCAAGGCCGAAGGGGAAAAGGCCGTGCTGGCCGCCTTCCCGGAAGCCACCATCCTGCGCCCGTCGGTGGTGTTCGGGCCGGATGACCAGTTCTTCAACCGTTTCGCGGCCATGGCCGCCACGCTGCCCTGTTTGCCGTTGATTGGCGGTGGCCGCACCCTGATGCAGCCGGTCTATGTCGGCGATGTGGCCGATGCCGTGTTGGCAGTGGTGGAGGGAGAGGGCGCCCAGGGCCGCACCTATGAACTGACCGGCCCGCGTCGTTACAGCTTCAAGGAACTGATGCAGTTCACCGTCAACCAGATCGGTCGTCCGGGCAAGTGTATGGTATCGCTGGGATTTGGCCTGTCCAGCCTGCTGGGCAGCTTCCTTCAGCTGCTGCCGGGCAAGCCGCTGACTGCCGATCAGGTGGAGTTGCTGAAGGTGGATAATGTGGCGGGCGGCACGCTGCCTGGTCTGGCCGACCTGGGTATCGAGGCCAAGGCGATCGAGGTGATCGTGCCGACTTATCTGGACAAATACCGCATCGGGGGCCGCTTCACGCAACCCGGCGGTACCGCAGCACAGTGATTATCAGGGTCGGAAGGTGACTTCCGCCCCTGATCACGTCGATTACCCATTGATCCGTGCGGGTGCCCTCCCAATATACTGACATGTATGTCCAACATCCCGTGTCGAGGACACTTCAATGGTAAACGGACCCTATAATCCGTATGCGTCCACTGGGCGCGCGATGGATCAGGCACAGTTTGATGCCGGTCTTCGCACGCACATGCTGCGCGTCTATAACTATATGTGCTTGGCGTTGGCGATCACGGGTGTGACCGCTTTTGTGGGCTCCCAGATTCCAGCCCTGGTACAGTTGATCCATGGCACGCCCCTGAAATGGGTGGTGATGCTGGCCCCGCTGGCTTTCATCTTCTTCGGCTTCCGGCCGGATCGGATGTCGGCTTCGGCGCTGCGCACCTCGCTCATGGCCTTCAGCGTGCTGATGGGCCTGTCGATGATGAGCATCTTCCTGGTCTTCACCGGGCAGAGCATCGCGCGGGTCTTCTTCATCACGGCTGCCATGTTCGCCGGCACCAGCCTGTGGGGTTATACCACCAAGGCTAACCTGGCGAAGATGGGCAGCTTCATGATGATGGGCCTGATTGGCATCGTCATCGCCGGTCTGGTGAATATCTTCGTCGGCTCCTCGGCGTTGCAGTTCGCCATTTCCATTATCGGCGTCATCGTCTTCACTGGCCTGACGGCCTGGGATACCCAGGCCATCAAGGAGGGTTATGCCTCCTCCTATGGTGACGAGGCCAATGGACGGATGGCGGTGATGGGTGCGCTGTCGCTGTACCTGAACTTCATCAACCTGTTCCAGATGCTGCTGTCCCTGATGGGTCAGCGCAACGAATAAGGGGTCCGGGTGCCTCTCCCGGCCCCCTGTTGATGACGTGTTCGAACCGCCCGGAACAGAACCCTGTTCCGGGCGGTTTCGTTTTCAGCTCCCGATCAGGATAGGAGAGACTTTGCCCCATAACCCCGATCAGGCGCGGCTGGATCGTTGTTTTGCCCGGCTGGAGAGGGATTTGCCCGGCTGGGCTGCCCGCCCGCTATCATGGCTGCGCCGACCGGACGGACGCTGGCTGCGCATCCCCGTGGCATTGCTGCTGATTGCTGGTGGCTGCCTGTGGTTTTTGCCGGTGTTGGGGTTTTGGATGCTGCCGCTGGGTATTGCCCTGCTGGCGTTCGAGATACGGCCTTTGCAGAAACCCGTCTGCCGGCTGATCATCTGGGGGGAGCGGAAATGGCGGCGCTGGCGGCGGAAGCATCAGGCCGGTTGAAGCAGCACCGGTTCATGCTGCGGCCAGCATTGCCGGCATTCCGCCAGGGCCGCCGCCTGTTCCGCCGGGTCGGTCGGATCACCGGGCAGGAAGACAGCGCGGCCCCGGCTGCCGGTATTCAGCGCCAGGGTCAGCGCCCTGCCGGCCCCGCCCGGCACATCCAGCACCACAAAACAGGCGCCCGTTCCGGCCAGTTCCCAGGCCCTGGCACGGATCGCCCCATCGATGCCGGCCAGCACATAGGCCGGGGATAGGGCGGGGTGGGGTGGGTCGGTCATGGCGGGTTGGGGAGACTATGCCAATGCCGGTGCCGTGGCCCGCGCCAGCCGGCGTCGCGCCAGCACGCCATAACGCGGCGCGAACAGGATGGCCAAGGCCAGGATCAGGCCGGACAGCGTGGCGATGCTGCCCGCCGCCCCCACCGAATGGTCAAAACCCACCAGCATTGGCCCGAAGGCGCCCAGCATATAACCGCCAATGGCGGTGATGGCGCCGGCCAGCAGCGACAGGGCGATCTGGGCCGGCATCCGGTCGCACAACAGGCGCGCCGTGGCAGCGGGGCAGATCAACATGGCGATCACCAGGATCGACCCCACCGCCTCAAACGCCGCAATGGCGCACAGGGCCGCCAGCGCCACAATGCCATGCTGCACTAGGGCCGACCGCAAACCCAGCGTGTCGGCCAGCGCGGGATCGAAGCTGACCAACGTCAGTTCCTTCAGGAAAATCAACACGATGGCCAGACAGAAGGCAAAGACGGTGGCCAGTTGCACCACCTGTCGCGGCAGGCTGGCCCAGGTGCCGGGGTCCAGCAGGCTGGACCAGCCGGCAGGCCCGAACCAGAGGATGCCTTCCAACTGACCATACAACACGCAGTCGGCGTCCAGATCCACCTGCCGCGCCGGCCCCTGTTCGATCAGGATGACGCCCAGCGCGAACAGGCTGGTGAAGACGACACCCATGGCGGCCCCGGCTTCCACCTTGCCCAGGCGGCGCACCAGTTCGATCAGCAGGCCGGCACTGACGGCGGCCACCAGGGCGCCGGTCAGCATCGGCAGCGTGTCGCGCGTGCCGGCGACCAGAAAGCCGGCGACGATGCCGGGCAGCACAGCATGGCTGATGGCGTCGCCCATCAGGCTTTGCCGCCGCAGCACCAGGAAATTCCCCACCAGCGCACAGGAAAGACAGGCGAACAAAGCCGCCAGCATGGCCGGCAGGTCGACCGACAGAAAGGTCTGTGTATCCGGCAATATCATCGGGCTGCCCCCAGGGAGGCGCGCAACCGGGCGCGGCGCAGCGTGCGGGCCAGCAACCCGCGCGCCGGCGCGAAAAACAGGCTGGCCATGAAGAAGCAGGCGGCCACCAGCACGATGATGGCACCCGCCGGCAGATTCTGGAACCGGGCGGAGAGCAGGGCACCAATGCCGCCGGAAAGCCCACCGATCAGCCCGGCCACCAGCAGCATGATGCCCAGCCGGTCGGTCCAGAACCTTGCGGCAGCGGCGGGCGTGATCAACAGGGCGATGATCAGCACCAGCCCCACCGTCTGCAAGCCGGCCACTGTCACCAATGTCACCAGCGCCATCAGGCCCAGATCAAAGCGGCCCGTCGGCCAGCCGGCGGCGCGTGCAAACCCTTCATCAAAGGCCAGCAGGCGCAATTCCTTGAAAAACAGGGCGACACCGGCCAGTGCGGCCAGGGCCAGCACGGCCAGCGTCGCCGCCTCCCCGCTGCGCATGGCGGCGGTCTGGCCGAAGATGAAGCCCTTCAGCCCCGCCGCATTGGCGGCAGGCAAGGCCTGCACCACCGACAGCAGCACCACGCCAATCCCGAAGAAACAGGACAGCACCGCCCCGATGGCGGCATCTTCAGGCAGGCGAGTCCAGCGGGTGATGGCCTGAATGGCGGCCACGGCAAGCGCGCCACTGATTGCCGCCCCCAGCAGCAGCAGGGGCAGCGACCGCCCCTCCACCCCCAGCGCCAGCCCGACCAGAAAGGCGATGACAATGCCGGGCAGGGTGGCATGGCTCAAAGCGTCGCTGACCAGGGCGCGGCGGCGCAGCACCATGAAACAGCCCACCGTGCCGGCGGCAATGCCCAGCGCCGTGGTGCCCGCCAGCACCATGGCGGTATTATGGCCCATGGCGGCGAAGGGCAGCCCTTCCATCATGACAGCAGCGACAGGCCGGATGCCCGCTGGCCATAGGCCAGACGCAGGTTGGCATCCGTCAGGGTGGTGGCCACCGGCCCGGCGGCCACCAGGGTGCGGTTCAGCATCAGCACATGGTCGAAGGTGGCGGCCACCGTCTGCAGATCATGATGGACACAGATAACCGTGCGCCCCTCCGCCTCCAACTCCCGCAGCACGGCCAGGATGGTCTGTTCTGTGGCGGCGTCCACGCCGGCCAGCGGTTCATCCATGAAATAAAGCCGCGCTTCCTGGGCCAGTGCGCGGGCCAGGAACACGCGCTGCTGCTGGCCGCCGGAAAGCTGGCCGATCTGGCGGCGGGCGTAATCGGCCATGCCCACCCGGTCCAAGGCTGCCATCCCGGCGCGTTTATGCGCCCCGGTGATGCGCCGGCCCCAGCCGATCATGCCATAACGGCCCATCGTCACCACATCCAGCGCATTGACGGGGAAATCCCAATCCACGCTTTCCCGCTGTGGCACATAGCCGATCAAACCACGTTGTTGTGCCAGGGGCCGACCATAGACCTCCACCGTGCCGGCCAGCGCCGGCACCAGCCCCAGCACGGCTTTCAGGAAGGTGGATTTGCCGGCCCCGTTGGGCCCGACCACTGCCACCAGCCCGCCGGTGGGTGCCGCCCAACTGACATCCCGCAAGGCCAGTTGCCGATGATATGCTACGGAAAGCCCGGTGACGCAGAGCGGGCTGACGCCGGCATCGGCGGGGGGGATGAAATTGCGGGTGCGCAGCCGTTGCAGCATGGCCATCACCGTCCCGGTTGTGCCAAGGCCAGCCGGCCCTGGAAGCCGCCCGCCGGCGGCGACCCGCCCAGGGCCTGGGCCATCAGCGTGACATTATGGTCGATCATGCCGATATAGGTGCCTTCATAGGTGCCGGTAGCCCCCATTGCATCGGAATAAAGCTGGCCACCGATGGCCACCTTGTGCCCCTTGGCGGCAGCGCCCTGCACCAGGGCCTGGACATTGCGGTCCGACACGCTGCTTTCCACGAACACCGCCGGGATTTTCCGCGCGGCCAGCATGGCCACCACGGATTCGATGCGTTGCAGCCCGGCCTCGGATTCTGTGCTGATGCCCTGGATGCCCACCACCGTCAGCCCATAGGCGCGGCCGAGATAAGAGAAGGCGTCGTGCGCCGTCACCAGTACCCGCCGTTCGGCGGGCACGGTGGCCAGCACATCGCGTGCATAGGCGTGCAGCCGGTCATAATCTGCCGCCGCCGTGGCGGTGCGCGTGCGATAAGTCTCGGCATGGACGGGGTAGAGGGTGGACAGCTTGTCGCGCACCCCTTCCAGCGCACGTTTCCACAGTGACACATCCATCCAGACATGCGGATCGGGATGGCCCTCTGCCCCTTCCGGGTGCAGCAGCAGGCTGGCGGGCAGCGCGCTGGCAGCGGGGTGGACGGGCTTGCCGCCCGCCGCCAGCTTGTCCAGCGTTTCCGTCATCTTGCCTTCCAGGAACAGCCCGCTGGGGAACACGGCATTGGCGCGCATCATCGCCACCGTGTCACTGCGCGTCAGCTTATAGGAATGCGGGTCGATGCCTTCGCCCATCAGGCTGGAAATCTCTGCCGTGTCGCCAGCCACGGCGCGCAGCAGTTCCGCCACCTGGCCCGTGGTAGCCAACAGGATGGGTTTGCCCGTTTCCGCCCGTGCGGCGGCCGGCAACAGGCCGGCGGCCCCGGCAAGGGCCAGCAGATGGCGGCGGGAGAGGGGGGCGCTGCGGCGGCTCACGGTCTGGGTTCGTCCTTGGAATGATTCCATATTATCATATAAACCGCCCACTGGCGGGTGCAAGGCGTGGTTTATAACAGTTCCATGGCTGAAACGGTCGCTTGATCATTGCAGTTATTCGGCATCGTCGGTCCCCGGTTTTGGCTTTCCGCGCCGGCCCACGGTGGGCACGATGGTCGGGTGTTGCATCAGCGCCAGGAAGGGCAGATCGGACGGGCGGTTGCCGTAACCATATGTCGTGGTGAAGGGGCCGTCGCGTTCCAGCATTTCCGCCACCCGGCGGGCCTTTTCGTCTCGCACGCAATTGCCGCCGTGCATATGGCCAGTCAGCACCCCATCCACACATTCCATCTCCGTCGCCATCAACCCATCCACCGGCAGGTCGGCCAGCAATCTTGGCATGTAAAGCGCCAGCGCCCCGGTGGCGATAATCACCCGGTGCCCCTTGTCGGCGTGGCGGCGCAGGCTATGCAACGTGGGCGGGTGCCAGCGCAGCCAGCCGGCCAGATCGTCGGCGGCTTCCTTGGCCTTGTCCGCCGGCACCCCCTTCAGGGTGCGGGCCAGCAGGCCGGTCTTCACCTGGGTGCGGATATCCCCGCCCTTGCCCCGGCTGGCCCGCAGCACGGCGGCGCGCAGCGACCGCACCATGGCAAAGCGCGCCTTGCGCTTGCCCACCACCCGTTCCAGGAAGGGCAGCAGACTGTCGCCGGCAATCAGCGTGCCGTCGAAATCGAAAATGGCGATGCCCTTGCTCATGATGCCTGGAACCTGTGAACCGGATTTAAAGGGGCAGGCGGCGGCGAATGGTCGCCCCCACCCATGCCCCGACAATAACGCAAAGCGGCGACCACCAGACCGAATCGGGGGTCTGAAAAATTTCCCCCATCACCCCGGTGAAGGCGAGCATCGTCAACACGCCCAGAAAGACCGAACTGGCCGTGGATTCCGGGGTCGACAGGCGCAGGCGCAGCCGTTTCAGCGTCAGCCGCAGCCCGGCATGGGCCAGGAAGGCGGCCAGCGTGCTCATCAGGAAGGGCACCAAGGCGCCATCCACCAGATCGGGCACGCCATCGCCCCAGGCGACACTCATCAACGCCCCGGCCTTCAGCATCAACAACCAGACCAGCGCATAGAAAATGGCATAGAGCAGCACGCCATTGGCCAGATGGCTGAAAATACGCGCGAACAGAACAGCCTCCCCACCCCGGATAACCCGCCGCATGAAAGCCGGTTGGCGCTTTTCTCTCAAGCCCTTTCCGGGTAAAGGCTGGCATCTGTGCCGTTCCTGCCTGAAGGACCAAGAATCATGGCGCGTGAAAAGATCATCATTGATACCGACCCCGGCCAGGATGACGCCGTGGCCATGCTGCTGGCCTTCGGCGCGCCGGAAGAGATCGAGGTGCTGGGCATTACCGCCGTGGCGGGCAATGCGCCGCTGCACCTGACGGAGGTGAATGCCCGCAAGATTTGCGAGCTGGCGCGCCGCACCGATGTGAAGGTGTTTGCCGGCTGCGACCGACCGCTGTTCCTGGACCTGCACACCGCCCCGGAAGTGCATGGGGAGACCGGGTTGGATGGCCCGCACCTGCCCATGCCCACCATGCCCCTGCAGGAACAGCACGCGGTTGATTTCATCATCGACACGTTGCGCAGCCAGGGGGCCGGCACGGTGACCCTGTGCCCCGTGGGCCCCTTGACCAACATCGCCACGGCGCTGACCCGCGCGCCCGATATCGCGCCCCGCATCAAGCAGATCGTGCTGATGGGCGGTGCGCAGACGGAAGGCGGCAACAGCAGCCCGGTGGCGGAGTTCAATATTTTCGTCGATCCCCACGCAGCCGATATCGTCCTGCGCTGCGGTGCGCCCATCGTGATGTTCCCGCTGGATGTGACGCATCAGGTGCTGACCTCTCAGCGGCAGATGGCGCGGGTAAAGGCCATTCCCGGCCCGATCGGGCAGGTGACGTACGAGATGCTGGATTTCTACCGCCGCTATGACGAGGCGAAATACGGCACCGATGGCGGCCCGCTGCATGATCCCTGCACCATCGCCTGGCTGCTGAAGCCGGAGCTGTTCCAGGGCAAGCTGTGCAATGTGGCGGTGGAAACCGCCAGTCCGCTGACCATTGGCCAGACAGTGGTGGACAAATATATGAAGACCGGTCGCCCGGCCAATGTGCATTACATGATGCAGGCCGATGCCGAGGGTTTCTTCAACCTGCTGATCGAACGGCTGATGCGGTTGGTTTAAGGGCGGTGCTGGCGGCACCCTTTCAGGGGGCCGCCAGTGCTTCCGGCAGCACGCAATTGCGTACGCTGGCGCCCTTGAACAGATCGGGCGGCAGTTTGGTGGCGGTGAAATCCATCCATTCCACGGTGGCATCGGTCAGACGAAGCGGCAGGCTGCCCCCGCCACGCAGTTCCAGGGGGAACAGGTTGGCCGCCTCCAGCATCGTATGGCGCAGCGTCGCCCCCTCGAACCCGGCACCCCGCAGGTCGGCGCCCGACAGGTCGGCATAGGGCAGGTTGGCACCGCTGAAATCCGCAGCGGCCAGCTTGGCATGGGCCAGCATGGCGCCCGACAGGTCCGCCCCCCGGAAGGAGATGGCGGACAATTCACGCCCGCGCAGGTCCACCCCCTTCATCTTGCGCCCGGTGAAATCCGCCCGCGCGCCACTGCGCCCGCCGCTTTCCACCCATTCCTCGTGGCTGGCGACGATGTGGTCGATCTCCGCCAGATTGCTCAGGTGTTCGGTAAAGGCCGGCAGGCCCTGGAACAGGCGGCGGGTGGTGTCATTCACCGTGAAGGTGGCATCCTTGATATCGGCATTGAAGAAGTTGGCCCCTTCCAGGTTGGCCCCCAGCAGCACCACGCCCTGCAGGTCGGCATCGCTGAAATCTGCCTTGGCCAGATTGGCATTGCGCATATTCACGCCACGCAGCTTCACCTTGCGCATCACGGCATCTTCCAGCGACGCCTCCTCCATATTGCAGAAGGAAAGGTCGGTGACATATTCCCGGCTGATGACATCGCGCTCCCCCTCGCTGGTGCGGCGGTGCATGGTCAGGTTGCCCATGCGCAGGTCGCTGCCATCCAGCTTGGCCTGGGCCAGATCGGTCTTGTACAGCCGCGCGCCGCGCAGGTTGGCGCGGGTGAAGTCGCAATGTTTCAGGTTGGCGCCGATGAACAGGCTGTTGGACAGGTCGGCTTCCCGAAAGCCGCAGCCTTCCATATCCGCCTGCGAGAAATTGCAGGCCAACAGGGTGGCCTGTGAAAGGTCGAAACCGCGCAGCTTGGTCCGTTCCAGATTGGTTAACCGCAGTTCCAGCCGCTTGCCACCCCGCCTTTTCAGAAACAGGGAGTGCTGGGCCAGAAGCAGGGTCAAATCCTGCCTGGTGCGTGCGGTGGCGCCGGTAACGTCTGTCATTCTGGCATTCAATCAATTCTGCGGCGTTTGAATGACCTGGGTGCGACATGCCCCTGTAGGATGAATGATCCTATCCTGCGCATTTTCTGAGAGAATACAAATAATTAACTTATTAATATAATTCCAGTTCTGAATCGTCCTTTGTTAACCATAGAAGTTGCTTACGCATCCACTTCGACGAAACTGCATTCCCGTAATACGGCGCCGGACATCTGTTCCGGCGTGATGTGGCATTGGCTGAAACTGGTCCATTCCACGCTGGCGCCGGCAAAACGAGTTGCCAGTTTGCCGCCGCCCCGTAGATCCAGATCGCCGAAATCCGCGCCATCGACCATCGTGTGCAGCAGCCGCGCATTCTCCAGGCTGGCACCGCGCAAATCTGCGCTGGAAAGCTCCGCATAGGCCAGGGTGGCGCCGTTGAAATCAGCCGCCGCCAACCGTGTATGGGCCAGCTTGGCACCGGTCAGGTCGGCCTCCCGGAAGGAAACGGCGGACAGTTCCCGTCCCCGCAGGTCCACCCCGCGCAGTGCCTTGCCGGCGAAATCCGCCCGTTTGCCGGAACGACCGCCGGAATTCACCCATTCCTCGTGTGCGGCGACGATGCGGTCGGTTTCGCGCAGGTTGGACAGATGTTCCTCAAACGCAGGGTTACCGGAAAACAATCGCCGTGTTTCATCATTCACCGTGAACACGGCGTTCTTGATATTGGCGCCGTTGAAGATGGCGCGATCCATTGCAGCGCCCAACAGCACCACACCCTGAAGGTCGGAACCCGACAGGTCGGCCCCGGCCAGATCGGCATTGCGCATGTTCACCCCGCGCAGCCGCACCTTGTGCAACACGGCGTCACGCAGGGTTGCCTCTTCCATGTTGCAGAACGAAAGGTCGGTGGTGAATTCCCGCTGTGTCTGCACCCCGCCATTATTCAGGGTAAGGGAGCCGATGCGCATGTCGCTGCCGGTCATATTGGCCTGCTGCAGGTCCGATTTATAGAATCGGGTGCCGCGCAGGTCGGCGCGGGTGAAATCGCAATGGCGCAGGTTGGCACCGATGAACAGGCTGTTCGACAGGTTTGCTGCCTGGAAATGGCAACCCTCCAGGTCCGTATAGGAAAGGTTGCACGCCAACAGCAGACATTGTGACAGATCGAAATTATGCAACCGCATGCCGGAGAGATTCTGCAAGCGCATTTCCAGCCGTTTGCCAGCGTGGCCGCGGGCAAACAGTGTGTGCTGGGCCAGCATGACCTGCATGTCATGGGACGGCAGCGAATGGGCACTGCGGGCGGTGTTCATCAATGGATCGGGGGGCTATGGGTCAAGATCAAGGTTGGAAATGATCATGCCATACAAAGCGGAACCGGTAAGCCGCCAACCGTACTTCGCGCCTCGGTCAAACGGACTACATCCTTTAGTATTAACCCCAGATGGCGCTGGAGGGTGGATGGACCAGTGCCCCCTCATACAGCAGCCCCGGTTCCCGGTCGCGCGCCAGCAGCAGGGGACCATCCAGGTCGACGTAATCCGCCCCTTGGGCCAGCAGCAGGGCCGGCGCCATGGAAAGGGAGGTTGCGACCATGCAGCCGATCATCGTGCGCAGCCCCAATGATTGGGCCTGTGCCTTTACCATCAGGGCCTCCGTCAGCCCTCCGGTCTTGTCCAGCTTGATATTGATCACGTCGTAACGGCTTGCCAGTTCCGCCAACCCCTCCAGCCCATGAACGCTTTCATCGGCGCCGATGGGCAGGGGGCGGTCGATTCCGGTCAGGGCTGCATCCTGGCCGGCGGGCAGGGGCTGTTCGATCATCTCCACCCCCAGATCGGCGAAGCGGTGGGGCAGGTGGGATAGATCGGCGATGGTCCACCCCTCGTTCGCATCGACAATCAGCCGGGCGGCGGGCGCCGCCTGACGCACGGCTGCCACCCGATCCAGGTCCAACCCATCGCCCGCCAGCTTCAGTTTCAGCAATGGCCTCGTGCCGGCCACCGCGCGGGCTGTTTCGCCCATGGTGACCGGTGTGTCGATGGAAAGCGTGAAGGCGGTGGTGACGGGCAGTGGCTCTGCCAGCCCGGCCAGACGCCATGCGGGCCGGCCCATGCGTTTGGCAGCCAGATCCCACAATGCGCAATCCAGCGCATTGCGGGCCGCACCCGGCGGCAGGGCGCGTTGCAACGTATCGCGGCACAGGCGACCAGCCGCGAAGGCAGGCGCCAAGTCTGTGATAGCCTTGATCACCCCTTCCACGCTTTCCCCATAGCGCGCATAGGGCACGCATTCGCCATGACCGGCGCTGCCGTCATCGGCCCTCAAGGTGGCGGTGATGACGACGGCTTGCGTCTTGGCACCTCGGGAAATGCGAAAACTGCCACGGATGGGAAAGGCGGCGGTTTCCACCGCCAGGGACAGCGAAGGGGCATTTTGGGTCATCGGTGCCGGATGGTCCTTTCATCATAAGCACCTGCCATCTTATCCCCCTTCGTAACGCTTTCCCACCATCCAGGCCGACCGCAACGCGAGACGACGGTTTTTGCCATCTTGCCATGGCGGTCGCGCGCCCGCCTCCCCATGTGGTAGACCGTTGGCGCCCGATATGGGAGGGCGGCCATCAAGGGATGGGGACAAGATGGATTTCCGCGTTGCCTGGCGTGAATCGCTGGCGATTTATATGCTGTTGCTGGCCGATTCCGGTCGGATCATCCGCTTCGCCGGCGCTCCCGCCCTGGTGCTGACCGTGCTGGGTGTGGCGCAGATGACCGGGATGGAAGGTGGTGGCGGCAACCTGCTGTTGCTGCTGTCGCTGCTGGGGACGATCTGGAGTGTCGGTGTCTGGACCACGCGCTGGGCGCGTTTCCTGCTGCTGGGCGAGGATCAGGTCCAATTCTGGGACATGCCGTTCGATCGGCGGACCTGGCGCGCGGGTGGCATTGTGCTGGTGTTGATTTTGGGCTCGCTGCTGGCTGCCATCGTCCCGGCTTCTATGGTCATGGCGGTGTTTACCGGTCTGGTGGGCGGTTTGCCGGCCGATGCACCGGCAGTGGATGCACCTGCACTTGCCGCCATGCTGCCGGACTGGTTCCACCTGCTGGCCATTCTGGTCTGTCTTTTGATGATGCTGTGGCCGGTGGCGCGGCTGGCGCCCGGTATCGGTGCCGTGGTCCAGGATCAACCGATGGCGCTGGGCGCCAGCTGGAAGGCGACGGCGCGTCTGGGCGGCCTGCCCGTCTGTCTGGCTTTGCTGCTGGTCAGCGTACCGATGCAGATCCCCTCGTTCCTGCTTGTCCTGGCCGCGTTGAGCAGCGGTAACGTTCTGCTGCTGCTGATCACCAATCTGGTGATGTCCCTGACCCAGCCGTTGGTGGTGGCAGCATCGGCGCTGCTGTGGGCGCGTATCTATGGTGTTGCCATCGGACCATATGCGAAACCCCGCCCCACGCGGGAGGATGAAGAGGCGGAGTGATCCTCACGGGTGGCGGACGGTCAGCGTCTGGCAAGTTTGCGGCTTGTCCAGGCGCAGGCTGGTACCATCCGGCCAGATGATTTCCACCTGATCCACCTGATGTGCATTCCCCAAGCCGAAATGGGCCACGGGCTCCATCTGGCAGAGATAGCCCGACCCGGCGCAGATGGACCGCATCTGCTGTCGCCCGCCGGCCCATAGCCTTACCAGCGCCCCGCGCGCAGGCGCGCCGGCCAACGTCAGCGGTCGCACCCGCAGCCAATGATGGCCGCGCGGTTCGGCGATGAACAGGCAAAGCGGCTGGGCCGCCTTCTCGCCATGGGCCACCAGCAATTCCAACTGCCCGTCCCCGTCCAGGTCGGCCACGGCGGCCCCGGTGCCGAACCCGTGGGGCAGGGTGGCATCGCCGGCATCCAGCAGCACCCAGCGCTGATCGCGCCAACCGAACAGCCGGTTGGGTTGGCCCATATTGTTGAAGAAAACCTCCTCGTACCCGTCATTGTCGAAATCGGCGACGATGACGGTACGGGCGCGTGACGCCTGCGCCATTTCCGGTGGGGCGACATCGGCGAATCCACCCCCACCGCCCTGCTGATAAAGCCGGTGGCGGCCTTCCCAATTGGCCAGCACCAGATCGAAGCGTCCATCCTCCCCATCCAGCAGGGCGACACCACGCGCCGCCTGGGCTGGGTCGGTCACCCCGAGCGCTGCGGCCATTTCCAGGAAATGGCCCGTGCCATCGTTGCGGAACAGCAGGTTGGCACCGCCTTCCATGCCGATGAAAATATCGGGCCGGCCCCCCAGCAACGGGGCGGCCAGCACGGATCGCCCGGCCCCCGGTGCATCCAGCCCGCAATCATCAGCCATATCCAGCAGCCGCCCGCGTCGGCCCATTTCATAAAGCCGCAGCGGCCCGCCATGGTTGGCGACGATGAAGCTGTAACGCCCGCTGCCGGTGCGGTCGATCACGCCCACGCTGCGCCCGGCGAACCGGTTGGCGGCAGCGAAATTCTCCTGCAGGGCGAACAGGTCGATCCAGCGCTGGCCAAAACAGGCGAATAGCCGGTCGCTGATCTGTTTCGGTCCCGAGAAGCCATCACTATTCAGGATATACAGCTCTTCCCGCCCGTCGCCATCCATGTCACCGCAGGCCAAGCCCACAGCGCGACGGCCATCATCGGCGATCAGCGGGTCGGCAATATCAATCAGCCGGTGCCCATCCCATTTCAGGATATGATTCGGACCGCCGTAGCCAGCTACCACCATCTCGTCAAGGCCGTCGCCATCCAGATCGGCGACCGCGATGCCATAATGCAATGCTGGACCGTTGCCGGAAATCAGGTTGGAGCATTCGATGAACATCACCGTCCCCTGCCAGATGGGCCCCGTCGGGCACAGCCCTGTTGATACGCCCTCCGGGGCGGCTGCGGCAAGCGGCCCCTCCGGGTCAAGTGCGGTGTGACGCATGGCCGGATCGCATCGGCCAAAAGCCTTGGAACCCCGCCAGTCAACCCTATTCTTGCGGCGTAGACCGGCAAAAACCGCTTGTGACGGGGCCGGGATTTGGTACGATCCGACCTCACACCAAACAAGATGTTGTGTCCACTGCGAGTTATCCACAGCGACTGCACTGGGGAAACGGGGAATAGGTCATGCGCGACGGCGAAGTGAATGAATGGGTTCCTCAGGGTAGCGATGTGTTCGGTCAGGTACAGATGGTCAAACATCCCGCTGTGGTCGTTGATCGCACCCGCGACGAACTGTTGACCGCTTTCGGCAAGGCTACGCTGAATGACCGTTACCTGATGCCGGGTGAGTCGTATCAGGATTTGTTCGCCCGGGTTGCCAGCTATTACGCTGACGACCAGAGCCACGCCCAGCGCCTTTATGATTATATCTCCCGCCTCTGGTTCATGCCGGCGACGCCGGTTCTGTCCAATGGCGGCACCAGCCGTGGCCTGCCCATCTCCTGCTTCCTGAATGAAGCCAGTGATAGCCTGGAGGGCATTGTCGGCCTGTGGAACGAGAATGTGTGGCTGGCGTCCAAGGGTGGCGGTATCGGCTCCTATTGGGGTAATCTGCGCTCCATCGGCGAACAGGTGAAGGATAGCGGCAAAACCAGTGGCGTCATCCCGTTCATCCGGGTGATGGACAGCCTGACGCTGGCCATTTCCCAGGGCTCGCTCCGTCGTGGTTCGGCTGCCTGCTATCTGCCCATCTCCCACCCGGAGGTGGAGGAATTCATTGAGATGCGCCGCCCCACCGGCGGCGACCCCAACCGCAAGGCGTTGAACCTGCATCACGGCATCTCCATCACCGACGCCTTCATGCGCGCTGTGGAGAATGACGAGGAATGGGGCCTGACCAGCCCGAAGGACGGTCGCATCCTGCGCCGGGTGAAGGCGCGCGACCTGTGGATTCGCATCCTGACGGCGCGGGTGGAGACGGGCGAGCCCTATCTGCTGTTCATCGACCATGTGAACCGCGCTATCCCGCAGCATCACAAGCTGGCCGGGCTGAATGTGAAGATGTCCAACCTGTGCAGCGAGATCACGCTGCCCACCGGTCTGGACCCCTGGGGCAAGCAGCGCACCGCCGTCTGCTGCCTTTCCTCCCTGAATCTGGAATATTTCCTGGAATGGCAGGATCACCCGACATTTATCGAGGATACGCTGCGCTTCCTGGATAATGTCATGACGGACTTCATCCAGAAGGCCCCGTCGGACATGGAACGCGCCAAATATTCCGCCATGCGGGAACGCTCGGTCGGGCTGGGTGTCATGGGCTTCCACAGCTTCCTGCAAGGCCAGATGATCCCGCTGGAAGGGGTGATGGCCAAGGTGTGGAACAAGCGCATGTTCGCGCTGATCAAGCGCCAGGCGGATGCCGCCTCGGTGAAGCTGGCGCATGAGCGCGGGCCCTGCCCGGATGCCGCCGAATATGGCATCATGGAGCGGTTTTCCAACAAGATTGCCATCGCGCCGACCGCCTCCATCTCCATCATCACCGGCGGCGCCTCACCGGGGATCGAGCCGAACGCCGCCAATGCCTTCACCCACAAGACCTTGTCGGGCAGCCATTCGGTGCGCAACCCGTACCTGGAAAAGTTGCTGGAACAGAAGGGGCTCAATGATGAGGACACCTGGACCGACATTACGCTGAATGGCGGCTCTGTGCAGCACCTCGACTTCCTGACCCAGGAAGAGAAGGACGTGTTCAAGACGGCGTTTGAACTGGATCAGCGCTGGCTGATCGAACATGCCGCCGACCGCACGCCCTATGTCTGCCAGAGCCAGTCGCTGAACGTCTTCCTGCCGGCCGATGTGCATAAGCGTGATCTGCACCAAATTCACATGCTGGCCTGGAAGAAGGGTGTGAAGAGCCTGTACTACCTGCGCTCCCTGTCCGTACAGCGGGCGGAAAGCAACGTTACCAAGACCATCGGTTCCGACAAGCCGGTGCCCGTGGCACCGGTGGAAGCGAACAAGTACGAGGAATGCCTTGCCTGCCAGTGAGATATTCATAAAAGGCAGTGCTGATTAAATTTGAACCCCGCCGTTGGTCGTACCAGCGGCGGGGTTTTTCTTTTGGGATTCCGGTTGGACAAGTTATCGCATTATATGGAATAAAAGTTAGCGCTCGCTAAGTTTGGTCGATGTATGATCGGTGACGAAGGGTTGTTTATTATCAGTTACTTATAAAGTTCAACTTACGTATTTTTAGGTCATATCCAATCTAATATTGCGCTGTTTGGTTCAATTTTTTGGTGTTTTTCCTCCAGTGGTTCGATTCATTTTTAATTATGAAATGTAAAACGTGAATGTATCAGTCATTTTTTTGTATATTTTATTTTTCGTCATGGTTAATAAAGTGTAAAAATAATTTTGACTCGTATGTTCAAGAAAAAAAACTAAACCTCCCTCCGCTGCAATGAGTGGTGTTGGGGGATATATGCTTTCGAATTTCAAAATCTCTACCAAGGTATTTGCTGTGGTTGGGTTCCTTTGCGCCGTATCCATGGTAATTGCCGGTGTCGGCATGAATGGCGCGAACCAGATGGAAAATTTGGCGCAGGAATCCCAAAAAGCTGCACGGGCGATGCGCCTGACCGCCCAGATGAACCGCTTTGTCGTCACGATGAACCGGGCCGAATATGCCTTGGCCGCCAATCCCGCTGACGTGGTGGAGGTGGAAAAGGCTGTCATGGAGGTCAAGCAGCAGGCGTTGAGGAACCTCACCGAACTGGATGGCCTGTTTGACCAGAAGCAGGCGGTGATGCTGGCTGATATTCGCCAGACCTACGCGCGCTATGAACGCGAACTGGGAAAAACCATAGCCCGTGCCAAGTCAGTTGGCCCGGTGACGATGAACGAGGCACAAAAAGCGGTTTATGCTGAGGTACTGTCCAGCCGGTCTGTAGCAGACAAGTTGCGGGATGATTTTAAGATTCTTGCCGATTACACCAACAACAAATCTGATTCCATCGCCGATCAGGCCAATGAGACCGGCGACGAAATCGGCATGGTTCTGGGATTGGTGGCCGGCTTGGGGATCCTGATTGGCGCTGTTGGCGCCTGGGCTGTCTCCAACTTCGGCGTGCTGATGCCGCTGATGGCGGCGCTGGATTGTCTGCGCCGCTTGGCCAATGGTGAATTGAACCTGGCGATCGTCGGCAGGGGCCGGGGTGATGAGATCGGTGACATGGCTGAGGCCATGCAGGTGTTCCAGGAAAATGCGGTGCAACGCCTGAAGTTGCAGGAGCAGCAGGAGGCAGAGCAGCAGCAGCGTCTGGCCCGTGCCGCGCACATCCAGAACTTGGTGAAGGAATTTGAAAACACGATGGGCAATGTGGTGGAGGTGATTTCGTCTGCGACCACGGAACTGGAAGCCACGGCCAACGCCATGTCCAGCACGGCGGAGCAGACCGAACAGCAATCCGGCGCCGTCGCCGCCGCATCGGAACAGGCCACCGCGAACGTTGAAACCATGGCTGCCGCCACGGAAGAACTGGCGGCCACGGTGCAGGAGGTGACCCGTCAGATGCATGATGCCCGCGCCATCGCCGATGAGGCGGCTCGGGAAGCCGCCAGCAGCCGCGAACAGGTGGAGGCACTGGAAGTGGCCGGTGAACGGATTGGCGGCGTCGTTGCCATGATTCAGGACGTGGCGGGCCAAACCAACCTGCTGGCCCTGAACGCCACCATTGAAGCCGCGCGGGCCGGTGAGGCCGGCAAGGGATTTGCGGTTGTGGCGAGTGAGGTGAAGCAACTGGCCAACCAGACCGCACGCGCCACCGATGATATCCGCGCCCAGGTGGAAGCGATGCGCGCGTCCATCAAGGCTGCTGCCGACAAGATCGGCCATGTGGCCAGTGTGGTGGATCGCCTTAACAATGTGGCCACCAGCGTGGCCAGTGCCGCCGAGGAGCAGGCCGCCGCCACGGCGGAAATCGGTCGCAATGCGTCGGAGGCCGCACGCGGCACGCAGGAGGTTTCCGAGACCATCCATCAAGTCCGCCAAGCGGCCGGCACCACGGCATCGGCAGCCGGTCAGGTGCTGGCCTCCGCAGGTGAGTTGGCGCACAAAACGGTGGATATGCGCCAGGGTATCAGCCGTTTCATCGAAGGTGTGCGCGCCGCCTGATATCGTTATGCATCATGAATGCCGCCAGATCGGCGGTGTTCATGATCACCCGTTGCTCCGCGCCCCCAGGGTTCTCCCTTTGGGGGCCTTTTTGTGACACCCGACAGGTGATGAGGCATCGGCCCGTTAAAGACGGGGGCTCATGGTATGGAATCTGATGATGCGGTATCTCTGGCTTACCTGTTCTGCCCTGGCGCTTCTGGTGGCGCTTGCCGGTTGTTCGTCCAAACCCGATGGTCCACCGGGTGGACCGGCGGGTGGGCACGGCGGCGGCATGATGGGCGGGCGGATCGCCATCAGTCCGGCGGGGGAACCCCTGGGCATGCCTGCGCGTGACGAGGCCGGCTATGTCGCCGCTGTCACTGAATGGTTCCATAATGTCGATCAGGACAAGGATGGCATCCTGTCCAAGGTGGAGGTGGAGGCCGATACGGCCCGCTTCTTCCTGGCCATGGACAAGGACGCTGACCGGGCTGTGAATACCCGTGAACTGGCGGAATATCGCGCCAGCCGCCTGTCCGCCATGAAGCACCCTGCCCCGCCGGAAGGGGGAGAGCCGTCGTCCGACGACGCGTCGATGCCACGCCGCCAGGGGCCGCCCGGTGGTGGGGGTGGTCCCGGCGGCCCTGGTGGCGGGGCCATGATGGGTGGCAATGGCGAAGATATGGTGATGGCCGCCGATCTGAATCTGGATTTCCGTGTCACCCAGGATGAACTGACCCGTAAGGCGCTGGAACGTCTGGCATCCATGGATACCGACAAGGATGGCAAGGTGACATTGGCCGAGGTTCAGGCCTGGGCCGTAAAGGCCTATAACGAGAAACCGTCCCGCGGGCGCGGTGGCCGTCCGGGCGGCGGCGGCGGTGGCCCGCCGGGTGGTGGCATGGGCGGCGGTGGCGGTGGCATGGGTGGTGGTGGTATGGGGGGCGGCATGGGCGGCGATATGGGGGGAATGTAACCCCTTATGGCGGTCCTCGGCACGCCATCCGTGGTGCCGCACCTACGTGCGGGAAGCCTTTTGGCTTTCCGCCATCCACGCCATCGGTTAAGCCTGTGGCCTGTTTGGCGTCTGAAGGACGGATAAGGCCGATGCTGAAAGCTCTGTCACGGCTACGGCTGCGCCCCTTGCTGCTGCTGTCACTTGCCGGTGCCCTTTCCGCCTGTGGCGGGGGGCCCAAACTGCCGGCCATCCGTTATGCCGCGGTCAGCCCCGCCGGCGAATTGCTGGCTGCGCCGACGATGGAGGCGGAAACCTATCGCGCCGCCATGCTGGGCTGGTTCGACCATGCCGACAGCAACCATGATGGCCGCCTCAATCTGGCGGAAATGCGGGCCGATGCGGAACGGGCCTTCAATCTCTATGATCGCAACGGCGATGGTTTTGTCACCTCGTCTGAAATGACCGCTTATCGTGTCGAGTCTCCCTATCGCGCCAGCCCGGTGCAGGGCGGGGGGCGCATTCGCCCCAGCCGGGTCAATCTGACGGCGGAGGAAGCCGATACGGCCAGTCGCGATTCGGATGGCCGACCCCAGTATCGCATGGGCATCGATCCGGTGATGTCGGCGGACGCCAACGCCGATTTCCGCGTCACATTGGCGGAATTTCTGGCCCAAATGGCCATCCGCCATGGCCAGATGGACCGGGACAAGGATGGCTTCGTCTCGCGCGAGGAGTTCCTGGCCTTCGCCGATGGCCCCATGCGGGCATGGCGGGAGGAATAGCTAAATCCAGCTATTCCGCGCCCCTTGCCGGGGTGCCCCCTTTCCTCTACATCAAACCCCATCGAAGGCGCTTTCCTGGTCCGGCTATTGTGGTAGGTTGGCGTCATCACCACAAAATATAGTGTTGCACCGCCATGGCCTCTCCCTTGTTGACACCGAATCCGGTCTACAAGCCCTTCCGTTATCCCTGGGCCTATGAAGCCTGGCTGACCCAGCAGCGCCTGCATTGGCTGCCGGAGGAAGTGCCGCTGGCCGATGACGTGAAGGATTGGCGCAACAATCTGACGACGGCGGAACAGAACCTCGTCACCCAGATTTTCCGCTTTTTCACCCAGGCGGATGTGGAGGTGAACAACTGCTATATGCGCCACTATAGCCGCGTCTTCACGCCCACAGAGGTATGTATGATGCTGGCCGCCTTCTCCTCCATGGAGACGGTGCATATCGCGGCATACAGCCATCTGCTCGATACGATCGGCATGCCGGAATCGGAATACTCGGCCTTCCTCCATTACAAGGAGATGAAGGACAAGTATGATTATATGCATGAATTCAATGTCGACAGCCTGACCGACATTGCCAAGACGCTGGCCGTGTTCGGGGCCTTCACCGAAGGGCTGCAGCTGTTCGCCAGCTTTGCCATCCTGATGAACTTCCCCCGGCATAATAAGCTGAAGGGAATGGGCCAGATTGTTACCTGGTCGGTGCGGGATGAGACGCTGCACACCCAGTCCATTATCCGCCTGTTCAAGACCTTCATCGCCGAAAACCCGGAGGTCTGGACCGAACAGCTCCAGCAGGATCTGTACAAGGCCTGTCAGACGATTGTGGAGCATGAGGATGCCTTCATCGATCTGGCCTTTGAGATGGGGCCGATCGATGGGCTGACGGCGGAAGATGTGAAGCGCTATATCCGCTATATCGCCGACCGCCGTCTGGAGCAGTTGGGGCTGAACAACATCTACCATGTGGGCAAGAATCCGCTGCCCTGGATGGATGCCATCCTGAACGGGATTGAGCACACCAACTTCTTTGAAAACCGCGCCACCGAATATTCCCGCGCTGCCACGAAAGGCAGTTGGGAAGAGGCGTTTGCGGATTGATCATTTCTTTTGGAAAATGATCGGAACAGCCGGCGGGTCTTCCCGCCGGCTTTTTTATGCCGGTTACAATCGCGCCAGATAGATCAGCGGATAGGGTTTGCCGCAATGGTCCACCGGGGTGCGGCCCACATAGCGGAAACCCTGGGCCACATAAAAGGCCAGCGCCCCCGGATTCTGTTCATTCACATCGACCAGCAATTGCGGCTGCAAGGTCAGCGCATGGGCGATCAACCGCCGGCCCACGCCCTGGCGGTGACAGGCAGGGTCGACGAACAGGCATTCGATCTTGGGGCCGCCCAGCCCGATAAAGCCGGTGGGCTGCCCCGCCACATCGGTGGCCAGCCAGACCCTGGCGCTGGGCAGGTAAAGCGTGCGCAGCAGCCCGTCATAGAAATCCAGGTCTTCCGGGCTGATAAAGCCGTGGGTGGCATCCACTGATGCGCGCCAGACGCGGTAGATACCGGGAATATCATCTTCGGTGGAAAGCCGGATCGGCGGCGGGGAGGGGGGCTGGCTGGTCATGGGCCTGATCGAAAAAAGGGCCGGCGCATCCATCGCCGGCCCTTGTTGATTTACCAGACCTTGCAGGCCTTGTCGCCGCGCAGCATCGGGTCTGTCGGCTTGCAATTGAAGGCGTCCGCGAACTCCTTCATGTTGGAAACCGTGCCGTTGACGCGGAATTCCGGCAGGGAATGCGGATCGGTCAGCGCCTGCAGGCGGCGCGCTTCCGGCCGGCTCTGCGAACACCAGATATGGGCCCAGCCATAGAAGGCGCGCTGTTCCGCCGTCAGACCGCCGATCTTTTCCTGCATCTTCGGGCCAAGATGCTTCTTCAGGGCGGCCAGCGCGATGGACAGGCCGCCATTATCGGCGGTGTTTTCCCCCAGCGTCTGCTTGCCGTTCAGGTTCACCCCTTCCACAGCGGTGTAGCCACCATATTGGTCCACCAGACACTGGGCCTTTTCTTCGAACTTCTTGCCGTCGGTTTCTGTCCACCAGTTGGACAGATTGCCGTCACCGGCATATTTGCGGCCCTGATCGTCGAAACCATGGGTGATTTCATGGCCAATCACCGCACCGATGGCACCGTAATTATAGGCATCATCGGCGGAGAAATCGAAGAAGGGCGGTTGCAGGATGCCGGCGGGGAAATTGATATTGTTCTGCTGGGGCGAGTAATAGGCGTTCACCGTCGGCGGGGTCATGCCCCATTCGCTGGGGTCGCGCGGCTGCCCAATCCGCGACAGGCTGTAACGCCGGTCGAAGGATTCCGCCCGCAGCACATTGCCCATCAGATCATCCTGGGTGACCGTCAGGGCGCTGTAATCCCGCCACTTGTCGGGATAGCCGATCTTGGTGGCGATCGCGGCCAGCTTTTCACGGGCCTTCACCTGGGTTTCGGCCCCCATCCAGTCCAGCTCACCGAAGCGCTGGTTGAAGGCATCCAGCAGGTCGGTCACCATCACCTGCATCCGGGTCTTATGTTCCGGCCCGAAGCTCTTGGCGACGAAATACTTCCCCAGATCCTCGCCCAACGCATCATCGGTGGCGGCGACGCAGCGTTTCCAGCGCGGGCGCTGTTCCTTAGCCCCGGAAAGGGTGCGGCCATAGAAATCAAAATTCTCTTCCGCGAAGGCCTTGGGCAGCCAGGGGGCGGCGGCGCGCAGGGTCTGCCAGCGCAGATAGGTTTTCACCTCATCCAACGGCGTGGCTTTCAGTATCTGCTCCAACGCTTTGAAGAAGCCGGGATTGCCGACATTCATGTCGGTAAAGGCGGGTGCCCCCGTTTCCTTCACATAGGCGGCCCAGTCAAAATCGGCATTCTTCTTGGCGAAGGCCTTGAGTGTGGTCGGGTTGTTGCGCTTGTTCGGATCGCGCCGTTCCACCCGCGTCATGGACGCGTCGGCCAGCTTGGTTTCCAGCACCATCACGGCGTTGGCATGGGCCGCCGCCATATCGGGTGTGTCGCCGGCCAGGATGAACATCCGCATCACATGGGCCAGATAGGCTGCCCGCTGTTCCTTGGATTTGGCATCATCCTTGAAATAGAAATCACGGTCGGGCAGACCCAGCCCGCCCTGATCGACCACAGCGATGGTCTGCACCGCATCGCTGAATTTCTGCATCCTGCCGAAGCTGAAAAGAACCGGCACACCCTGATCATGCAAGGTGCCTGTCAGGGTGGCCAGTTGCTTCTTGTCTTTCAACCCGTCGATCAGGCTCAGCAATGGCCGCAAGGGCGCCAGCCCCTTGGCCTCCACCGCCGTCTCATCCATGCAGGCGGCATAGAAGGCGGCGATCTTCGCCGTTTCCGGTTTCGGGTTGGCAACCGCGTCCTGCAGGATATCTTTCAGCAGGTTCTGGTTCTGATCGGCCAGCCTTTGGAAAGTGCCCCAGCGCGATTGATCCGGCGGGATGGGGTTTTCCTTCATCCACACGCTACAGGCATGCAGATAGAAGTTATCGCAGGGTGATACAGTAGGGTCCAGCACCGGCAGACCGGGGGCCGGTGGCTGCGGCTTGGCGGGGGGTGACGTATCTGCCACCCGGGTTGGTTTCGATGTGCAGGCCGTCAGGCCCAACAGCAATGCCAAACCGATCGCCCCAAGGTGGGACGTGCCCCGCAAGCCTTTCAGCTTCATGTAAACCCCGACGGTCGCCGATGCTGGATGGTACGCGTATGGATGCCCGTTTTCCGGGCTTTTAGCGTGGGCGCAGATTAGCACGAAGCCGGGTTACAAAAGGTAAGTGCTTTTTGTAACGGAATGGTAACTGGTATGCCGATCTTGCGCCAACCGTTCCAAATGGGACGATTGGCCGCAGGGTGCCTGTCGCCCCACCGGTCAGGGTGGGGCGACAGAGGATCATCACCAGACCTTGCAGGCCTTGTCGCCGCGCACCATGGGGTCCGTCGGCTTGCAGTTGAAGGCCTGGGCGAACTCCGCCATGTTGGAAACCGTCCCGTTCACGCGGTGGCGCGGGGCGGAATGGGGGTCCGTCTTGGCGCGCAGCCGTTCGGCTTCCGGTCGGGCCGACGAACACCAGACGCTGGCCCAGCCGTAGAACAGTTTCTGTTCCGGCGTGTAACCATCTGCCCCCTTGGTGGTCAGGGCCTTTTCCCCGCCGACGCGCTGTTTCAGCGCCATCAGGGCCAGACGCAGGCCGCCATTGTCGGCGGTGTTCTCACCCAGGGTCAGCTTGCCATTCTGGTTGGTATCGCCCGCCACCTGATAGGAGCCGTACTGATCGACCAGACATTGGGCCTTGGCCTCGAACTTCTTGGCGTCGTCGGCGGTCCACCAATCCTTCAGGTTGCCCTTGGCATCGAAACCGCGGCCTTCATCATCGAAGCCATGGGTCATCTCATGCCCGATCACGGCACCGATGGCGCCGTAATTCAGGCCGTCATCGGCCTGGAAATCGAAGAACGGCGGCTGCAGGATGCCGGCGGGGAAATTGATGTTGTTCTGGCTGGGGTCGTAATAGGCATTCACCGTCGGCGGGGTCATGAACCATTCGTTCTTGTCCACCTTCTTGCCGATCTTGGACAGATGATAGGCATTTTCGAACCCGGCGGAACGGAACTGGTTGCCCAGCAGATCGTCCTTTTTCACAGCCAGGGCCGTGTAATCGCGCCATTTTTCCGGATAGCCGATCTTCTGTTCCATCGTGGCCAGCTTTTCCAGCGCCCTGGTCTTGGTTTCCGGACCCATCCAGTCCAGTTCCTTGATGTCGGCGGCATAGGCGGCGCGCAGATCGTCCAGCATCACCAGCATGCGCTTCTTGTGTTCCGGGCCGAACGCCGTCTCAACGAAATGCTTGCCCAGATCTTCGCCCAGTGCATTGTCGGCAGCGTCGGTGCAGCGTTTCCAGCGCGGCCGCAGTTCCTGCGCACCCGACAGCGTCTTGCCATAGAAGGCGAAGTTTTCATCGACGAAGGGCTTGGCCAGCCAGGGGGCGGCGGCGCGCAGGGCGTGCCACTGGAAATAGGTTTTCAGGTCACCAAGATCGGTTTCCCCGATGGCCTGATCCAGCCCCTTGAAGAAGGCCGGGTCATTGACATTCATGTCGGCGAAGACCGGCGCCTTTACATCGCGCACATAGGTGGTGAAATCGATGGCGGGGGCCGACGCGGTGAAGGCCTTGAAGCTGGTGGGATTGTTCAGCTTCTGGGTATCGCGGCGGTCCTGCTTGCTCATCGTCACGCGGGCCAGCCGGGTTTCAAACGCCATCACGGCGGCGGCCTTCTTGGCCGCTGCTTCCGGCTTGTCGCCGGCCAGGGTGAACATGGCGGTGACGTGCTTTTCATAGGCACCGCGCAGCGTGGCCGAGCGCTCGTCATCGTTCAGGTAATAATCACGGTCGGGCAGGCCCAGGCCGCCCTGGTCGAAGGCGGCGATGGTGTCTTCCGCCTTGGCAAAGCTCTGCTGCGGGCCGAAGCCGAACAGCACATCGATGCCGGACTGGTGCAGGGAAGCCACCAGGGCTGCCAGCTGCTTCTTGTCCTTCAGCGCGTCGATCTGCGACAGCACCGGCTTCAGCGGCGCGATGCCGGCCTTGTCGACGGCGGTTTCATCCATGCAGGCGGCATAAAAGGCGCCGATCTTGGCCGTGCCCGGCTCGGTGCCCTTGGCGGCCTTTTCCAGAATGTCGTGCAGGGTGTTCTGGTTGCGCTGGGCCAGTTCGTGGAAGGTGCCATAGATGGACCGTTCCGCCGGCAGCGGGTTCGCCTTGATCCAGGGGCCGCAGGCATGCAGGAAGAAATCCTGGCACGGGCTGACGGTATTATCGACCGCCGGCATCGTGGATTGCGCGGCATGGGCGGCATTCAGGGGGGCCAGACCCAGGGTCAGGGTCAAACCAATGGCACTCAGGCATGAACCGGCCAGCAAGCCCTTCATCCTAGCGTACTCCGACAATATGAACAGTTTCAGGGTCGGGTCGCTGTCCGGGCGGCCCTTGAGGGCGGACCCTAGCACTGCCCTTCACAGGTTGAAAATGGCGGCGTGTAACGCATCTGTAACGGCGCGGCGGTTGCCGGCGGGCAGCAACAGGGCGATGTTGGCTACCAAGGCGGTTTCCGGCTGGGTATCGCCGCGCTGGTGCCGGGGAAAAGCCTGTAACATCAATTGTTGCTGGCGTTCGGCTTCCAGTTCCGCCGCCTTCACCTGATCGCGCAGGGCCTGGGCCGCATCGTCTGGTGCGGGCGGCAGGCCGCCTTTCAGCCGGCGGCGCACGGTGCGCAGCGGCTGCACCACCTCCCGCCGCCAGGCATCGGTGGCGCTGGCGGCGGCGGCCAGTTCGCCCCCCGTCAGCCGGTGCCCGCTGGCCCCCAGCCAGGCGGCCCACAGGATCAGGTTTACATCCAGCCCATGCTGATCCTGTGCACGCAGGCAGGCTTCCGCCACGCCCGGTGCAGCGTAAACCGCCAGGGAGAAATCCCACAGGCTGTTCCAGGGCAGGGGGGTGGCCGCCGGTATGGGTGCCGGCGGCCAATCATCCTCAGGCATCATCACCGACATAGATGCCAAGCCCGCGCGCCGTTTTCACCAGCGTGCCGGTGATATCGACGGCGGCATAGGTCTTGATGGCGTCTTCAATCGGGATATCAATGACGCAGCGGTTCGACCAGGCCAGCAGCCGGTCCGACTTGTCCGCTGCCAGCAAATCCACCGCCGCCACGCCGAAGGCGGATGCCAGCAGCCGGTCGCGATAGCTGGGCGGGCAGCCGCGCTGCACATGGCCCAGCACGGTGACGCGGGTTTCAGCCCCCGTCGCCTCGGCGATCAGGTGGCCGACATAATTGCCGATGCCGCCATAGCGTTTCTGCCCGTCGGTGAATTCCTGCTGGGCGGCAGACCCTTCCATGGTTTTTACGGCTTCCGACACCACCACCAGGGCGAAGTTGCGCCCGCCAGCCTGCACCTTGCGGATCTTCGCCGCAATGCCGGCCACCGACCAGCGCAGTTCCGGCAGCAGGATCACGTCGGCCCCGCCGGCAATGCCGGCGGAAAGTGCGATATGCCCGGCATCGCGGCCCATCACCTCCAGCACCATCACCCGGTCATGGCTGGCGGCGGTCGGCTGCAGCCGGTCCAGCGCCTCCGTTGCCACGGCAACCGCCGTGTCGAACCCGACGGAGGTTTCGGTGATACCCAGGTCGTTATCGATGGTCTTGGGAATGCCGATCAGCTTGAATCCGCCCTGCTGGGCCAGACGGCGCAGAATGGCCATGGAGCCATCGCCGCCAATACCGATCAGCCCATCCACCCCCAGTTCGCGCAGGCCTTCGATAATTTCCTGGCTGCGGTCCTTCTTGCTGCCGTCGGCCATGGGATAGGCGAACGGGTCGCCCTTGTTGGTGGTGCCCAGTATGGTGCCGCCCTGGCGCATCATCGCGCCATCCACCATGTTGGTATCCAGATTCACATAGCGCACCGGACG
>Ga0209373_10001124_pt1 | contig 34114 bp, 35 predicted proteins | sample Higcelweek5metaG_FD_187173 | JGI IMG/M metagenome (GOLD analysis project Ga0209373, IMG submission 187173) | Freshwater pond sediment microbial communities from the University of Edinburgh, under environmental carbon perturbations - High... | ecosystem: Environmental > Aquatic > Freshwater >... | reverse complement strand
ATCAATAGCTTCTTGAATTTCATCTACATGAAGTTGCTGTATTTCGGTAACATCATCAGCATTATAAACGAATAACTGAATTTCTGTTGGGGTATCTTTATGACTACCAGTATATTCCAATGTACTTGGATGAACTTTTCTTCCTTTTTTATATTTAATTTTTCTCAAAACAAATAAATTTTGACATAAAGATAGGAGTTTTTAAAAATGAGAAGTATTTTTACTCAAATTTATTTTTAATGCAAACATTATTCATCAATATAAAAGAACTTTTACAAGTTAGAGAAAATCACATTGACAAAATTTCTGGTTCAGATATGGCTATTTTGCCTAAAATTGACAATGCTTTTCTCCTAGTTAATGATAATTTAATTTCCGATTTTGGTCCTATGGAAAATTGTCCGACTATTCCAAATGCTGAAATTATTGATGTTGCAGGACAAGTAATTTTGCCAAGTTGGGTAGATAGTCACACACATATTGTTTATGCTGGAAACCGAATTCAGGAATTTGTAGATAGAATTAATGGTTTATCATACGAAGAAATTGCCAATCGTGGTGGCGGAATATTGAATTCGGCTAAAAAACTAAACGAAACTTCAGAAGACGATATTTACGAGCAATCAAAATTGCGTTTAGAAGAAGTTATGCAACAAGGAACTGGTGCGGTAGAAATCAAATCTGGTTATGGATTAACGGTTGAAGGCGAATTGAAAATGCTTCGAGTTATTAAACGTTTAAAAGAAAATTATCCAATTGCGATAAAAGCTACATTTCTTGGTGCACATGCTTTTCCTCTTGAATACAAAGAAAATCATTCGGCTTATATCGATTTGATTATCAATGAAATGTTACCTAAAATTGCTTCCGAAAATTTAGCTGATTATATTGATGCTTTCTTAGAAACAGGTTATTTTTCGGTAGACGAAACCATAAAAATCATGGAAGCTGGAAGAAAATATGGTCTAGAAGCAAAAATTCATGTCAACCAATTTACTGCAATTGAAGGAATCAAAGCTTGTGTAGAAAATGGAGCTTTATCAGTTGATCATTTAGAAATTGTAACCGATGAAGATATTGAAGTGTTGAAAAACAGTAAAACAATGCCAGTTGCTTTGCCAAGTTGTTCTTATTTTATTAGTATTCCCTACACGCCAGCTCGTAAAATGATGAATGCAGGTTTGCCATTAGCTTTGGCTACAGATTACAATCCTGGCACCACGCCATCTGGAAATATGAATTTTGTAGTAGCAACCGCTTGTATCAAAATGAAAATGACACCTGAAGAAGCTATCAACGCTGCAACTATCAACGGAGCTTATGCTATGGGAATTTCAGAAACTCACGGAAGTATCACAAAAGGTAAAAAAGCAAATCTTATTATTACAAAACCAATAATGAGTTTTTACCAACTACCTTATGCATTTGGTACAAATTTGATTGATAAAATAATGATTGAAGGAAAATTTATTTAATATGCTAAAAACAATTTTATTTGTTGGGATTGGCGGTGCAGTTGGGAGTGTTTTTCGCTATTTGACGCATTGGATAACCACAAAATATTTTCAAAGTTCATTTCCAATAAGCACTTTATTGGTGAATGTTTTTGGAAGTTTATTAATTGGATTATTTATTGGATATATCTCAAAATATTTTCCTGAAAATCATCCGTTAAAATTTTTATTGATTGTTGGCTTTTGTGGTGGATTTACAACTTTTTCAAGTTTTGCAATTGAAAATTATAATTTATTTCAAAATAATCAACAAGTAATGGCTTACTTATATATTATTACTTCGATAATTTTAACCATAGCCGCAGTTGGAATTGGTAATTATCTTTCAAAATTTTTATAAAAAAAATCCCGATAAATTAATTCTATCGGGATTTTCTATTGAGAAAATTTAGGGGATATTATCTCAAATTAAAACTTGTTTTTGATACTAATTCAGAATTTTTATCAAATACATTTACAAAGTAAGTTCCTGCAGCAAAATCTTTACCCGCAACTTCTTCATTTACTTGAACAGTTTTGTTTTCATATTTTACAGTTGTAATAAAACTATACGTTAAAGTTTTATCACCTGCTGGAATTGTTTTCTTTTCACCTAAAATATTATTTTTACTGTCAATTATTTGAACATAATATTCTCTGTTTCCTGTTTTAGCAATTTGATTTTCAGCAATTAAAAAGCTTACTTTTAATTTATCTGCTCTTCCTGCTTTATCTGTTTCAATTTGTTTTCCTGAACTTCTTTCTTTAACTGCTAAAACTTTTAAGTTTAAAACAGCTAATTTAGAACCTTTTTCAACGGTTTTAGTTAATCCTTCGTTTTGAACTAATAATGTGTCATTAAACTTTTTTGCATCATCTAAAACCACTTTTGTACTATCCAAACTTGAAGTCAACGTTACATTTTCTTCTTTTAAAAGTTTGTTTTCAGCAACTAAATTATCCATCTCACCTTTTAATTTAAGATAAGAAGCTTTGTATTTAGCCATTGCAGCCACATCTCCCTTGGATTTTTCAACTTGTTCTAAAAGTTCTACCATTTTTGCTTGTTCAGCTTGAAGCTCATCTTTTAAAGCAGTATTATCGGCAATCATTACATCATACTCAGCAATTTTTGCTTTTAATTCTTCTGCTAATGTTTCTTTTTCAGTTGTAAGGGTGTTAACCGTCTCTTTGTTGTCGGTTGTTAACTTGTAAATATAGCCAATGCTCCCTAAAAGTAATAAAGCTAAAACAACTATCGCTGCTTTAAGTCCTGAATTGTTTGATTTGTTTTCCATTGTAATTGTTTGTTCGTAGGTTAAATTGTTCACCAAAAGTACGACTAAAAAAAGTATTTTTGGTATTTATATAACGAAATTTATTTTAAAATAGTACATTTGAAAGGCTTTTTAAAACATTTTATGGAAAATATTATCTTGCTTAATCAAAATGAATTAGCAAAAATTACACATCACAGAAGTGGTGAAATAAAGTTTGGAGAAAAAATAATTACTGTTCCTAAAGATACTAATATTTTAGAATTTATGGCTTCTTGTGAAGCAAAATTTGTGCTTTTTGGGATTACAGAAGACATTGGCGTTAGAGCTAATTTAGGAAGACCAGGAACAGCTACAGCCTACCAAAGTGCATTAAATAGTTTAGTAAACATTCAACATAATAAGTTTTGTAAAGGAAGTAATCTTTTGGTTTTAGGACACTTAGATATAACTTCTGAAATTGAAGCTGCACAATCGTTAGATTCAAAAATTAAAGAAGAACGTAAAGAGCTTTTTAAATTAGTTGAAAAAATTGATGCTGAAGTTTCTCATGTTGTACACCAAATTGTAAAAGCAGGAAAAATTCCAATTATTATTGGTGGCGGACACAATAACGCTTATGGAAACATAAAAGGATTAGCTCTTGCTAAAGGAAAACCTGTAAATGCAATTAACTTTGACGCCCATACCGATTTTAGGATTTTAGAAGGAAGACATTCAGGAAATGGATTTAGTTACGCCTATGAAGATGGTTTTTTAAAGAAATATTTCGTTTTTGGTTTGCATGAAAATTTTGTTTCAAAAAGTGTTTTCAATACATTGAAAGAATTAACTTCAAGAGTAAAATTTGTTACCTATGAAGAAATTGAAGTAAAACGCGAAAAAAACTTTGAAACCGAACTTGAAAATGCATTAGAATTCATTAAAAATGAACCTTTTGGTATTGAACTTGATTTAGACGCTATTCCAAACATTCCTTCAAGTGCTATGACATTGAGTGGTTTTAGTGTAGATAAAGCTCGTCATTATTTATACTACTTTGGCAAACATCAAAACGCTTCTTATTTACATATTTGTGAAGGTGCTCCTGAACTTGATGATTCAAAAAATAATCATTTAACAGGAAAATTAATTGCTTCAATGATTACTGATTTTATGAAAGCAAAAGCTTAATTCGACATCAAAAATTAAAACACTACCTTTGTACTCTTATTGAAAGTTCAATAGGACTAATAATATTATATGACATTTAACGATTTAAAATTATACAACAACATACAACAAGCATTGGAAGAAGAAGGATACACTAATCCTACTCCTATCCAAGAACAAGCCATTCCTGAAATTTTATTAGGACAAGATTTAGTGGCTTGTGCTCAAACAGGAACTGGAAAAACAGGTGCGTTTGCCATTCCTATTTTAAATTTAATTCACCGCATAGTTGGTTCTGCAAAAAAAGCAAAGCACATTAGAACACTTGTGGTTACGCCAACTCGTGAATTAGCTATCCAAATTGACGAAAGTTTTAAAACCTACGGAAAATATACTAATGTTAAATCGTTAGTTATTTTTGGTGGTGTAAATCAAATGTCGCAAGTAAATGAATTAAAAAGCGGTATTGATGTTTTAATAGCAACGCCTGGAAGACTTTTAGACCTTCATAAACAAGGGTTTATCGATTTAAATCATATGCACCATTTGGTTTTAGACGAAGCCGATCAAATGTTAGACATGGGCTTTATTAATGATGTAAAAAAAATCATCAAATTAACACCCGATAACAGACAAACCTTGCTTTTTTCGGCAACGATGCCATTAGCAATTAGAGAATTAGCCGATACTTTTTTAACTAAACCAAAATATATTTCGGTAACACCAATTTCATCTACAGCTGAAAATGTATCTCAAAAAGTATATTTTGTAAATAAAGACGATAAAAGATTGTTATTAAAACAATTAATTATTGAAGAAAGTTTGAGTAATGCTTTAGTTTTTACAAGAACCAAACATGGTGCTGACAATATTGTTAAAGTGTTGAAAAAAGCACACATTAAAGCAGAAGCCATTCATGGTGATAAATCGCAAAATGCGCGTCAGCGAGTTCTGGAACAATTCAAAAATAAAGAAATTGATATTTTAGTAGCTACAGATATTGCTGCCAGAGGAATTGATATTGAGCAACTTCCGTTTGTAATTAATTTTGATATTCCAAATATTTCTGAAACCTATGTACACAGAATTGGACGAACAGGTCGTGCAGGAAATTCAGGTTTAGCAATTTCTTTTTGTGGAAAAGATGAAAAAGCATATTGGTTAGATATTGAGAAATTAATTCGCATGAAAGTTAAAGTGGTAACAGACCATCAATACACTTGGCGTGATGAAGAAATAAATCCAGATGCAAAGCCTGATTTAAGAAATAAAAACAAAATGAATCCGAATTCAAACTCAAGAAAATCGGAAGCTTCTAAAAAAAACAAAAAACGTTGGTATTAACCAACGTTTTTTGTTTTAATTTATAACTTTCTTCTTTCCTTCTCTTTCTTAATCAACGTTAACTCTCTACTGGTTTGTCCAGCAACTGAAGTATTTTCTTCTGCTCTTCTTATTAAGTAAGGCATAACATCTCTTACAGGACCAAATGGTAAATATTTAGCTACATTGTAACCGTTTTCAGCTAAATTAAAACTGATGTTATCACTCATTCCTAATAATTGACCAAAGAAGATGCGTTTATCATTTTTCGCAATTCCTTTTTCAGCCATTAATTGCATTAACTTATAAGAACTTTCTTCGTTATGGGTTCCTGCAAAAATTGCCATTTTATCAATGTTTTCAATCATGTATAAAACCGCTGCATCATAATTAATATCTGTAGCTTCTTTAGAAACACAAATTGGAGATTTTAAACCACGTTCTGCCGCTCTATCATTCTCTTTTTCCATATAAGCACCACGAACTAATTTCATTCCAATGTAAAAACCTTCTGATTTTGCTTGATCGTGCAAACTTTTCAAATAGTCTAATCTATCCCAACGATACATTTGTAACGTATTGAAAACAATGGCTTTTTGTTTGTTATATTTACGCATCATGTCAGCAACAATAGCATCTGCAGCATCTTGCATCCAACTTTCTTCCGCATCAATTAATAACAAAACGTCTTTTTCATGTGCTGTTTTACAAGCTAAATCAAAACGTGAAATTACTCGATTCCATTCTTGTTGTTTAGCTTCTGTTAAAACTGTCTTCTCTCCTACTTTTTCATATAAATCTAAACGACCAAAACCAGTTGGCTTAAAAACCGCAAAAGGAATCGCTTCTCGTTCTCTAGCAAACTCAATTGTTTTTAAAGTCATTTCTAAAGCCGCGTCAAACTGAGCTTCTTCTTCTTTTCCTTCAACAGAATAATCCAAAACCGAAGAAACACCTTTGGTAAACATATTATCCACCACTTTTAAGCAATCAACCTCATTTACACCACCACAAAAATGATCAAAAACGGTTGAACGAATTAATCCTTCAACAGGTAAATGGGCTTTTAGTGCGAAATTAGTAACGGCAGTTCCAATTTTTACAAGTGGTTGACTTGCAATTAATTTAAAAAGAAAGTAAGCTCTTTCTAGTTCGGTATCACTTTTTAAAGAAAAAGCAACTTGTGTATTGTCAAATATTTTATTCATGATATTTTTGATAAAAAGCGACACAAATATACATCAGTTTTTACGAATTTTAAATAAAAAATGCCTTATTTTGCAATAAAATTCAAGCTTTTTACATGCAAACAATTACAGCCAACAATTATAGTGTTTACTTTGATTCTAAAGGATATGAAACTTTAGCAGAAATGCTAAAACCATCTCATTATTCTAAGATTTTTATTTTAGTTGACGAAAATACTTCACAGTATTGTTTGCCACATTTATTAAACCATTTGGCAACTGAAATTGAAATTGAAATCATCGAATTAGAAGTTGGCGAAATTCATAAAAACATTGCAACTTGTACTGAAGTTTGGGGCGCTTTGTCTGAATTAGGTGGCGATAGAAAAAGCATTCTAATTAATTTAGGAGGTGGCGTAATTTCTGATTTAGGTGGATTTGTTGCTTGCACATTTAAAAGAGGAATTGACTTTATCAATATTCCAACAACACTTCTTTCGATGGTTGATGCTTCTATTGGAGGAAAAAATGGTGTGGATTTAGGAAATTTGAAAAACCAAATTGGAATCATTCGTGAACCAAAAGCCGTTATAATTGATACGCAATTTTTGAATACTTTACCTCAAAACGAAATGCGTTCTGGTTTAGCTGAAATGCTAAAGCATGGATTGATTTTCGATAAAGAATATTGGGATAATTTTAAAGACTTAAAAAACTTAAATACAGACAATTTAAATGAATTAATTCATCAATCTATTCAAATAAAAAATACTATTGTTTGTGAAGATTTAACTGAGAATGGAATTAGAAAATCATTGAATTTTGGTCACACTTTAGGTCATGCAATTGAAAGCTATTTCTTAGAAAATGACAACAAAACAAGTTTACTTCATGGCGAAGCAATTGCGGTTGGAATGATTTTAGAAAGCTATATTTCCAGAGAAAAAGAATTACTAACAAACGAAGAATATCAGGAAATCAAATATATTATTAATGATATTTTTGAACGAGTTGAATTCTCACAAATCGATATCGAAAAAATCATTGAACTGCTGATTTTTGACAAAAAAAATGAGTTTGGAAAAGTTCAATTCGCCTTACTTGATGGAATTGGAAAAATTAAAATCAATCAAGAATCAGATAACGAATTGATTTACAAAGCTTTTGAAGATTATTCCGTGTAATTATTTTTTTATTTTTTCTTTATTTATTAGCCATTTTATTTTTTAACTTTGCCCTAATGAAAGAAAACAAAAAACAATCAAATTTCAACAGAACACTCGATAATAGAAATGCTGACATCTCTATAATTGGGCGATTCTTTTTTTCTATTTTTAGTTTTCATATTATTGATTTGTTTGAAATATCAAAGGCTTTTAGTGAGAAATTACTAATTCGCTTTGCCAATATTAGGGTTTGAAAAATTGTGATTAAAAGCCAATTTGTAACTTTTTAATTTAATCCAAATTTTCAAAATGAACACAAAATATTACGACTTAATTAATCAAACTTTCTATTTTCCTCAAGAAGAATTTACTCTAAATAAAGATGAGCTTCAATTTCATGGTATTGATTTAATGAAATTGGTTGAAGAATATGGAACTCCATTGAAATTTACTTATTTACCTAAAATTTCGCAAAACATCAACCGTGCTAAAATGTGGTTTAGAAACGCCATGGAAAAACACGATTATGATGCGAAATATTTCTATTGCTATTGTACAAAAAGTTCTCATTTCGAATTTATCTTAAATGAAGCTTTAAAAAATAACATTCACATTGAAACTTCTTCTGCTTTCGACATTAATATTGTAGAAACATTAATGGAAGAAGGAAAAATCAATAAAAACACTTTTATTGTTTGTAATGGTTTCAAACGCGATCAATATGTAACTAATATTGCACGTTTAATCAACAACGGACATAAAAACACCATTCCAGTAATTGATAATTTTGAAGAATTAGATTTATTACAAGAAGAAATTGATGGTAAATTTAAAATCGGAATTCGTATTGCTGCGGAAGAAGAACCGAAATTTGAGTTCTATACATCTCGTTTAGGAATTGGATATAAAGATATTGTCCCTTTTTATCGTAAGCAAATCGCTGAAAATAAGAAAGTTGAATTAAAAATGCTTCACTTTTTTATCAATGCTGGTATTCGTGATACTGCATATTATTGGAACGAATTATTAAAATGTATGAAAGTGTACATTGCTTTGAAAAAAGAGTGTCCAACTTTAGACAGTTTGAATATTGGTGGCGGTTTCCCAATTAAAAATTCGTTAGCATTTGATTATGATTACCAATATATGGTAGACGAAATCTTAAATCAAATCAAAATTGCTTGTGACGAAGCAGAAGTTCCTGTTCCACATATTTTTACAGAGTTTGGTTCATTTACTGTTGGTGAAGCTGGCGGTGCGTTGTACCAAGTTTTATACCAAAAGAAACAAAATGACCGTGAAAATTGGAACATGATTGATTCTTCATTTATTACTACACTTCCAGATACTTGGGCAATCAATAAACGATTTGTAATGATAGCCGTTAACCGATGGAATGACACTTACGAACGGGTGTTATTAGGCGGATTAACTTGTGATGGAGACGATTATTACAATTCGGAACAACACATGAATGCCGTTTATTTACCAAAATACAACAAAGAAAAACCTTTATATATCGGATTCTTTAATACTGGAGCGTATCAAGAAACAATTGGTGGTTTTGGAGGATTAAGTCACTGTATTTTACCACAACCAAAACACATCTTAATTGATAAAGATAAAAACGGAATTATTGCTACCGAAGTTTTCTCGGAACAACAAAAAGCAGAAGACGTTTTAGAAATTTTAGGTTACAACAAAAGAAAAGAACAATAAAATAAGAAATAATGAGCAAAGGACCAGTTAGTCAGTTTATAGAAAAACATTATCTTCACTTTAACTCTGCCGCTTTAGTAGATGCAGCAAAAGGATATGAAGAACATTTATTAGACAACGGAAAAATGATGATTACTTTAGCAGGTGCTATGAGTACAGCTGAATTAGGGAAATCGTTAGCCGAAATGATTCGTCAAGATAAAGTACATATTATTTCTTGTACTGGAGCTAATTTAGAAGAAGATATCATGAACTTGGTAGCTCATAATTCATACAAAAGAGTTCCAAATTACAGAGATTTATCACCACAAGAAGAATGGGATTTATTAGAAAATCATTACAACCGTGTAACTGATACGTGTATTCCAGAAGAAGAAGCATTTAGAAGATTACAATCGCATTTATTTGATATTTGGAATAATGCAGATTCTAAAGGAGAACGTTATTTTCCACATGAATTTATGTACCAAATGATTAATTCTGGAGTATTAAAACAATACTACGAAATTGATCCTGCTGATTCTTGGATGGTTGCTGCAGCTGAAAAGAATTTACCAATTGTAGTTCCAGGATGGGAAGACAGTACAATGGGTAACATTTTCTCTTCTTACTGTATCAAAGGTGAATTCAAAGCTACTACAATGAAAAGCGGAATTGAATACATGATGTGGTTAGCAGATTGGTATCCAAAAAATTGTGCAGGAAAAGGAATTGGTTTCTTCCAAATTGGTGGAGGAATTGCAGGAGATTTCCCTATTTGCGTAGTTCCGATGTTATATCAAGATATGGAAATGCATGATGTGCCGTTTTGGAGCTATTTCTGTCAGATTTCTGATTCAACAACAAGTTATGGTTCGTACTCTGGAGCTGTTCCAAACGAAAAAATTACTTGGGGTAAATTAGATATTCACACACCAAAATTCATCGTAGAGTCTGATGCTACGATAGTTGCACCATTAATGTTTGCTTACATTTTAGGGTGGTAAAATTTTTGAAAAAAATATTTCAAATTGTTTGAAAATATAGTTTTAGGATAGTACATTTGAACAAAATACAAGATTAAAAACTACCCAATGAAAAGAGTTATTGTTGATTACGCAAAATTAACAAATGAAATCTTAACCTTACTAGTTGAGAAATTTCCAGATGGATATGATGATTCAGACATCATACGTTTTAAGAACGCTAAAAATGAGACAATTGAGGCTGTAGAGGTTCGTACAACAGATACTATATTTTTAGTAAAAGTAAGTACAAAACTATCTGACCGAATTGAAAACTATGACGAAGATGATATTATCGAAGAAGAAGTTGTAGTAGACAAAATTGTTGGTCTAAAAGAGCTTGATATTGAAGATGACGAGGAGGATGAAGAGGAAGAAGAAAATGTAAACGATTCTGATGATCCAGAAGATATTGACGATGAAGATTAATATAAAAAAAGGGAAATCAAAGTATGATTTCCCTTTTTACTATAAGTATCTTTCTATAATAATTTTTTTATGATGCAATTCGTGTCCTAAAATACAATACCCAATTCCTCTAACAGATACACTCGCGTTAGAAGCTGTTCCAAGTTTTAACAAATCAGTTTCTGAAAGATTTTCAAACAAACTAATTGTAGCCTCTCTAACAATAATATATTCTTTTAATAAGCTCTCAAATTCACGTTCATTAGCATTTGCACTAATTACGTAATCATTTTCTTCAAATCCAGGTAAAGCAGTTTTATCATTTCTTGCAATTCGCAAAGCTCTGTAAGTAAAAATTCGCTCTGCGTCAATTAAATGTAATAAAAGGTCTTTGATTGTCCATTTACCTTCTTCGTATTTATATTCTTGTTTAAAAACAGGAATTGATTTAAAAAAATGAATCATTTCTTCTTTTTGATTAATCAAACCTTTTAAAATATTTTGATCCGAAACCAATTTAATATAATTCATTTGATATGGAACATACTCGTTTGTTTGTAAATTTTTCATTATTATAAGGTATAAAAAAAGCCTCTGTAAGAGGCTTGATATATTAAAGTTCTTTAAAAATTGTGTGCATCAAACGTTTTTTATCGTTGATACTTTCTTCTAAAGAAATCATTGTTTCTGTTCTGTAAACACCTTCGATGTCATCAATCATAAAGATAACTTCTTTAGCATGTTTAGTATCTTTTGCTCTAATTTTACAGAAAATATTAAATTTTCCAGTAGTTACGTGAGCAACAGTCACATAAGGAATTTGGTTAATTCTTTCTAAAACAAATTTAGTTTGCGAAGTATTATGTAAAAACACACCTACGTAAGCAATAAAAGAATAACCTAATTTTTCATAATCTAATGTCAACGAAGAACCTTGAATGATTCCTGCATCTTCCATCTTTTTAACTCTGACATGAACAGTTCCTGCAGAAATTAATAACTTTTTTGCAATATCTGTAAATGGAACCCTTGTGTTATCAATTAACATGTCCAAAATTTGATGATCTACTTCATCCAAACGAAACTTACTCATAAGTGCTTATAATAAATGTTAAATATTTGACTTTTTATCAATATTGATGCAAATTTATTAAATAATTTTCACACCATTGTTAAATTCTGTTAAATTATTTAAATAAAAATTTGCTTCTTTTCCAATTTCAGGAATATTTATTCCATTTTCTGAAAATAGCATTGATTCACAATCATATTCAGTATGACCAGAATATTCTTCTAAATCAGATACTTTTGAAATTTTAGCTTTGAAATAAATTTCGTTATTCTCTAAAACTTCAACATATTGAGCGGCAAAGTTAATTATTTTTTCAACACTATTGTCAATAATTTTGACATTTTTATAAATAAAATCGAAAAATCTTTTGTTATTTTGAGGAATTCTTAAATAATTATCCAATTCATTATCAACTATAACGTTTTCGTAATTATCTAATAACGAACTTAAAAGCGAAATAAAAACATATTTTCTACTTTCATCTCTATCGTAATCCATTTGAAAATGTCCGGCTTCAAATAAAATTGTTGGCGTATTCTGTGTTGTAAAATAATCTCCTGTACAATTTACATTATAACTATCGTCAAAACGCCCAATTTGATAAGGAATATACTCTTCTAACGCTCTATTCATCTTATTTATTATAACGATAGCTTTCATTCGTACCTCATTATAATCTCTATCATTATTAAAAGCTGGCGCTAAAAAAGACATTGTAGCTGGAAGATTAAAACCCTCAGTACCAAAAATAGTGCGCTGATCATGCAAATTATAACAATAATCAGGCTTAAACTCTTCATATAAGATTCTTAAAAGCTTCATTTCGGGTTGTGAAGCCAAGTAGGCATCTCTATTTAAATCAACCGAATTAGCGTTTTCACGCGTGTAAGCAAACGCACCATCAGGATTAAGCATTGGAATACATAATAAGGTATACTTATTTTTAATTTGTTGTGCTAATTCTGAATCCTTTGAAAGGAAATTAAAAAAATCAAATAGTCCTTTAGTTGTTGTTGGTTCGTTACCGTGCATTTGCGACCACATCAGAATCTTAGTTTTTCCGGTCCCAATTTGAACTTGATAAATTGATCGTTGCTGAACTGATTTTCCAATTTCAGTTATTTCAAACACATTTTTAAATGATTCTAATAAAGGAAAAATAACATCTAAATGAATGTATTTTCCTTTCAGTTTTGGTTCTAAATATTCTGTTGCTAATTGTAAACTATCCATGGCTTTATATTGTGTTACAAATGTAAACAACTTTATATTTACAATTGTAAACAACTAAAATCATTCTTAAAATTACTTTTGTAAACACTTTTCTTCGCCAGAATAAGTACAATATCTTTTGCTTGTTTACAAAAATATAAATTAATATAAACAAGAATTAAAATATTATTTATCAGATATTTAATGTTTAATACTTAAACTTAATATTCAATACATATGTCGTTATTTACATTTGTAAACTTGTTTTATTGATCTTGTTTGTTTACATTTGTAATTGATTGAAATTTTAATCCTATTTACAATGGTAAACATTGATGACTTTATTAAACGCTTGGAAATAATCCTCGATTATTACAATTTATCTGCTTCTGCTTTTGCTGATAAAATCAGTGTGCAACGTTCAAGTTTGTCTCACCTACTCTCGGGTAGAAATAAACCAAGTTTAGATTTTATTATCAAAGTGATTGAGGTTTTTCCGGAAGTAGATTTGTATTGGATTTTAAACGGAAAAGGTACATTTCCAAAATCTGAAAATACTTCAAATCATTTTGAAGAAGTAAAATCAGCCCCAATTGAAACTCCATTTATTCAAACCGAATTAGAATCACCTGATTTATTTTCGGCTACAGCTAGTAAAAATTTTGAAAAAGAAATACAGCCCACAGAAATTAATCACCACACTCCTACTGCAAATACTTCTGGCACTATCGAACGCATTGTGATTTTTTACAAAGACGGAACTTTTAAAAACTATATGCCATAAAAAAAGCTCTATAAAAATAGAGCTTTTAACATTCAAATTAAAAATCAACACGTTATCTTCTCAATAAATACACTGCTGTTACGCCAGCTTCGTTTCTCGCTGTTTGTGGTGCAAAATCTCCATTAGTCGTTGGAAAAGCAAATTTCAATACTTGTCCGCCTCCATTTAAACGTTCTGCTACATATATTTCATTTGTAACATGATCGTAAGCAACGTCAACTGGATTTCCTAATAAAGAGTTTGGTCCGTAAATTCTAACTTGGTTACTCATAGCAATTGTTCCCATATTAGCAGTTGTACTTAAAACAGAAGAAAAATTGTTAATTACGATTAATCCACCATCTGTAGCACTTGAAGCCAAGCCAACATCTGATAAAACCATTACATTATCTTGATTTGAATACGTTATTCCGTGAGTTCTTACCAATCCTTCGATAGTAACTCTTTTTGAAGCGGTAATTGTTCCTGTAGCATTTGCAAAGAAATTGTTATACACAACCAAATCACTTGTATTATCAGCAATTGCATACATAGTTTCTCCTTCTAAATGAATTCCCCAAAGTTTAATATCTACTGTGTAAGTATTTAAAAGCGTAAAACCAGATGTATTTCTTTGGTACACATAAAATTTACTGATATTTCCATTTCCAGCATTTTGATCTTGTGTAACAACTACTTTATCACCAGAAACAGCAATTTCACGAGCATTTGTAAAATCTGAAACAGAAGAAAATCCTAATGATAATGCTGTAGACGAAGTTATAATTGAATTTCTAAAACCAGTGTAAGCATCTACTCTATTATTAGTTCGTGATGCAAGAATTACTTGATCTTTAAACGGATCGTAAAAAATTCCATCAGAATCTGTTGAAGAAACTGAGAAACTTTTTGGAGTTGGTGCAGTTGCTAATAAATCAGTATATGAAATAGCACCAGATGTATTACTTGATGTAAATAGTTTTAATTCTACTGCTGGTGTTGGTGTTGGATCAACAGGTGTTGGATCAACTGGAGTTGGCATAGAATCATCATCACTACAAGATGCAAATGAGATTGCAATAATTGCTAAAGGGAATAATAGTTTTTTCATTTGTTAAAAGTTTTTGAATTTCTTTTATGTACGAAAAACTATTATTCTTGGTTTTAAATTAGATGAATATTTTAAAAAATTATTAAATAACACCTGTAAATCAATAAGTTGGTTTTAATTATTTTTTAGGAACATAACTTAATTCTGGAATTTTTCCAATTACACCAACATAATAAGATTCTAAAAATTTAATATCTTCTTCAATATTTCCTGTAGGATAAAAAGGTTTGTTATAAACCACTTCTTTTTTACCATAATCAAAAGCAACAGGAATAATTGGAACATTTGCTTTTAAAGCCATGTAATAAAAACCTGTTTTCCATTCGGTAACTTTTTTTCGAGTACCTTCTGGTGCAATAGCTAATCTAAAAATCTCTTTTTCTTGAAATATTTTTGCGATTGTATCTACTTTGTTCTCATTTTTTTGGCGATTTAAAGGTGTTCCTCCAGTCCAAGTGAAAAAATAATTGAATGGAAACACAAATAGCTCTTTTTTGGCTACATAATTTATTTCAATATTTAGAATTCCACGAGAGAAAATTCCAAGGAAAAAATCCCACCAACTAGTGTGTGGAACCGCTATTAATACACATTTTTTAACTTCTGGAGCAATAGTTCCAACTACTTTCCATCCGAAAATTTTACAGAAAATAAATTTGTATATAATTTGTTTCATTTGAGTTAATTTGACACAAAAATAAAATTATATTTACGATTACAAACAAAAGCAAATGATAAAGCGTTTATTAAGCTATATTTTACCTGTTAAAATCTATCAAAAGAAATCGGAATTCAGTAAAAATCTGGAAGTTACCTGGAATAATGGATATTTAGTTTTAGATTCTGAAAACACAAATTATTCTTTTGGAAGCTTACAACGTGTGCTTAAAAAAGGCTTAAAATACATTGGTTACGAACGTATTAATACATTTGAAAATATATTAATTCTTGGAGTTGCAGGCGGAAGTGTTATTGAAACAATTAAAAATGACATTAAGTTTAAAGGTAAAATTACTGGAGTTGAAATTGATGCTACTGCAATAGAAATTGCCAACAAATACTTTGGTTTAAACAATTATAAAAATGTTGAAATTATAATTGAAGATGCATTTGAATTTGTTTTAAAAACCAAAGAAAAATATGATTTAATTGTGATTGATATTTTTCAAGATACTACAATGCCTAATTTTTTATTTGAAGATTTTTTTATTAATCGAATTAACTTTTTACTTAATGTAAATGGTTTTATCTTATTTAATACTATGGTTTTAGATTATAAAGATAGAAGAAGAAACGCTGCATATAAAAATAAATTTGACAGCAATTATTCTGTTAGATTGTATCCAAAAATTGAAGTTCACAATGAATTATTTACCATTAAAAAATTGGCTTAATGAACTTTTTTAAAAAATTATTAGTTGGTAAAGTAAATCATAATTACACTCCAAAATACAACCCTATTCAAAAACGAATTTTGAATATAAAATCTATTTGGAACAACGATCATCAGGATGATAATGGTATTGAGAAAATTGTTCGTTTATTTTTATCGTCTTCGCAGTTATTATTTCCTGGTATTTACATCAAGTACTTTGCTTGTAAAATAGGTCACGAATATCAAGATTTGGCTTTAGATTTATATGTTTTGGCAAAGGTATTGTTTCCTTTTTTAATTTTGATAAATGGATGGCAAAATCATGATTATATGATTTGGGTATTGGTTTTTGTACTACTAGAAACTGTTTTATACATTCCAACTTTAATTTTTGCATCCGATTTATTTTCTAGACCTCGTTCATATAAACGTTCAATGCTATTATTGTTTTTTAATTACATTGAAATTGTGGTTTCTTTTGCGGTTTTATATACTTTAGGAAACAATATGAACAAACCTTTTGAACACTGGTTCGATTCGGTTTATTTTAGTTTAATAAGTTCAAATTCAATTGGTTTTGGAGATTACTACCCTATTACCATTTTTGGAAAAGTATTGGTAAGTCTTCAAGCGTTGTTCTTTTTATCGTTTGTAATTTTGTTTTTAAATTTTTTCTCAACAAAAGTAAAAAGTAAAGGCTATTTTGATGACGAAGAAATTTAAGATAATAACTTTCGTGCTTTTTCTAAATCTTCAATAGTGTCAATTCCGATGCTTCCGTGCGAAGTTTCTAACATTTTAATACGTTTTCCGTATTCTAAATAACGAAGCTGTTCTAATTTTTCAGAAGCTTCTAATGATAACATAGGTAAACGGTAAAAATCCATCAAAGCTTCTTTTCTAAAAGCATAAATTCCAATGTGTTTCATATAACGAACACCTGCATTTTCATCTCGTGGAAAAGGAATAACCGAGCGAGAAAAGTATAACGCAAAACCTTGTTGGTCAGTTATAACTTTTACGTTATTTGGATTATTAATTTCTTCTTTATCAGTAATTTGAAACATTAACGAACCCAAATCGACTTTCTTTTCGGTATCGTTTTTAAAGACTTCGATTAATTCTTCAAGCGGTTTTTTATTGATAAATGGTTCATCGCCTTGCACGTTAATTACAACATCAACATCCATGTTTTCAACTGCTTCTGCAATTCTGTCGCTTCCGCTTTCATGTTCTTTTATCGACATGATGGCTTTTCCTCCATTTGAAATAATCTCGTTGAAAATTAAATCGGAATCCGTTACCACAAAAACATCATCAAATAAATTGGTAGAAACTGCAGCTTCATAAGTACGAAGGATTACCGTTTTGCCACCCAAATCTTGCATTAATTTTGCAGGAAAACGTGTGGATGCATAACGAGCAGGAATTACAGCGATGATTTTCATATTTATTTTATTTTGCCACAAAGACACCAAGGTGCTAAGTTTTTAATTTTTATATATTAATTCTGTAGTTTTTTCTTTTTTTAAATAGAAAGCATCTTTTAAAGAAAAATTTGAATATGTTTCATTTACTTCAAACTGATAAACTTCAATATTGTTATTAGAATAATTTAGAATATTTTTTAGATTTCCATCAATTAAAATATAAATTTCACCTTCTAATTTCTTAATGAATCCTACTTGTTTATAATCAATTATCACAAAATAATCATCCGATTTGTTTATTTCTGAATACAATTCCTGAAAATCTCCATATTTATCTTCAATACTCATTAAATACAGCCCATAGCCAATATATGAGAAGAATAAAAACAGGGTTAAACTAATTCCTATAATTATTTTAGTTTTTAATTTCATTTATCTTTTTTAGAAAAAAACTTTTTAAACAATCTAATTCCGACAAAAATAATAAGGATAACCACAATAAAAGCAACAATAGGCAAGAAAATAGCTAAAACCGACACAAAAGATGCAGTTGCAGTTTCTGTTGTGGAAACTAAATGATTTCCAATTCCGCTTGTAGTTACAGTTGATGTTGCTCTTGTTACTGCTGTTGCCGAATTAATTGCTGTAGCGGTTCCGCCACCAGCTATGATAGCTAATCCCCACGTTATCATAGGATCTAAATCGACTAAAGTGGAAGCCATCACAACCGTTCCGGCTATTCCTGCCAAAGGAACAGCAAGTGTATCCAATAAATTATCAATATACGGAATGTAATAACCCAAAATTTCAACAATTGTGGCTATTCCCAAACAAATAATTGCTGTTAAACTTCCAATCCAAACAAACGAATCGCCCACAGGAACGTATCCAAAATATGTGGCTAAACTTAGTACAAATAAAGGCACAAACACTCTAAAACCAGCCGAAGCAGCTAATCCTATTCCTAAACAAACACTAATTATCGTTTCTAACATAGCTTAATTGTGAAAATATTCATCTTTAAATCCAATTAAATACAGTTTTTCTTCTGCACGTGTAATGGCAGTGTACAACCATCTCACATAATCAATATCTATACCATTTGGCAAATAAGGTTGCTCTACAAAAACCGTTTTCCATTGTCCTCCTTGCGATTTATGGCACGTTATCGCATAAGAAAATTTAACTTGCAAGGCATTGAAATACTCATTTTCCTTTACTTTTTGCAGTTTTTTATATTGCTGACGCTCGTCTTCATAATCCAACAACACTTCTTGATACAATTTATTCGATTCTTCATACGTTAACGAAGGTGATTCGCTCATAATTGTATCTAACATTATGATAGTGTCAAAAGCAGCTTGATTAGGATAATCAACCATTCTAACTTTTACAGTTGCAAATTTGAAGCCGTACAATTCTTGAATTTTTCTAATCTCCAAAATTTCAACAATATCGCCATTTGCAATAAAACCCGCTTCAGATTCTTCTTTCAACCAAAAATAGTTATTTTTTACAACCATTAAATAATCGCCTGTAGAAATTTCGCTTTCTTTTGATAAAATTGAAGTTCTAATTTGCTGATTGTATTGATTTGCTCTTTTATTTGAACGAACAATAAAAACGGTGTCTTCTATTCCGTAATTGTCATAAGCACCATGAATCGCATCCTGAATTTCATATCCATCTTGCAAACGAACAATATCTTTAAATCCTTTTAATTTGAATTGAAACGTATCAATAAAATGAGAATGTAACAATTCGCGTAATTGCGTAGCATTGTATAAAATTCCCGAATTTTCAGATTGACGCATTACTTCATCAAATTCGATATGATGTACATTTTTTTGATAATGTAAAGAAAGTGAATCAATGTCTAAAGCTGGACTTATAGTCATATTAACGGGCGGCAACTGAGCGGTATCTCCTATTAATAGTAATTTGCAATTTTTTCCAGCTTCTACATAAAAAAACAAATCGTCTAGCAAGGAACCATTTTCATATAATTTAGAATCTTGAGAAGTGTCTGAAATCATAGAAGATTCATCAACTATAAATAAGGTGTTTTTAAATTTATTTTGTTGCAGGGTAAAACTAATGCCTCCTGTTTTATTTTTTTTAGGATAATAAATTCGCTTATGGATTGTAAATGCTGGTTTTCCTGAATAATTACTGATGACTTTTGCTGCTCTACCTGTTGGTGCCAGCAATACACACTTCATTTCTACGTTACTAATAGAATTAATTACGTTAGAAATTATGGTAGTTTTTCCTGTTCCGGCATAACCTTTTAAAACAAAAATGTCATCTGGAGTAGAATTGAGTAAAAAATCGGCAATTTTTTGAAGAAAAATATCTTGCTTTAAAGTAGGCTCAAATAAAAAATTTTCTCGTAATAAATTGTAAAACAGCTTATAAGTCATTAAAAAATGTTTCGCTAATATTAATTTTTCAAAGATACTGATGATTTTTACAAGAAATTCTTTTCTAAAGAAAAAAAAATTGTAGATTTGCGTACCTATTTAACTAAAAAATTTTAGAATCAAATGTTAGAAATTGCTATTTATTTAGTCGTATTGATTATTTTAATCCTTGTGTTGGTTAAGCTAATTGATAAATTTGTTACTCCTGGAAGTAAAAGAATAGTCTCTATTTTATTATGGGGTGTATCTATTTTCTTAACTTATTTAATTTATTCTTCAATTATGAAGCCAATCAATTTTGATAAAACAAAAGAAGAAAGATTTCAGGTTGCAGTTAACACAATGTTAGATATTAAAAAAACACAATTGGGCTACAAATCTGTTTATGGTAAATATGCGGATAGTTTTGATGAGTTAGTTAAATTTGTGGAAACTCAAAAATTTGACATTATTTCTCGTAGAGATACGGCTGTAATTGATGCTGCGAAAAATGCTGCTTTTGGTATCACTGTTGGTGCTGATGGTGTTGGTGGTTTCTATAAAGACATTGTAATTACTGAAAAATTAGGTAGTGTTTCTGTAAAAGATTCTTTATTTAAAAATTCTGACCGTTACAAAAGACTTAATATTGTAAAAGTTGGAGATTTTGAAGTTCCTGTTACAATGAAAACTGGATTAGTTAACAGAAACGATATGAATATTTCTGTTTTTCAAGCTAAAATTGATAAAAATGCTTTATTGAAAGATTTAGATCAAGAATTAGTTAAAAATGAAAATAAAGTTGAATCTATTGACGAAATTAATGGTAAAGAAATCATTTTAGGTTCATTAGAAGAAGTTAGTCTTACAGGAAACTGGCCAAAAAAATATGGTAGTAACGAATAACGACATTACTCAAAAAACATACAAAAAGTTGTCCATTCAGGTTTCCTTGAGTGGACTTTCTTTTTGTGTCTTTGATTTGTTTACAAATAAAGTTCTGCACACCGCCGAAATCGCTTTTGAGAAAAACAAAGTAGTCGAAGAACAACTTTGGCGTTCGTTTGTAGATAATTCAATTTTAACAAAGCCATATGATGAAATTGTTGTTTTACATAACAACAACTTAAATACCTTTGTACCTACTTCATTATTTGATGCTGACTTTTTAGCGAGTTATTTGCAATACAATACCAAAGTTTTTGAAACCGATTTTTTTACCTATGATGTTGTTTTTCCTTATGAAATGAATAACATTTATGTACCTTTCGTTAATATCAACAACTTCTTATTAGATCAATATGAAACTTTTGAATACCAAAATGCAAATTCTATTTTGGTAAAACAACTATTAGATTTATCTAAAAATAAAGAAGAAAAGCAAGTATTTGTTCACGTACAAAAAGAACACTTTGAACTAATTGTGGTGAAAAATCAACAATTGATTCTTTTTAATTCATTCCAATACAAAACACCAGAAGATTTTATTTACTATATTTTGTTTACTTGTGAACAATTACAGCTAAATCCTGAAACTATTTTGGTTCAAATATTAGGAAATTGTTCTGAAGACGACGCTTGTTTTAAAATAGCTTTCCAATACATTAGAAATTGTAGTTTATTAGATGTTACTAGTAAAGCTTCAATTTTAGAAGTAACTCCTACTGCTTTAAGAAATCACTTTATATTATACCATTCATGAGAATTATCTCCGGAAAACACAAAGGGCGTAGATTAGTTGCTCCTAAAAATTTACCTGTTCGTCCTACAACCGATATGTGTAAGGAATCGTTGTTTAATATTTTGAATAACTATTTTAATTTACATGGATTAAAAGTTCTTGACTTATTTGCAGGAACTGGTAATATCAGTTACGAATTTGCTTCTCGTGGTGCTGGACCAATTACAAGTGTGGATGGCGATATGGGTTGTGTTAATTTCATTAAAAAAACTTCAACCGATTTAGATTTAGATATCAGCGTTATCAAAAGTGATGTTTTTAAATTCTTAGAAAAAAGTAAAGCGAGTTATGATATCATTTTTGCTGATCCTCCTTATGATTTAGGTCAGGAAAATTTTGAGAAAATTATTCAACTTATTTTTGAAAACGAAATTTTAGACGAAGAAGGCATGTTGATTGTAGAACATTCCAAACATACAAAACTAGAACACCTAACAAATTTCTCTTTTTCAAAAAGTTATGGTGGTTCGGTATTTTCTTTTTACGAATTTGAAAGCGACGAAGAAGAAGATATTGAAGAGGAAGATGAAGGGTAAAATCTTCAAAAAAATGCAGACCTATAAGCCGGATTCTGTCTCCGATAAATCGGAGCCTTATCATTTATCTAGACTAAACATTACTGCTTAGCTCAAGCTGCCTACCCTTCAACATCGGACGAGTCGCCCTTATTCTGATTACTCAGAAACTGCTGATATACTTGACATTTCACCGCATAGAGTTTACCTGGTTTCACTACAGCATTACCTGTACATACTTTCTGTTGCACTTGTCCTCGCCTTTCAACGGACGGGCGTTACCCGCTATGCTACTCTTTGGTGTCCGGACTTTCCTCTCCCGATAAATCGGGAACGATAAGGCGGTCTGCGGTGCAAACTTACAATAAAATATAATGGTTTTTTAACTTTTATTCAAAGAGTTTAACGTTTTATAGGGTATTTGCCCAAATTAAAAACTGTAAATTTATATGCCCTTAACAATCAATATCATGACAAATATATATAAGTACGCATCTGTTTCAGTTGCATTAAAACAATTGAGAAAAGAAGGTTTTACATACGATTTTAATCAAAATTCAGAAGAAATTATTTTACATCCAGAAAATTATATTGTAAATCAAATTTATCAATACGAAGGAAATTCAAGTCCAGATGATAGCGCAATTGTTTATGCTATTGTTTCAAAATTTGGACTAAAAGGTGTTTTTGTGACAGGTTCTTCTGCAAATTCTGTAGATGAAAATGCACATTTTATTTCAAAATTAGTAATAAAAAACAGAAACGACACCCATTTATAATCCCAATTTTTCTTAGTAAATTGTGAATAACTTTTATAAAGATTCTTTTCAAATTGGAATTTGGAACTTGCTTTTTGGAATTTCACAACCTATATTTGTAAATCAATAATTCGTATGGAACAATTTATAGTATCTGCCAGAAAATACCGTCCGCAAACATTTAAAGATGTTGTCGGTCAGCAGGCTATTACCAATACTTTATTGAATGCTATTGAAACCAATCACTTAGCACAAGCCTTATTGTTTACTGGACCTCGTGGGGTTGGAAAAACTACTTGTGCTCGAATTCTAGCTCGAAAAATCAATCAAGAAGGTTATGATGATCCGTATGAAGATTTTTCGTTTAATGTGTTCGAATTAGATGCGGCTTCAAACAATGGTGTAGATGATATCAGAAGTATTATCGACCAAGTTAGAATACCGCCACAAACAGGAAAATATAAGGTTTACATTATTGACGAGGTGCATATGCTTTCACAAGCTGCTTTTAATGCTTTCCTGAAAACATTAGAAGAACCACCTAAACATGCTATTTTTATTTTAGCAACTACCGAAAAACATAAAATTATTCCAACGATTTTATCGCGTTGTCAAATATTTGATTTCAAAAGAATTACGGTTAAAGATGCCAAAGAACATTTAGCTGAAATTGCTAAAGAACAAGGTGTTGCTTACGAAGATGATGCATTGCATATTATTGCTCAAAAAGCAGATGGTGCTATGCGTGATGCTTTGTCAATTTTTGACAGAGTAGTTTCATATTGCGGAAAAAACCTTACCAGACAAGCCGTTACTGAAAATTTAAACGTATTAGATTTTGAATATTACATCAGAATCACCGATTTAATTTTAGAAAATAAAATTCCAGATTTATTAGTTGCTTACAATGATATTTTAGCAAAAGGTTTTGACGGACATCATTTTATTGCAGGTTTGGCATCGCATTTTAGAGATTTATTGGTTTGTAAAAATCCTGCAACTCTTCCTTTATTAGAAGCTGGTGAACAAGCGCAGGCATTATATGCAGCTCAATCTCACAAAGCCATGCACGATTTCTTGATAAAAGGAATTGAATTGGCAAACGAATGCGATTTGAAATTTAAAGTCAGTCAAAATCAGCGACTTTTAGTTGAACTTTGTTTGATGCAATTAGCCTCTATCACTTTTGATGGAGAAAAAAAAAAGTAGCTAAATTTATAATTCCAGCTACTTATTACAAGAACAACTCTTACTCTATTACTGAAGTTCCAACGATTAAAACACAAATTCCAACTGAGGAATCAAAACCTGTTGTAGTTGATGAAACAGTTGTGAAAGAACCTGAAGTTACAGAAATTCCTAAAGTTCAAAATGAAGTAGTTGCTCCAATTGTTCCTGAAATTCCAAAACCGGTTTTAACGAATTTAAATCCGACAGGAACAAAAGTTTCGGCACTTTCATTAGCGAGTATTAAAGCGAAAAAAGACTTAGAAGCACAACAAAATCAGCATCAAAAGCACAAAGAAGAATTGCCTTCGGAAGTTTTTAACGAAACCGATATGTTGTTGCAATGGAATAAATTTGCTCAAAAAATGACGGATTCAGGAAAACGTTTGATGGCAACTTACATGCAAATGAATGACCCAACATTAAACGGAACCACCATAACTTTAGAACTTCCTAATCAAAGTACAAAGGAAGAATTTTTAACAGGTTGCCATGAATTAATAGGTTATTTAAGAGGAAAATTACACAACCACGACATTACCATTGAAGTAGTTGTAAATGAAACGGTTGAAAACAAATACGCTTTTACACCACAAGAAAAATTTGAACGTTTAAAACAAATTAATCCTACGATTGAATTGTTGAGAAAGACTTTTGATTTGGATGTTTAAAATAAATTTATGAAAAAGTTATTTATAATATATTTGTTTTTAAATTGTATTTATTTTAATGCTTATTCTCAAACGCATGATAAGAATTTACTTTATGTGAATTTGATAAATGAAAAAATTTATATTAAAAACAAAGAAATTAAATTGGATAGTTTATCAGATAAACTAACTAAACTTAAAAAAGAGAATCCAAATATTATTTTCAGATTAAAAGTTGATAGTAAAACAAAAATGGAAACTGTTTCTAAAGTAAAAAACTTAATTTATAAAAAGAAAAATTAAAATCCCGTTAGGGATGAAATATTGGTAACGAATAACTAACACTCTCTAAAATCCCGTAGGGATGACATCAAATAGGCTCTTTAAAAATGTAACGTTCATCATAATCCACTTCAAAAGCTTCTAAAAATTCCAAATATTCCTCTTGAAATGATTTCGTTTTATGACGTTCTTCTTGATTCTGAATATAATTGATTACATTTTGAACATGAGATTTGGAATACGAAAATGCTCCGTAACCTTCTTGCCACTCAAATTTTACTTTCAAAAACTTTTTTTCGTTAATCCATTTAGATGAATTGGCTTTAATGATTTGCATTAGTTCGGAAATAGATTGTGTTGGACGCATTCCAATTAGAATATGAATATGGTCTGACATTCCGTTAATGGCTAACATCTTATGATTATTTGCTTTGATAATTCCTGTAATATATTGATATAATTCATCTTTGAATGACGAATGAATTAATCCGTTTCGATATTTTACCGCAAAAACAAATTGGATGTGAATTTGTGTGTATGTGTTTGCCATAAATAAATATTATTTACCGATTGTTGTCTACCGATATGTCTTCCCTACCGGACTCGGTTAACCAATTGTTTTTTTCTACCGAGATGGTATCCCTACGGGACTTGTGTTGATTTCTAATTTTATTATCTACCGAGATGGCGTCCCTACGGGACTAATAATTATATCTTCCCATAATACATCGCTTTCACGATACCATCTGATAATCCAATTTTTGGAACGTAAATATGTCTTGCGCCACTCCATTTCATGGCGTTTAGATAAATACGTGTTGCTGGAATAATTACATCGGCGCGGTCTGGGTTTAAACCTAGATCGGCAATACGTTGTTCGTATGTCATGCTGTTTAACTTTTGATATTGCGATTGCACATACATGTATGACAGCGGTTTGTCTTGGTTTTTCTCAGACAATTTGAATAATTTATTGATGTTTCCACCAGAACCAATTAGCGTAATATTTTCAAATGGTTCTACATTGGCTTTAATCCATTTTTCCATTTCTTGCCAAACGATATCGTTCACCATTTCATTTAACAAACGAACGGTTCCGTTTTTAAATGATTTGGATGCAATAATTTTTCCTTCAAAAAACAGAGAAAATTCGGTGCTTCCACCACCAACATCTACATATAAATATGCTTTGTCGGAAGTTATGAATTGTTTTAAGTCGGAAGCCGCAATAATAGCTGCTTCTTTTTTACCATCAATAATATCAATTTTAATATCGGCTTTTTTCTTGATGATTTCGGCAACTTCTTTTCCATTATACGCTTCTCGCATGGCTGAAGTGGCACAAGCACGATATTGTTCTACTTTATGAACTTTCATCAATAATTTAAAAGCTTTCATCGCATCAACCATTCGGTCAATATTTTCTTCCGAAATTTCGCCAACCGTAAACGCGTCTTGACCCAAACGAATGGGAACACGAACTAAGGAACTTTTATTGAATTGAGGAGCGCAACCTTCTTGCTCTACAATATTTGTTACCAACAACCTCATGGCATTGGAACCGATATCGATAGCCGCATATTTTTTTATTGTAATCATATTATTTATGTAATTATTGAACGCTTTCGGCTATTACATCAAGCTTTTTTTGGTAATAATTGTACATTTCTAATTGTGCTCTGAATGTTTTTTCATCACCGCGTTTTCTATATACATTTTTTAAATCATCTGAATGAATTCGTGCTTTTACATTGGCTTTCCAACCTATTTCGAATGTTTCAATTAGTTCTTTTTTAATCTCTTCATCATAAATAGGACAAGTTACTTCAACCCTTGCATCTAAATTTCGAGTCATAAAATCAGCAGAAGAAATAAACACATCTGGATTTCCATTATTTCCAAAAATATAAATTCGCGAATGCTCTAAGTAATTGTCTACAATACTTATAGCTTCAATATTTTCGCTCAAACTTTTTACGCCTGGTTTCAAACAACAAATTCCTCTAATAATTAACTGAATTTTTACTCCTGCTTTGCTAGCTTCATATAATTTATCCGTCATTTTAAAGTCGGAAATACTATTCATTTTCAACTTAATGTATGCTTCTTTTCCTGAAATTGCATTTAAGATTTCTCTTTCAATTAATTTGTTAAAACGACTTCTTGTATAATGAGGCGAAACAATTAAATGCTTATAACGATGCACACGATAATTCACATCAAAGAAATCAAAAATTTTTGCTGCGTCTTTTAAAATCTCGGTATTACTTGTAAACAAAGTAACATCTGTGTACACTTTTGCCGAATTTTCATTGAAATTTCCAGTTGAAATAAATCCGTAACGTTTCACTCTTCCTTCTTCAATGCGTTCGATGACACAAATTTTACTATGCACTTTTAAACCTTTAACACCAAAAATTAATTCAATTCCTTCGGTTTGCATTTGTTCTGAATAAGAAATATTACTTTCTTCATCAAAACGCGCTTGTAATTCGATTTGAACGGTTACTTTTTTTCCGTTTTTAGCGGCATTAATCAAAGAACTTACGATTTGTGAATTCTTAGCCAAACGATATAATGTAATTTTTATGGAAGCTACTTTAGGATCTAAAGCGGCTTCACGCAAAAATTTAATGATATATGAAAACGATTGATAAGGTGCGTATAATAAGTAATCTTTCTTCTTGATTTTTTCTAAAATACTTCCTTCTAACGATAAGCCTGGAACCGGAAGTGGAACATTTTCTCTATACAACAAATCGTATCTTCCTAAATTTGGGAAATTCATATAATCTCTACGATTGTGATATCTTCCGCCAGGAATAATACTATCAGAACTATCGATTTTCATTCCTTTCAAGAAAAACTCTAACGTATCTTTTCCAATTGCTTGATCATATACAAAACGAACAGGCTCACCTACTCTACGTTCTTTTACCGAAGACGAAATTTTTTCAATCAAACTCTTACTCAAGTCACTATCAAATTCTAACTGGGCATCACGTGTAATTTTTATCATGTGTGCCGAGATGCTTTCGTAATCAAAAATGTTGAAAATATTGTTTAAATTGTAACGAATAACATCATCCAATAAAATAATGTATTGCTTTTCAGAATTTGAAGGAAGCACTACAAATCGATTCACTGTATTAGGAATTTCTACTACTGCATAACGAATTTCTTTGGAATTTAAATCTGACTTTTCTTTAGATTTCATTATCAGTTTAACCGCCAAATAACCCGAAGTGTCTTTTAAAAGTGGAAATTCTTCCAAATCATTCAACATTATGGTTACTACAGCTGGACTAACTTTTTGAATAAAATAATCGTGAATAAAGTTTTCTTGATCTTTAGAAATATCTTTTTCACTGATAATAAAAATATTTTCCTTTTCGAGTTTTTTCTCGATTTCGCTTAAAATTCGTAAACTTTCTGATTGCTGTTCAATAACAATTTCTGTAATTTCTTTCAATAATTGTTCAGCTGGAACACCTAAAATTTTCTCTGTTTCAGTTGATTCAAGACTCATACGACGAATTGCCGCATATCGTACTCTAAAAAATTCGTCTAAATTATTGGAGAAAATTCCTAAAAATCGAAATCTATCTAATAATGGAACGTTTTCATCATTAGCTTCTTGAAGTACACGAGCATTAAATGTTAACCAACTTTTTTCGCGGTCTATATAATTATAATCTGTATTAGTCATTTTTAAATTGGCTTGGAAATAAGGTTGTAATAGTTTTTCCTTTACTTAAATTTTCCCAATCATCAGAATCAAACTGCAAAGCAACCAAACCAGATGTTGGAACATTATCTATGTAAAGGTCTCCAAATTTATTAACAAAATTTGTAATAGCTTCATTATGTCCAAAAAGAATTAGGCTATCATGCTCATTTTTACATTTTTTTATGATTTGATGCAATTTTTTATCATCAAACGTATATAAATCAGCTGTAAAATGTATCGTTTCTAATGGTATAGAAAGATATTGTGAAAAAATATAGGCAGTTTCAGTAGTGCGTTTAGCTTTACTACTCCAAACTATGTAAGATTTCGGAACAATATCAACTGATTTTGAAGCAATTAAATGTGCGTCTTTAATGCCGCGTGCTGAAATTGATCTGTCTATATCTTGCACAGGTGTGTCCCAGCTTGACTTTGAATGTCTAATTAAAATTAAATTTTTCATATTATCCCATTTAGATGATTAAATTAATCATTTTTTTTTATGTTATAGCAATCGTTTCTACGAATTTTAAGTGACTTTATAGATGATTTTAATCACTTTGTCGAAAAACTACTACAACATATTTAAAAATAATAGATTTTAAGTAATTTAGCCATGTGAATTTAATAAGATTCTTACATTTATTTAATATATAAAATTCATAAGTGTAAGATTTTTAAATAGTTACCCCTTAACTACTTAAATAATCTATTTTTTTACTACCCCAATCTAACCTTTTTACAAGACTTACTATAATTCTTAATTTTAAATTTAGTGTTATGGAAAGTATATCAAAATTCAAGTGTCATTTTTTAATGACATTATTTTTCTTAGTATGTTATGAAACTTCTAGTGCTCAAGAGATTTATAACTATAATGAATCCGTGTTAAACAGTAAAGAAAAAGCTAAAATTAGTGCTATTTTAAATTCAAATAGTATTCAGTTTTCAAATAATCATACTTTAAACAAGACATCCCAAGACAGCAATACTTTAGATATTGATTATTTGAATCTCTCAAATTTAAATCAAGTAAGTAAAGCACAAATTCAAAATATTAAAAATTGTATTGTGCGAATTTCTACACCAATTTCTTCAATTAATTTGAATGCTTTAAATCAATTTTCAAATTTAGAAATTGTTCATCTAATCATAGAAACTAATGCAATCAACGGAAATATTCCAAGTTTGATTATAATGAATAATCCGCAAGTTTTAATTTCTTATCAAATAAGCATTCCTGAATAATTTTATATAGTATATCATGTATCCAAAAAACTACATTTCTAAAAAATTGACAGAAAATAAAGCATTGTTTTGTGCTTTGTTCTTCTTGTCATTTAGCTACTTTGGAATGGCTCAAGTAAGAGTTAATTTTACACCAAGAGAACCAGTTGCTAGTCCGTCAACTTCTATTTATCATGTTAAAGGAGATTTCTCATTAATTGGAAATACGAATTTGACCTTAAACACTTATGATGATAATGAGCCAAATAGTAATAATAATATGCGCTATGTGGATGTGGATGGAGATGCTAATACTTTTAATTCATCTTCAGCTAATTTAACATTCTCAAACGAAAATGGAGCAATTCCTGAATGTTCAAAAGTTGTTTTTGCAGGATTATATTGGACTGGTAGAGCTTCAAATGGATCAAATAGTCCTGATACTTTTGATGTTACAAAAAATTCTATTACTAAAACATTTAACAAACGAAAAGTACAATTAAAAGGTCCATTATCAAGCTCATATACTGAAATTACTGCAGGTACAAACGATATCTACTATCCACAAAATAATGATGGTTTTATGTATTCTGCTTTTGCTGAAATTACAGAATATGTAAAAACAAATGGTCTAGGTCAATATACTGTTGCAGATATTGCTCTTGTCGAAGGGAATGGTGGTTCTACTGGATATTATGGTGGTTGGGGAATTATTGTTATTTATGAAAATTCTAAAATGAGATGGCGTGATATTACTGTTTTTGATGGACACGCCTATGTTCAAGGAAGTACAACTGTGAGTCATCAAATTCCTATTTCTGGGTTTAATGCAGTACAAACCGGTCAGGTTAATGTAAAACTTGGATTAATGGCTGGTGAAGGTGATCGTAGTATTAGTGGTGATTATTTTAACATTCTTCGATCAAGTGATAACAATTGGCAAGCATTAAATCATTCTGGAAATGGAACAAATAACTTTTTCAATTCATCAATTCAAACTGGAGGAAATACTAGAAACCCGAACCTTTCAAACAATACTGGATTAGATATTTCTATGTTTAATATTCCTAACCCAGGAAACTCAGTTATTGCTAATAATCAAACATCAACAACACTTAGGTATGGTTCAACACAGGATACATATGTAATTTTTATGGCTGCAATGGCAGTAGATGCATATATTCCAGAAGCTGAAGGTGTAATGTCATTGGTAACTATTAATGGATTACCTGCAACAAGTACAACAACTGTTTTACCTGGCGAAGAAATTGAATATTCAATTAAAATTCTAAATGAAGGTACAGACGCAATTAATAATACTCAAATAAGAATTGAGATTCCATATATGTCTACTTTTGTAAATGGAAGTCAAAGCGGTACAATTAATTTTAGTCCGTTACCTACTCCAAATAATTTATATTTTAATCCTGCAATAGGACCTTCAGGAGCCTTAATTTGGGATATTGGTACTCTTCCCGTTCCCGCTAGTCCATCTGATATACTTGGAGAATTAAAATACAAAATAAAAATTACAGAAGATTGTTTTTTACTTAAAAATCAATTCTGTATTCCAAGCACTACACTTCAAGGATTTATTAGTGGAGTTGGTGCTCTTACTGGAATTGCAATTACAAACCAACCTTTTATACAAGGATATGTAAATTCTGGACTTTGTGTGGGTGATCCAATTACTGATCCAATTTCAGTTAGTATTGATGCAACAGACTATATCAGTCAAAACTGCCAAAATACAAATGTGTCTTTAGAATTTAATTATTGTGGCACCACCGTTACAATTCCATTTAATTCGATTGCATCAAATTATCCAAATGGAACACAATTTTATAATTCATATCCTGTAACGTCTTCAACTACTGAATATACTTCAAGCAATCCATTTCCAAATGGTATTGGGACAAATATTTACTACGCCGTTCCACCAAATTCAAATGGATGTCATTACAGATTTTCAATTGTTATAGATGATATCCCTACAATAACTTCACCTGCTTCTTCAACAATTAATGGATGTGGAACAGGTGCAATAACAACATTGCCATTTAGCACAACTCCTGTAACAATAACATTACAAGATTTTATTAACATCGGTGGAAGTGTTTCAAATAACGCTTTAAGTTACACTATAACATATGTAGATGTAATTTCTGGAACTTGTCCAACTGTCGTAAATAGAAATTATACAGTTTCTACATCATGTATTACTGTTAATTTAAATCAAGTATTTACAATTGAACTTACGGATTTCACGCTTCCTGCAAATACTACTTCAACTGTAACTTGTGCTGCGGATATTGTAGCACCTTCGGTTCCTGTGGTAACGGATAATTGTGGTAATGTGTTAGTGGCTTCGGCTCCTGTGGTTTCTGCATCTCCAACTTGTGAAGGAAATGTTACTTATACTTATACTTTTACCGATTGTGAAGGAAATGCGCACAATTGGGTACATACTTTCACCATCGAAAATAATGATTTCACGCTTCCTGCAAATACTACTTCAACTGTAGCTTGTGCTGCGGATATTGTAGCGCCTTCGGTTCCTGTGGTAACGGATAATTGTGGTAATGTGTTAGTGGCTTCGGCTCCTTCTATTTCAAATGCTCCTACTTGTGAAGGAAATGTAACGTATACTTATACTTTTACAGATTGTGAAGGAAATATGCACAATTGGGTACATACTTTCACTATCGAAAATAATGATTTCACACTTCCTGCAAATACGTCATCAACTGTAGCTTGTGCTGCGGATATCGTAGCACCTTCGGTTCCTGTGGTAACGGATAATTGCGGTAATGTGTTAGTGGCTTCGGCTCCTGTGGTTTCTGCATCTCCTACTTGTGAAGGAAATGTAACGTATACTTATACTTTTACAGATTGTGAAGGAAATACGCACAATTGGGTACATACTTTTACTATTGAAAATAATGATTTCACACTTCCTGCAAATACGTCATCAACTGTGGCTTGTGCTGCGGATATTGTAGCGCCTTCGGTTCCTGTGGTAACGGATAATTGTGGTAATGTGTTAGTAGCTTCGGCTCCTTCTATTTCAAATGCTCCTACTTGTGAAGGAAATGTAACGTATACTTATACTTTTACAGATTGTGAAGGAAATACGCACAATTGGGTACATACTTTCACTATCGAAAATAATGATTTCACACTTCCTGCAAATACTGCTTCAACTGTGGCTTGTGCTGCGGATATTGTAGCGCCTTCGGTTCCTGTGGTAACAGATAATTGTGGAAATGTGTTAGTGGCTTCGGCTCCTGTGGTTTCTGCATCTCCTACTTGTGAAGGAAATGTTACTTATACTTATACTTTTACCGATTGTGAAGGAAATACGCACAATTGGGTACATACTTTTACTATTGAAAATAATGATTTCACACTTCCTGCAAATACGTCATCAACTGTGGCTTGTGCTGCGGATATTGTAGCGCCTTCGGTTCCTGTGGTAACGGATAATTGTGGTAATGTGTTAGTAGCTTCGGCTCCTTCTATTTCAAATGCTCCTACTTGTGAAGGAAATGTAACGTATACTTATACTTTTACAGATTGTGAAGGAAATACGCACAATTGGGTACATACTTTCACTATCGAAAATAATGATTTCACACTTCCTGCAAATACTGCTTCAACTGTGGCTTGTGCTGCGGATATTGTAGCGCCTTCGGTTCCTGTGGTAACAGATAATTGTGGAAATGTGTTAGTGGCTTCGGCTCCTGTGGTTTCTGCATCTCCTACTTGTGAAGGAAATGTTACTTATACTTATACTTTTACCGATTGTGAAGGAAATGCGCACAATTGGGTACATACTTTCACCATCGAAAATAATGATTTCACGCTTCCTGCAAATACTACTTCAACTG
>Ga0209373_10001123_pt1 | contig 34128 bp, 30 predicted proteins | sample Higcelweek5metaG_FD_187173 | JGI IMG/M metagenome (GOLD analysis project Ga0209373, IMG submission 187173) | Freshwater pond sediment microbial communities from the University of Edinburgh, under environmental carbon perturbations - High... | ecosystem: Environmental > Aquatic > Freshwater >... | reverse complement strand
TCTATACCGCCCTCAAGACTAAAAATATTGGCTTCGTCCCAACCCTGAATGACAAGGAACTGTGCAACTCTCAGACTTCGTATGCCTAAATGACAAGCCACAACAATTTTCCGATCTCTTGGAAGTTCGTCATAATTCTCGTCGAAAATGCTGAAAGGGATATTCAATACTTCGTCGTGCACAAATGCTTTTTGCTGAATTTCATCCTTTTCACGCACATCCAAAAGCATTGCGCTTTCAGTCAATAACTCATTGGCTTCGTTTGCAGATATTTCCTTTATGTTCATATTGATTTTTTGTTTATTTGCATGAGAATTCCTCGCAAGCTATTTTGCTGAAAAAGGCATCAAATTTTGCCAACTTTTCTTCAATTGAGCTTCCGCACAAACAGTAATTGATTTTCAGTCCGTCAATTTCGCCATGAATTAAACCCATGTCGCGCAATTCTTTTAAATGCTGCGACACCGTTGTGCGACTCAGTGGCAACTGATCCGAAATATCGCCCGAAATGCAGGTTTTTGTTTCGGCCAGATACCTTAAAATAGCTAGGCGCGCAGGGTGCGAAATCACTTTGGCAAAATTGGCCAGTTCCTGTAACTCATTATCAAATACTTCCGGTTTTCTCATGTTTGTGTTGTTTTATGTCGCAAACATACGACATAGTTTTGAGATTACAAAATTTATTGTGTGTAATTTATGATACAATTCAATATTTTATGAATACTTTATTTGTACTTTTGAAAAAATATTTCATATCCGATGTTATGTTTCCGTTTTTTAATCGTCGTAGTTATAAATGAGTCAGGAAAGATTTAAGGCAGAGATACTGCCCATACGCCAAAAACTATTCCACATAGCGCAACACATACTTGTGGAGGAAGAAGAAGCAGAAGACGCCGTGCAGGAGGTTCTTCTCAAGCTTTGGCATACACGTGACTCGCTACAGAACTATGATAATGCGGCAGCTTTTGCAACAACGGTTACAAAAAATCATTGCCTCGACCGGTTGAAAGTAAAAAAAAGAACCGATGCGTTGGACGATACTTACAACGCCCGCGCTGGTACCGACAATCCGCATTTGGAACTTGAGCGCAAAAACACGGAGGAGATTCTGAAAAAAATTATAGGTCAACTTCCGGCATTGCAGCAAGCCATTATCCGAATGAAAGATATTGAAGAATACGAAGTGGAGGAAATTGCAGAAATAACAGGAACAAAACCCGATGCGGTGCGTACCAATTTATCGCGGGCACGAAAAAAAGTGAGAGAAGAATACATTAAACTAACAACAGCATGAAACTGAAAATCAAACATAAAATTACTTTCGAACAAGCTGATAAGCTTATTGAAAAGTACTACGATGGTTTCACAACTGTCGATGAAGAAAAGCTGTTGCAGGATTTTCTTTCACAATCCGGTTTGCCGGCGAAATACAAACCTGAGCAAGCCATTTTCGGATATTTCGAAACTAAAAAGCAAAAGCCTGTTTTCAGTATCCGTCCCTACATGCGATGGGCAGGAGCAGCTGCCGCCATGCTTGTGTTAGCTGTTGGCATACAAACTTTTGTGCAGCAGGATACATCAAATTATGCCTACGTAGATGGCGTGAAAATAACAAATAAAAATGAAATAAAAACTCAGGCTATGGCCTCACTAAGTAATGTTTCGGCCGACAATAACGAAGTGGAGCAAAGTCTTGAAAACCTGAACGACAACGGGATTATGCAACAGCAGCTCGATGTCTTTGCAGGATTAGGTGAATAAAAAAAATAAAAAATATGAATCCAATTAAAAAGTATCTGATAATGTTGCTGATAGGTGGTTTTGGCATTTTGCCAAAGCTTCAGGCGCAGAGCGATTTGCAAATCAGCAAGGTCTTTGACCAGTACGGCGAACGAAAAGGCGTTGTGATGGTAGAACTCTCCAACGAAATGCTGGATGGGTATGACTTTAGCCTTTTCAAAAGTATAACGATAAAAAACAATCCGGCGGCGGCCGATTTTATCCGCAAATGTCTGATAAAGGACGAACCGGGAGCCAAAAAAGTGAAGCAGGTGGTATCCAATGGTGTCCCAACGTCAATTTATCTGCAATTGCCACGCAAAGGTGAGCTTTACAGACTGATCCTGTTCAACGAAACATTTAATCCCGAAAACATGATTACGCTCATTTACATCGAATCGAAAAATGATTCGGAAGATGTGCTGAAACTTATTTTAAAGAAAAAATAAATACAAACGACTTAATAATTAGACACAATGAAAAAAATTATTCCATTTCTGATAGGATTTTTACTCGGACTCGTGCAAATAGCTGGTGCCGAAACATTAACAAACGATACTACTTTGCAATACAAAAACAAAACAATTCATTTGCAGGATAGTATTGGTCAGATGAAGGTGATGGTATTCGATAATGAATCAACTCCTTACAAAAAAGTGTACGAAGGTGTTTTTACCGACGACAAAAGTTACGAAAAATGGACAGTGGTAGAGGAGCTTGGTATTCAGTTGCCATTTCTGAATAAACTTGGTAGCAAAAAGAAAAAAGATTACAAAATGGAAGCGCACTGGGCCGGAATAGGCTGGGGCTTTGCTAACATATCGGATGCCAACTATAAGCTGAATAACATCGATGGCGTATCGCTGAAATCAGAATCAAGCAATGAGTTCTACTTCAACCTGATTGAAAAAATATTGCCGATCTACAAAAACAACCTGGGGATTACCACCGGACTTGGTTTCGACTGGCACAACTATTTCCTCGACAACAATACTCATTTGCTCGAAGTAAACGACCTAACTGATGTTTACCCGGCTCCGGCAGGTGTCAAATACGAATACAGCCGTTTGCGTACTTTCCAGATAACAGTACCGTTGATGCTCGAATGGCAACCAACTTTTGGTCACAATCGTGAGCTCTTTGTCACTGCAGGCGTTGTGGGAGGTGTAAATACATTTGCTTCGTACAAAGTGAAATACAAGGATGCCAATGGAAATGCAGTGAAACTGGTCGAAAGCAAAGGACTGAATATCGCTCCGCTTATACTCGACTTTATTGGTCAGATAGGTTATAACGACTGGAGTGTTTACGCCAAATACGCTGCTTTCAGTATGTTTCAGTCAGGTAAAGGCCCTGATGTAAGAGGCGTTTCGCTGGGCGCGACACTCAATTTCTGATAAAATCAGTTGTTCTGTAAAAAAGTCATTAAGCAAGATCGCTTAATGACTTTTTTTTATAGAATGCGGCTTTGTTTAGCAGATAACCTCAGCTTTAGCATACACTTCATTCATTACGCTTTCCGTTACCGGAGTCTTTCCCTTTTCGTAGCCCAAATCCGTCAAACGTAAATGATTGAAATTTTCAATTCCGGCTTTTTCCAAAATTTTCTTAGCGCAATCTTTCGGGCAGCCATCAATTGCCAGTACGTTTGCTTTCATAAAAGCATTAATCAATGGCCGATCATCAATAGCAATCAACGTCAGACAATTCATTTTCCGGACTTTGTTATCGCGCAGTTTGCGTGCTGTCGCATCCGACAATTGTCCTAAATCCGAAGCGCCTGAGCAACTTACCACATTGTATTCGCTTGTTCCACACAAGCATGGCTTTTTTTCTTTTGTTTCCATAAATATTATAGTATAAAATTAAACAAATAGCCAAGTAAAATAATAAACAGCGTAATTGTTCCGAAGAAAATGCCAATCAATTTCCATGTCATTACCTTTTTTAGCAAGGTAGCTTCGGGCAATGAAAGTCCCACTACGGCCATCATAAACGCAATGGCAGTCCCCAGTGGAACACCTTTGGCCACAAATACCTGAATAACCGGGATGATTCCTGCTGCATTGGCATACATAGGTACTCCGGCAAGCACAGCCAAAGGCATGGCGTACCATTTATCTGCCGACAGATATTGAGCAAAAAAGTTTTCGGGCACATATCCGTGCATAGCTGCCCCAATAGCAATACCAATAACCACATAAACAAGCACTTTACTCACTATATCCCAGCCTTCTTTAATAATTGCCGGCAAACGGTCAATAAAAGGAGTTTTCTCGTCTTCCCATTGTTCCGATTCTTTTTCCGAATTGGCTTGTAATTCTTTCACCCACGGGCTAAGGTAGCGATCCAGCTTCATTTTGCCCAAAATATAGCCGCCAATGATACCCATTACAATACCACTTCCGGCATAAATAAGCGTGGTCTTCAGCCCGAAAAGTCCCAGAAACATGGCAACTGCTACTTCATTCACCAACGGCGATGTGATAAGAAAAGCAAAAGTAACACCCAGCGGAATGCCCCCTTTTACAAACCCGATAAACAGCGGAATAGAGGAGCAGGAGCAAAACGGAGTAATGGCTCCGAAAAACGACGCAAAAACATACTGCATACCGTATAGCTTTTTTGTGGTCAGATAGTTGCGAAGTTTGTCAATCGGGAAGTAAGCGTTTACTAGTCCCATCAGCGAACTGATCAGAAACAATAAAATAAGAATCTTGATCGTATCATAGAAGAAGAAATTCACCGAAGTTCCGAAATGCGAATCGGAATGCAGCCCCAATAAATCGTAAGTGAACAGATTGACAAGCGGCTGCAAAAAGTAATACAACACAACAAGAGCAGGCAGTCCTGTCGCTACAGCAAAAATCAACCTGACTTTTTTGTTTTTTTCCATATTAAAATAGTATTCGTCAAATCACGAATAATTTGAATCTTCTTAAATTGTAAATTGTAGATTTTTAAATTGTAAATTCTTCGTTCTCCTTGAGTGGGTTAGGGGGCAAAGAAGATAATTACATAATAAACCCCGACCCCAATAAAAATCACCGAAACTACCCGGCGAAACCACAATTCAAAAACTTTAATTCGGTTGTAAAGTTTCCCTACATTGCCAACGGCATAAGCCAGCAACCATGCAAAAAGAATAACGGGAAGTCCTGTGGCAATAGCAAATAATACAGGCAAATAAAGTCCGCTTGCACTTGCAACTGTCATTGGTATCAGCATTACGAAATACAACACGCCGCTATAGGGGCAAAATGCCAGTGCGAACGCCATTCCCAGCAATAAAGTACTCCAGTAGCTGCCTTTGCTTTTCTCGCCAATTTTGTCGGTCAGGCCCGATATCCCGGGGAGTTTTATTTTAATCACATCGAGCATAAACAGTCCAATCAGGATCATAACCGGTCCCAGCAACTTTTCGCCCCAACCCTGAAATAACATGGAAACATTCATTTTGCTCGCTCCAAAAAAGATAATCAGTGCAAGCCCGGTATAACTAATCACTCTTCCGAGCGTATATACTAAACCGTTGATAAATACACGTTTTTGATTTTTTAAATCGCGACTAATAAACCCGATAGCCGAAATATTAGTTGCCAGCGGACAAGGACTTATGGCTGTCATCAGTCCCAAAATAATAGCTGTAACGAAAGAGTATTGTGAATTGTCGAGAATTGTTTGCAGTAATTCCATTCTTTAAATGGTAAATTAATAAATGGTAAATTAAAGTAAAGCGTCAACCGTCTTTTTAACCTCAGTTTTCAGTTTGTCAGGACTGCTCTTGGCATACATAAAGCCCTTGTCAGTAAGATCGATACGCTTGCCCTTTGAAATAAAAAGCAAAGCCTGACCCTCAGCCTGACATTTCTTGGCAATGGCTTCATTCTGTTTCTCATCTAAATTTATTGATTTAAATGCAATCTGACCTTTTCTAAACTGAGCAGGATACATTTCGGCAATAGCTTCTTTAGTAACTGTTTCCACAGCATTGCAAGTGATGCACCTACGGGTGTAATGAAAATAATAAACCTCAATCTTGTTGCTTACAGTAGTTGCAACCTTTTGAGTTTTTTTGTTTTGTGCTTCAAGCGATAGGCTACTCATTAAAAACGTAAGCATTAAACTTAGAAATAAGATTCGTTTCATAAAATGAAGTTTTTAAAATTAATATTTTGATAATACTTGCTTAATTTCGTCAGCCGACGGAACGCGTCCTTTTATTTCTACTTTGCCATTTACTACCAATGCCGGAGTTGACATTACATTGAATTTCATTATTTCCATAATATCTTCTACTTTCGATATTTCAGCAGTAATGTTGTTTTGTGCCACAACTTCGCGTGTTAACTTTTCAAGTGTTTTGCACTTAGGGCAGCCTGTACCAAGAATTTGAATGTTCATTTTAATATTAGTTTGAAATGTTTGATGTTTGAAAGTCTGATGTTTAATTGCAATAAGTTGTTTTTTCTTTTTTCAAGGCAAAAAATGTTTCGAAATAAGCCTGTGCCTTTTCCCAGTTTCCGCGGTTGATGCAGTATTTCACTTTTGGAGTTTCAATTTCTCCCTGAATCAGTCCGGCATCTTTGAGTTCTTTCAAATGTTGCGAAACTGTTGCTTTGGCAATGGGAAGTTCGTTGTGTATATCGCCAAAATAGCAACTGTCCAACGACGCCAAAAAGTTTAAAATAGTAATTCGGGCAGGATGACCCATGGCCTTGGCAAACCGGGCAAGCTGTTCGTTGTCAATGCTGTATTCTTTATTTTTATCGTTTTCCATAATCCAAAATTTAAGCAATAATATTTAATCAGTTGTTTTCTAAAATCCAGTAACTCGTGACTATTTTCTCGTAACTATATATTAATGTTTGTAGTTCGCAAAACTACGAACAATAATTGGAATAACAATTCAAAATCTCATTTTTTTTATGTAAAGTTAGATAACTGCTTAACATTCGGGTGATTTTAATAGATGAACCATAAGGGACTAAAAGCTAATATGTGAAGCTTTTTGCCACGGAGTGGCTAAATGTGAATTGAAAATCAAAAAGCTACAAAACAAGTGGAGTGCGAGTAATAAGTAAATCTGTATTTTTTGCAATTGTAATAAAAATAATCTCAACAACAATTTGATATAAAAAGAATTATGAATAAAAAATTATCGGTAATGTCATTATCATAACGCTCATTCTCTGTGGTTTGGATTGCCTCTATGTTTATCCACATTGGTGGGGAATATGTAAACAACGCAATAGTGCGTCAGGACATTGTTGTGGTATCAAGTCGCATGCAGGGATTTGTTATTTAGTTTAAGTCACGGGAATATTACAATGTCGTATCAATAAGTTAATAACGTGCTGTTTATCTTATCCTTATTGAATAATGATTAATGTGAATCAGGAGCTGAAAATACTTTTATTTTGCTTACAGTAAATCATTTCCCGTAGGCTCAGTCGAATGGGGCTAAATATAGATAAAATATGAAGTCCTACGGACTATTTTTCAACTGCTTATTCGCATAATTAATAAAAAAATAGTACTTTTGCAGTCAAATTATCAATCAATAAATTATCAATCAATATGGTACATTATTCAGAACTTGGATTGGTCAATACTAATGACTTATTCAAAAAAGCGATTGAAGGCAAATATGCTATTCCGGCTTTCAATTTTAATAATCTTGAGCAGATGCAGGCTATTATAGCTGCTTGTGTCGAAACAAAATCGCCTGTTATTCTTCAGGTCTCGAGTGGCGCACGCAAATATGCCAATCAAACTTTGCTTCGTTTCCTGGCGCAGGGTGCTGTGGAATATGCAAAAGAGTTGGGTTGTAACATTCCTGTTGTTTTGCACCTCGATCATGGCGATAGCTTCGAACTTTGCAAAAACTGTATCGACTCAGGTTTCTCTTCGGTTATGATCGACGGTTCGCACCTTCCTTACGAAGAAAACATTGCCCTTACTAAAAAAGTGGTTGAATACGCTCACTCGCACAATGTAAGTGTTGAAGGTGAACTTGGCGTGTTGGCAGGAGTTGAAGACGATGTAGTGGCCGAACACCATACTTATACTCAACCTGAAGAAGTAATCGATTTCGTTACCCGTACCGGTGTTGATTCATTGGCTATTTCAATTGGTACTTCTCATGGTGCTAACAAATTTACGCCTGCTCAATGTACACGCGACGAAAACGGAATTCTTGTTCCACCACCATTGCGTTTCGACATCCTCGAAGCAATTGAAGCTCAAATTCCCGGATTTCCTATCGTATTACATGGTTCTTCTTCTGTTCCACAGGAATATGTGGCTACCATCAACAAATACGGTGGCGCTTTGAAAGATTCTATCGGTATCCCCGAAGAACAATTACGTCGTGCTGCAAGTTCATCGGTTTGTAAAATTAATATTGATTCAGACGGACGTTTGGCAATGACAGCTGCTGTTCGCGAAGTAATGGCCACCAAGCCAGGCGAATTCGATCCACGTAAATACCTGGGACCAGCTCGTGATGAATTGAAAAAATTATATGCCCACAAAACAGTAAATGTATTGGGTAGTGCCGGAAAAGCATAAATTGAATTTACAATTTATTCATTTCCGATTTACTATTACAAATAAAAAGGTCGTTTCTTAACTGAAACGACCTTTTCCTTTTAAATAAACATCTTCAATTATCAATTATTTAAATGCTGTTAATGGCGTTCAAATCCTCAAATGCCACTTGTAGACGGGCAATCAACGATTCTTCACCCTTGCGTAACCACACACGGGGATCGTAGAACTTCTTATTGGGTTTTTCGGCACCTTCCGGATTTCCGATTTGACCTTGTAAATAATCACGGTTTTTAGCTTCGAAACCTCTAACGCCATCCCAATATGCCCATTGTGTATCGGTGTCGATATTCATTTTTACTACACCATAGCCAATTGCTTCTCGAATTTCTTCGTGTGTCGAACCCGATCCGCCATGGAATACAAAGCTTACCGGATGTTCTGTTGATAAGCCATCTTTTGCTTTGATATACTCCTGTGAGTTCTTAAGAATAACCGGCATCAATTTTACATTTCCGGGTTTGTAAACGCCGTGTACATTACCAAACGAAGCAGCAATAGTGAAATTAGGTGACACTTTGCTTAATTCTTTGTAAGCATAATATACATCTTCGGGCTGGGTGTAAAGCAGGCTGTTGTCAATACCGCTGTTGTCTACGCCATCTTCTTCGCCTCCGGTGATACCCAATTCAATTTCGAGTGTCATGCCCATTTTACTCATACGTTCGAGGTAGCATTTGCTGATCTCGATATTTTCTTCGAGCGGCTCTTCTGACAGATCCAGCATGTGTGAGCTGAACAAAGGCTTACCGGTTTCAGTAAAGTTTTTTTCGCTTGCGTCCAGCAGTCCATCAATCCAGGGTAGCAGTTTTTTCGCTGCATGGTCTGTATGTAGTATTACATGTACGCCGTAGGCTTCGGCCAGGGTGTGAATATGTTTTGCTCCTGCAATTGCACCCAGGATAGCCGCTTGTTGTCCTTCAAGTTTTAAACCTTTGCCTGCATTAAAAGCTGCGCCTCCGTTTGAGAATTGTATCATAACCGGTGCATTGGCCACTTTGGCTGCTTCGATAACTGCATTTACAGTTGATGAACCTACTACATTCACTGCAGGGATAGCAAATCCTGCTTCTTTAGCAACCTTAAAAATGAATTGCAGATCGGCGCCGGTAACAACACCGGGTTTTACTGCATCTGAAATTTTACCCATAAGTTTTTTTGAATTAAATTATTTGAATTTATAATATAACAAATCGTCAGGTGGAAAGTTGTGATACAATGCCTGTTTTTTTGAGTATATATTTAATTGTTGACGTGAAATTGAAATCTAAAGGATATGATTTGTTATGATTTTTTTAGTTTTCATAAGCTTGATTTTGGATGGATAAAATAGAAACTACCCTCGAATATCAACTTACAATTTTTCAGAAACATCATCATTTTGTAATAAAATAATGATAATTCTCGTTAGTTTGTAAATATTTTAATTCGCTAAATGTTAAATCTGAGCTTGTGTTTTAAATTAAACTTTCAATTTCTATTTAAATACTCGCTTTAACTTACAATTGTATTGATGTAGATATGTTTTATTTAATTATATGTAAAGTGCACGCATACAGTGAAATAATGTTTAAATTTATTTGTTGTTGCAAAGAAAAACAGAAGGTTTGTTAAAGTTATTTAGGGTGAAAATAATCATTTTGATAGTTTTTTTTTGTATATTTTTTCTCTTTGTCAGCAAAATCACTTGTTTTTTAAATTTTAATGTTCTATTTTTGCATTCATCTTCAATTGAACACAAAAATCGCAAATTAATGAATAATAAACAAAATGTAAATTTATGAGAAAACTAACGTTCTTATTGGCCTGTCTGTTTTTGATAGGCGTAGGTTTGGTTAATGCTCAATCTCGTACAGTGTCGGGTAAAGTACTCTCGGCAGAAGATGGGCAACCTATTATTGGAGCAACCGTTATTGTTAAAGGGACTTCTTCAGGTACAATTACTGATGTGAGTGGTAATTTTTCTGTAAGTGTCGCTGCCAAAAGCCAAACTCTTGTAATTTCATATGTAGGTATGAAAGCAGTGGAAGTTATGGCAAGCAACAATATGGTTGTACGTCTTGAATCTGATACAGAAACTCTTGACGAGGTGTTGGTTGTAGCATTTGGTACAGCTAAAAAATCAGCATTTACCGGTTCTGCAAAAGTTGTGAGTTCAGAGCAGTTAAGCAAATCTCAGGTGTCGAGTGTTACGAACGCTTTAGCTGGTTCTGTTCCAGGCCTGCAATTGACCTCGAGCAATGGCTCGCCTAGTGCAACTGCTTCTATTAAGATTCGCGGTTTCAGTTCACTTAATGCCGGAAACGATCCTCTTATTATCGTTGATGGTGCACCTTATGGTGGTGACATGGCTAATCTGAACCCAAATGACGTAGAATCGATGACTGTTTTAAAAGATGCTGCTTCGAATGCCTTATATGGTGCTAGAGGAGCAAATGGAGTTATTATGATTACTACTAAAAAATCCGATAAAAAAGGAGATGCTTTAATCACTTTGGATACAAAATTCGGTGCTAACACACGAGCATTACAAAACTATAATGTGATAACTAATCCTGCACAGTATTACGAGATGCATTTTGGTGCTTTAAAAAATTATCACATGGATCGAGGTTTAAGTGCAGATGCTAGTTGGTTGAAAGCCAATAACGATCTGTTTGGAGATCAGGGTAATGGTGGACTTGGATACAATGTATATACTATACCACAAGGTGAAATGCTGATTGGAAAGAATGGAAAACTAAATCCTGAGGCTACGCTAGGACGTATTGTAAATCACGAAGGAAAAGATTATCTATTGACACCAGACAACTGGGAAAAAGCTGGCACTCGTACTGGTATGCGTAAAGAATACAACTTATCTATCAGTGGAGGCAATGAAAAAGCTTCTTTCTTTGCATCTTTGGGGTATCTTGATAATCAAGGTATTACAAAAGCTTCTGATATGAATCGTTTAACGACTCGTATGCGAGCAGACTATCAAGCTAAGAAATGGTTGAAAGTAGGCGGAAATATGTCATATGCAAAGTTTGATCACAACTCATTAAGCAATAATGGATCAAGTACAAGTAGTGGTAATATTTGGGCATTCACCTCTCAAATGGCTCCTATTTATCCAATTTATATTCGTAATGCCGATGGAAGTAATATGATTGATGCTAATGGTTTTGAAATGATGGACTATGGTAATGGAAAAAATGCCGGTAGTTCACGTCCGTTCATATCAGATGCTAACCCTATTATGGATAGTAAGCTTAATACTGTTAATGCTGAAGGTAATGCTTTCTCAACTAATGGGTTTGCTAATATCACATTTATCCCTGGATTAACTCTTACAATTAATGGTACTTATAATATCGACGAAACTCGTACAACTTATGTGTACAATCCATATTATGGTCAATTTGATACTACTGGAGGTACTGTTGAGAAATCACATACTCGTATGTATGACTACAATTTACAACAATTGTTAAGCTACACTACTACTGTTGCAGGCTTAAACAATTTTGATATATTGCTTGGTCACGAGTACTACAATTATGCATATTTTTCTTTAGGAGCAAGCAAATCCAAAATGTTCTCCCAAACCAATAAAGAATTAAGCGGAGCAGTTATTGACGGGCAAAGTGCTTATTCATCTATAAAACGTAATAATAATGAAGGTTATTTTACCAGATTACAATATAACTATGATAACCGTATCTTTGGGTCTGCCTCATTCCGTCGCGATGCTTCTTCCCGTTTTCATCCTGATTACCGTTGGGGTAATTTCTGGTCTGTAGGTGGTGCATGGCTTCTCAATAAAGAAAGTTGGTTTGATGCTCCATGGGTAGGAGAATTGAAGTTGAAATCTTCATATGGTGTTCAAGGTAATGATGCAATCGGTTTGTATCGTTACACTGATGTGTTTAACATCGTAAACTCGGCTGGTAGCATTGGTACTGCGTTCGAATCAAAAGGTACAAAAGATATTACATGGGAAACCAACGCAAACTTCAATATTGGAGCTGAATTCTCGTTGTTCGAAAGAATTTCAGGTAGTTTGGAATACTATCGTAGAAATACTTCTGATATGTTGTTCTCTTTTTCAGTAGCACCGTCATTGGGATATTCAAGCTACTACGACAATATTGGTAATATGCACAACTCAGGTTTAGAATTGGAACTCTCAGCAAATATTATCAAGCAGAAAAACTTCACATGGGATGTGAATCTTAATTTGTCTACGTTAAGCAACAAAATTTCAATGTTGCATGAAGACAAGAAGACGGCTTCTACATTTGATGCTGCCGGAAATGAGTACAAAGGTTACACTAGTGGGAATTTCTTCATTGCTGAAGATGTACCTATGTATACATGGAGGTTGAAAGACTTCGCGGGTATCGATGAAGATGGTCAGTCACTGTGGTATAAAAACGTGAAGGACGCTGATGGAAAAGTTACTGGAAGAGAAACTACTTCTAAATACGCTGATGCAGATTATTATGTTACCAACGAAACTTCGATCCCAAAATTGTATGGTGGTTTTGGTACTAACATACAGGCTTATGGTGTAGATTTTGGTATTAACTTCTCTTACCAAGTTGGAGGAAAACAATATGATGGAACGTATGCTCAGTTTATGTCATCACCTACAGCATCTAATACTGGATATAATTTCCACGCAGATCTTTTGAAATCATGGACAGCAGAAAATCCGTCGAAAGACATTCCTCGTTTTATGTTTGGCGATACCTACAGTGCAGGTACATCAACCCGTTTTCTTACAGATGCAAGTTATTTGAATATTCAAAACATTAACTTGGGTTACACTTTGCCTGAAAGATTAACAAGAAAAGCACAGATTAATTCTATAAGAATATATGCGTCTGCTGAAAATGTATTCTATTGGTCAAAACGCAGTGGTTTTGATCCACGTCAATCATACAGCGAAACTACAAATGCTACAAATTATTCTCCAATGAGAACAATTTCTGGCGGCATTACACTAAAATTCTAAAAAACAAATAGATATGAAAATGAAAAAATTTAATAAAACATTATTCATACTGGCTGTATCAGCTCTGACGCTGAGCAGCTGTATCGATGAGACATTTCCTGAAGGTTCTACTGCAACTTCCGAACAGATAGGTGCATCGGCTTCAGCTTTGGAGGCCTCGCTTAATGGTATCCCATCACAAATGTCCAAGGGTTATTTTGTATATGATGATCAGGTTCACGAAACAGATATGTCTTATCCTCAGTTTATGATAGCACAAACTGAAATGTTGGGTGATATGTTCCCACTTGGTTCAAATTCAGGTTACGATTGGTATAGAAACTATAACACCTTTAGTGGTAACGTGGGTGAAACCAGTTATTTTTCTTATTTGCCATGGTTTACGCTTTATAAACTTGTTAAATCTGCAAATGACATAATTGCCGCAGTAAATATAGAAGATGAAAGTTTAACACCAGCTATAAAAGGTGCTGCGGGGGTAGCCTACGCAAATCGTGCATTTAATTATTATCTGCTGACTGTATTCTTTGAACCGGTTGAGAATATCTATACAGATGTTTCTAAGGTAAAAGGATTAACTGTTCCTATCGTTACTGAAAAAACAACAGGTGAAATAGCAAAAAATAACCCACGTGTTACACATGACGAAATGATAAAATTTATTTTGTCGGATCTTGATAAAGCAGAATTGTTAATGAAAGATTACACTCCCTCTTCTAGGTTGTTTCCTAGTTTGGCTGTAGTTTATGGTATCAAAGCGAAAGTTTATCTTTGGGATCAGAAGTATGACAAAGCAGCTGAATTTGCACGTAAAGCAATTGATAAATTTGGAGGATCTCCTGTAACAGCTGAACAGTGGGAAGATGAAAAAACCGGATTCAATACAGCTAATCAGGCATGGATGTGGTATGTTAACTATTCTGGTGAAAGTATGAGAAATTTAGCTAATTTTACTGGTTGGATGTCTGCCGAAGCTGACTGGGGGTATTCGTCATTAACAAAACCTGGTATCGACCGATCTTTGTATGATAAGATTGCTAATAATGATTTCAGAAAAAACACATTCTTGAATCCTGATAAATTTGGTTATCATAATTATAAGACTTCACGTGATGCTGAATTCATCAATGATGCGCCTGCTTATCTTGGTCTAAAATTCCGCTGTAAAGCTGGAGATTGGGAGACCTACAGTATTGGTGGTGCAGTAGATGTGCCTGTAATGCGTGTAGAAGAAATGTATCTGATTGAAGCTGAGGCGGTAGGTATGTCTGCAGGTGTAGGTGCTGGATTGGCGAAACTGAATTCGTTTATGCAATCATATCGTCAACCTAACTACAATTTTGCAACAAGTGACTTGCGTGCATTCCAAATTGAGGTGCTAACTCAAATGCGGATTGAGTTCTGGGGTGAAGGAAATGCATTCCCATCGGCAAAACGTATTAAACCGGATATTATTCAAAATTATGTAGGTACGAATGCGCCAGCTGATATATTTAAACTGAATCTTAGAGGAATAAAACCCAACTGGAATTTGGTGATCCCTATTAACGAAATGGATGCTAATGCTGCGCTTACGGGTTTGAATAACCCTAATCCTACAGCCGTAGTTAAAGGGCCTATTCCTATTGGTCAATTTGCTACTAAATAACAATTTAATAGAATATAGATATGAAAAATAATAAGAATTTATTGAGTGTATTGGTAGTTCTTTTCTCCATGATATCACTCTATTCATGTAAAGACGATGCCCCGGTATATGTGCCGGCTGAGAAGCAAGTGGGTGGTGCTCAGGTTTTTATTGACGGAAGCACACCTTCAAATATAACGGTTACCCCAAATAAAAAGTCATTTGAACTAACTTTTGCTCGCAAAGATGATTCGCAGGCTACAACTGTTAATTTGCAGGTTATAGATAATAAAAAGATGTTTGAAGTGCCTGCATTGTCTTTTGCTGCAGGGGAAAAAACAAAAAAAATAGTTGTTGGAGTTAAATTGCCTACTACTGAATCGGCTGAACTTACTCTTTTCATACCCAAAGATCAATCTTATCTGTATGGTAATGATAGTCTAACAATTGTTGTTAAAAATGATTATACATGGTTAGATGCCGGAGCTGTAGACTTTACTTCTGCTTGGGCTGGGGTTACTGCCGAAATTAAAATTCAAGGAGCTAAAGAAAATCCAGGTTTATATAGGTTGTTAGATGTTTATAATGTCTTGGAACCTGCCTATGCTCCTAAGAAAGGTTATCATCTCGAGATTACTTTGGATGAAAACTATAATGCTGTATCGCTCCCTGTTAGGTTTAATGATATTGGAGAACCGGCAAGTACTGGTGGATGGTGGTTCTTGTACTGGAATCCAGCACAATATGGAAAATTCTATAACACAGGTAATGAATATACCATTGAAGGCGCTTGGGCATCTTCAGATGCGGCAGGAACGAAAACATTAAAGTCGCTGGCCAAAGAGTCATTTGTTTGGAAAAAAGGATATCCTGGACAATAAATGAATCATTAAATTATAAAATCCCGCTACGGTGTCGTAGCGGGATTTTTTTTGCTTTTTTGTTAGCATTCAAAATCTACCTTCTTTCCTGATTGCAATTCAATTACGCATCTAGTCTTTAATAAAGTCGCCTTTACTCCTGGCTTCCTCACAAAAAATGTCAATCCGCCTTCTAAAGTGTTAAATTACTTACAATATTAGTAATACATAAAGTTGCAGGGTTGCTATGAGTGTTAAGCCGAGGAAATGAGGGAAGCGTCTGAAATGAGTATTTGGCTAATATGGTTTTTTTGAATTTCACTATGAGGTGAGTTTCTGTTTTTTTTTTATTAGAACTTGTACATATGAAGTGCTTTTAGTATTATGTATTGTTGATGATTGTGACTTATTTCTGTGTTTTTATTGAAAATTTGACAATAAGATCGTCTAATTATATTGTTTCGTAATTTATTTCTTAATTTTATATTGAATTATTTTATTGTTAAAAATGTTAAATGTGATAATATGTAATAATTATTCAATAAATGCTTTCATATTTTCCATGTTATGATGTTGTTAATAAATATTACTGTTTAATATATTGTAAATAAGTGTTTTGTGTAGTTAATTTATTTTTATTAAAAACGATGCTACCTCTCATTTTGGTGTTAAATTTACATTTAAGATGCGGAAATGAAAGCAAAATACTGTATATATTTTCTTTTTGTCAACAAAAACTATTGTATATTAGATTTTATTGGTTTACTTTTGCAAACTTTATTGGGAGAAGTAAGAATGCGCAAATTAAAGATTAATAAACAAAATGTAAATTTATGAGAAAACTAACGTTCTTATTGGCCTGCCTGTTTCTGGTAGGCGTAGGTTTGGTTAATGCTCAATCAAAATCCATTACAGGAAAGATAATTTCCGAGGAGGATGGGCAACCAATTATTGGTGCTACTGTGATTGTAAAGGGTACAACTGTTGGAGCAATTACTGGTGTTGATGGTGATTTTACCATAACATTACCAGCTTCATCAAAAATCCTTGTTGTTTCGTACGTAGGTATGAAAACAATAGAACTTGAAGCAAAAAATAATATGACAATTACTATGCAATCGGATGCATTAGTAATAGACGAAGTTGTAGTAACTGCTCTTGGTATCAGTCGTGAGAAAAAATCGCTGGGATATGCGGTTTCTGAAGTAAAAGGTGATGAAATGACCAAGTCTCGTGGAGGTGTTTCGAATCCGATCAACTCGCTGGCTGGTAAAGTTGCCGGTTTGCAGATTACGGGTGCTTCCGGTCAAATGGGTGGATCATCAAAAATCGTTATTCGTGGTGTGAAGTCTATTTCTGGTAATAACCAACCATTATTTATTATTGATGGAGTCCCGGTTGAAGGAACTGACTTTAATTCTACTGACGCTGCTCGTGGAGCAGGAGGATATGATTATGGTAATTTAATTCAGGATATCAATCCGGATGATATTGAATCGATATCGGTATTGAAAGGTCCGAATGCTTCTGCATTATATGGTTCGCGCGCTACCAATGGTGTAGTGATGATAGTTACTAAAAAAGGAATTAAAGGAAAAGGCTTAGGGGTTTCTTTTAGTACGGGTGTAGGTTTCGAAAAGGTAAATAAGCTTCCTGTTATGCAAAATTCGTACGGAGGTGGTTATTCCTTTGGAGAAGCAACAATAAATGGAAAAGATTATAAAACAATTGATTATGATATAGACGAAAGTTGGGGTCCTGCATTTGACGGAACAACTCAGTATCTTTCGTGGTACGATTTAGCTAAATGGGAAAATGGCGGTATGGTTGGCAACCCTACAACTAGTACTTGGCAAGCGTCAAATAATGACATTGACTCGTTCTTTGATTTAGGAGTTAATTTTACAAATAATATAAGTATTTCTCAGGCTGGAGAGAACTCAGCATTCAGAGCGTCTTACACTAACATGTCAATGACTGGCTATATGCCGAATAGTAAAATGGCCAAAAACACCTTCAATATTAGTGGAAATGCAAAAGTTTCCAATAAAATAGACGTTTTTTCCAATATTACATATTTAAATCAGGCTGCAACTGGCCGCCCACAAACAGGGTACGATGACAATAATATTATGCAAAAGTTCATACAATGGGGTCAAAGGCAATTGGATATGAGTGAATTGGCTGCTTTGTATAAAAAAGATGATGGAACGCAGGCAACGTGGAACAGAAATGGTTGGGATGACGCCACTCCGGCTTACTCGAACAACCCTTACTGGTCGCGTTATATGAACTTTCAGAACGATACGCGTGATCGTTTATATGGAAATGCGGGAGCAAAGATAAATGTTGCAAAAAATCTTACAGCTCAGTATAAAGTGAGTCTTGATTTTTTTAGCGATAAACAATTTGAAAGAAATGCGGTTTATTCGCAAGAAGAATCTGGTTATTCTATAACTCATCGACAACAATCTGAAATTAATCACGAGTTTCTTTTGCAATATAATACTAAAGTAGATGATTATAGTATTGGTGTTAATGCTGGTGGAAATATTATGCGTCAACATTTCGAAAGATTAATTGGTGAATCTGTTTCCGGATTAGCTTTACCTGAATTATATAATCTTTCTAACTCTGTTTATCCTGCTTCATCATCTAATTATGAACGTAATAAAGGAATTAATAGCTTGTTTGTAAATGCAAGTTTTGGGTATAAATCTTTAGCATATCTTGAATTGACTGATCGTCAGGATTGGTCTTCAACTTTGCCAGCTGGAAATAATACCTACAACTATCCTTCTGTTACAGGTAGTTTTATTATATCTGAAATATTTAAACCTGAATGGCTTACATTCTCAAAAGTACGTTTAGGTTGGGCCAAAGTTGGTAACGATACTGATCCTTATCGCATTGAAGAAACCTATCCTTTGTATACAAGTTTTGAAGGAAATCATGGTTATCAAACAGCTACTGATTTGAACAACCCAGAGCTTAGACCTGAAAGTACTTATTCAACTGAATTTGGTTTAGAAGGAGCTTTCCTTGACAATCGAATTGGTTTTGATATATCTCTCTACAAGAGTAAAACTATCGACCAAATTCTTCGTTTGTCGCTTTCTGGAGCTACAGGGTATACTTATAAATATGTTAATGCTGGTGAATTGAATAACAAGGGTATCGAAATTCAGTTGAAAGGAGCACCTGTTAAAACAAAAGATTTCGAATGGAATGTAACATTTACGGCTTCAAGTAATAAAAATCAAGTGGTTGAGCTGGATGGAGAAACTCAATATTACAGATTAGCGGCTGCTCCTTTTAAAGTAGAAGTTGGTGCACGTGTTGGGGAAGAATATGGAGTGATTATGGGAACAGATTACATCTATGATGAGAATGGAAATAAAGTTGTTGGTGACGATGGTATGTATTTGTCAACATCGGGTAATGTCTCTCTTGGAAGTGTTTATCCTACTTTAATTGGAGGAATGTTAAATTCGTTCCGTTACAAAAACTTTGATATGTCAGTTTTGTTTGACGGACAATGGGGTGGTAAGTATTTTTCTACGTCATATATGTGGGGTATGTACTCAGGGATGTTAGATGAAACAGCTGGATATAATGAATTAGGTAACCTAATGCGCGATGACCCTGCCGACAATGGAGGTGTATTAGTAGAAGGTGTCACTGAGGATGGAAAAGTAAATACAACTCGTGTAGATGCTGAAACATGGGCTGGTGGAATCTATTCTGGTCCGGCATCTCAGAGTGTATTTAGTAGTGATTTTGTGAAATTACGTGAAGTGACAATTGGGTATACCTTGCCTTTGAAGTCTGATGTGATTAGAAATTTTAAAATTTCAGCTTATGGTAGAAATTTAGCACTTTGGGGACCTGCAACTAAACATTTTGATCCTGAATCAGCTACTACTAACTCAGGAAATATTCAAGGTATTGAAGGTGGTGCATTGCCTTCTGTTGCTACATTTGGATTAAATGTGGGATTCCAATTTTAATTAATCAATTAATATAGAAAAGTATGAAAACATATTATAAATTCTTGGTAGTATTTTTAATTGGGGTATTAACACTTTCGTGTCAGGATTTGACGGAATTAAATGTTAACCCCAACGAACCTGCTGAAGTGTCTACGACTACTTTACTTACCGGTTCTGAGAAGAAAATGATGGACTATATATATGACAACTGGTTCAGTGGTCGTCAGGCATTGCCTTATGCGCAGTATTGGGCGCAAAGGACATACACGGAAGAAGATCGTTATCAAATCCGTGAGTCTGTAAATAATAATTATTTTAATTATTTTTATTTGATTGCAGGGAATCTTGATTTGCTTATAGATAAGTGTGAATCAGAACCTACTGTTGCTGTTTTGGGTGGTAATGTCGATAATCAGATTGCAGTAGCTAAAATACTAAAAGTATGGTTAATGCAGGTTGTTGCTGATACCTGGGGTAGTGTGCCTTATTCTGAAGCGGGTAAATTGAAGGATGGAGTTAGTTATCCAAAATATGATGAGCTAACTGCAATTTATCCTGCATTTATTACGGAGTTGGATGACGCTATTGCTCTGATTAATGAAGATGAATCTGCGTTTAACGAAGGTGATATTATTTATGGTGGAGATCCTGTTTTGTGGAAAAAATTCGCCAACAGTTTGAAAGTCAGAATTGCTATTCGTTTGTCAAAAGTAGATAGTAAATGGAAAACATATATTGCACAGGCAGTTACTTCTGGCGTATTTGAGTCTAATGAAGATGAAGCTATGTTTAAATACACAACAAATGCTCCTAATGAGTGCTATTTCTATCGTGGATACTTTGTTGATGGTCGTAATGATTTCTCAATAACAAAGCCTTTCTGTGATTTGCTCAAAGGGCAGAGGGATACTTTGAATAATAAAACTCATCCTTGGCAAGGTGTTGTCGATCCTCGTTTGAAAATTTATACTACACCAAGGAGCGGAAAGTATTTGGGACTTCCTTATGGATTGGCTAGCTCAAGCATGAATTCTGCCATTAGAAATGCATCGCCTTCATGGTATGCGGCTCCTCCTGTAATATTAAATAAAGATTTTTCAGTTCCATTGATGACTTATGCTGAACTCTGTTTTATATTATCTGAATATAATAATTTTGATAAGGCATGGTACGAAAAAGGAATAAGGGCTTCTTTCGATCATTGGTATGGTTTGGCTGGAATTTCCATTAAGGATGATGTTAAAATTGAGGTTGAAAAATATATTACAGCAGTTGCTGGGGTTGCAAATGCTGAGACTGTAGCAACTCAGAAATATATACATTTATATATTCAAGGAACAGAGGCTTGGAGTGAATACAGAAGAACTGGATATCCAACTACTTTGCTAAAGCCTGGTGAAGTCTCTTATAACAAGGCAGGCACTCTTTTGAAATTTGAGCCTTTGTCTGATACAAAAGGAGATTTACCTGCTCGTGTAAAATACCCAACCAACGAAAGCACAATGAATCCAACTGGGTTTTCAGCAGCGGTTTCAAAACTAACTGATGGAACTAATAATTACTATACTAAAATGTATTGGGATGTTAGGTCTGTTGCTAATCCTCACCCAGCGAATAAATAATAATTCATTTTGAGTTTACAAAAGAGAAGGAATGGAATTCCTTCTCTTTTTGTATGATACATTCAACGATTGCATCATTCTAACTGGATATAATTTTTTTGCAAAGGCGGGATTTAGATGATTTCTAAAATGCTCTGGGTTTGATATATTGCTAGGAAATTTGAACTGTGTAGATTGACTGCGCGTAATCAAATGCTTGTTTTTTAAGCTTGTATAGGAGTCTCAATACCAAAAACTAAAAGAGGATCAGTTCTAAAACTGATCCTCTTTTGTAATGTAAAATTCACATATGACGGATAATGATTGTTTGTCAGAATCTTAATCCTATAGTGGCGACTAAATGATTGGTCAATGTTTTTACGTTAGCTGGAGTGGTTTTAAAAGCATCATACATATCTGTAGAATTGAATGCATAATAGCTTTCGTCGGTTAATTTATTTGTAACTGCTAAATCAACATACCATCCGGCTTCTCTGTAGCCCAACCCCAAAGTTAAATAATCTGTTCTGTTGTGTAGGAAAAATTCGGGATCGGTTCTTACTGATGTTGCTCCCAGCCATTTCGTTGCGTCTGTTTTGGTGATGTTGCTTTGGTTGGCATAGCCTGCACGAAGTGCAAGATTATTCGTTACTTTGTATTCGCCTCCGATTTTTATCGTGTGAGCGTTATTGAGCATTGTATTTATGTCTAAATTGTCATAGCTATAAGCCTTAGCATCTCCTGATTCATCAAGAAGCTGCATGTTTTTGTAGTCGCTGTATATGTATTCGGCACTGATTAAACCCCTTGTGCCGATAAAGGCGGCACTCAGGTTGATCTGAAGGGGTGTATCTAATTTATATTTTGTCGAAAACTCAGGGGATTGCAATTGTCCATCTACTGTGGTGTTAAAAGCCAATGTTGAGTAGTTGGTGGTTTTAACTGAATAGTAGATGGGTGAATGTATAGCTATTCCAATTCTAATAAAATCTACGGGAACTATAATTGCCCCGACATTTAAATTGAATCCATTTCCGTTAGTAATGAGTGTGTTGTGTAGTGTCATTCCTCCTCTATGTTCAAAATCTTCATTGTATTTGCTTTCGGCCATATAGCTCATCGAATGAAGATTAATCGTCGCGCCAACAAAGATCCTGTTGCTGAAATTTCCTGACCAACCCAATGAATACTCACTGATATTGCCTTTCTCTTCTAGTGTGTAGGATGGGGTCACCTTCTCGTCTTTATCCAGACTTGATTCCCATTCTGTTTTTCCTGAAGCATTGGTGTAAGGTGAAATCAATCGACCATAGTGAGCCATAACAGACATCCATGGCAAGTTTTCGTTGTCGAAAGCAGAACTGTATCCCTGTTGTGGGTAATTGTCCCATTCCAAATCGTTGTTGTTTAAATTTCCGGTAAAATAAGCAAAATAATCTGCCATTGATGAGCCTACTGCATCACTGTTGATGCTTGAATTGCGATCGAAATTTTTGAGTTTATTATAGGAGAATGAAAAATTTGAACTCAATAAACCACTGTAGCCCATTTTGCTTTTCATAGTAGGCGCAGCAAGTACAAGTGTGAGATTGTTTGCTCCTACACTTTTTTTACTATCACTAGATGGCGTGCCATTCCATGTTGATTTTGCGTTTTGCAAAAGCCAATCACCTGTGTATGTAAGCTCTGATTTGCGAAAAATGCCCAGCCCGGCAGGATTGTCTTTAATCGCCGATGCATCTCCTCCCAAAGCGCCGAAAGCTCCTGCCATTGATGAATACCGGGCCGTGCCAGAGATGTCGTTTTCGGTCATCTTCAACGCATCAAAAAGATTTTGAGAAAATATAATGGTGCTGAATGCTGTCAATGACAATACCAATATTGTACGTTTCATATTGTAACTTTTTAATGTAAAGATTCTTTTGTTATTCCGTTCAAATTATCTGCGTCCACCGCTCGAACTTCCACCGGAGCTTCTTGAACTGCTGCTACTGCTACCGCTACTGCTGCTACTCCCAGAGTACGAAGATGATGACCTTGAGCTGTTTGAATAAGAGGAGTTCGAACTACTCGAATTGGTTGAGCTAGAAGATCTGCTGTTGGAGCTACTTGAATAAGAACTGCTAGGTTCAGAACTCGATCTGGTCGGTGTGCCTGTGGAATAGTTCGAACGTGGTGTAGTCGATCTGCCGGTTGAGTAGCTGCTTGACCTGCCTGACGAATTTGTCGGACGGGTGGTAACGCTCGTTCCTCCTGACGAAGTTCTTGGCGAAGATACATTCCCGCTGCTGTAAGTCGAACGGCTGTTCTGATCGTAAGAACCACGTTCGGTAGTTGAGCTACTATTCGGTGTTCTGTTAGTTATGTTTCCGGTGCTGCTTCCTGTAGAGTATCGGCTGTTTCTGTTGGTTGTTATTCCTTCGTTCCTGATTGAATTTCTGTTGGTTTGGTTGCTGCTGTTGACCGCCGAACCCGAATTTCTGAAGCTACTGGCTGTAGAAACAGCAGATCTTGAGCTATTTATGCTCGCGCCATTTCTTGAACTACCACTACTTAATGCAGTGTAAGTATTTCGGTTGGTCGTGGCGTTTCTACTACCTCCTATGGTTATAGCTTCCATTCTGCGACTACCTGTTGCACCAGCTCTGGAGTTTCCTGCAGTTCTTCTGTTTGCATCGTTGGTCATAGGGTTATTACGGTCCTTGTAAACAGAGCCGTTATAGTTTCCTCCCCAATAATTACCGTATCCGTAATGTGGATATCCCCAGCCGTAATCGTTGTATCCGTAATATCCATAATACGGATATCCCCAGCTGCTGTAGTACGGGCTGTACCACGAATTGTATCCCCATGAATTATAACCCCATCCACCATAGTAAGAATAGGGAGAATACCAATAGTTTCCCCACCGCCAATTGTTGTAACTGAACGGACGATACATATAGTCGAACCAGTATGGATTAGTCCATGTAGGTGTGACGTAGGCGTACGAATCATCAATGTAGACGTTCCAATCAGAGTTGTTCAGAAAGTAAATGTCTGAATAGTTTGGATCGCCTATGAAAACCGTATATTTTGGATTGTGAAAACGACGAATGCGTTCGGCGTATTCAAGGTCGGATGTTGATCCGTTGAATTCATTTAAATAATAGCCATCTTTATTGTTATCGACATATTCGGTGCTGTCATTGGCCTGAGCCAATAAGTATGCAGAGTCGGAAACTGCAATATCGATGCTGTCGCGGTCGATAAATATAATTTCTTTAGCTCCGTTTTTGTATCTTGCTTTTTCAGAAGTGTTTACTTTTGGGGCAATGACCTTATTGCTTGGTTTAAAGTAGACATCATCTATGATATCTGCTTGCTGTGCAAATACACCCGGAGTGATAATCAGGGCAAAAAGCAGAAATAAATACTTTGTTTTCATATAATTACCTCCTCTATTTTAAGTGGTGTTTTGTTGTGAAATATATCAAAAATCATGCCATTTGGCTTGTTTTTGAGTGGTGTGTTTAAGGGTTGATGGAAATATTATGTGTTTTACTGGTTTTTATGCAAAGCTAACAAAAAAACAGTATGTAAAGATGAAAGATTTGGGGATTTAAAAATTATTATTACTTTTACATTCATCCTTAAAATAACAAATAACTCAAATAATATGGATTTTATTCAAGTTGCATTTACAATTGAACCTGCAGAAGAATACGTTTGCGATATATTGGCTGCTGATTTGGGCAATATTAATTTCGACAGTTTTGTTTTTACCGAAACAGGTATGGAGGCTTATGTGTCGTCTGCACAGTTTGACGAAGTGAAGCTTAAAGAACTGTTGGCTGATTTTGCTTTCGAAGCGAATATTCAATATGTGGTTACGCCAATTGAAACGAAAAACTGGAACGAAGAATGGGAAAAGCATTACTTTGAACCTATAGTCATTGGCAATGAGTGTGTTATTCATAGTTCGTTTCATAAAAATATTCCGGCTGCAAAATACGATATAGTGATTGACCCGAAAATGTCTTTCGGTACAGGGCATCATGAAACTACGAGTCTGATGATTGGCGAATTGCTTAAAATTGAACTTGAAGGAAAGACAGTGCTAGATATGGGATGCGGTACTTCGGTACTTGCTATTTTGGCATCTCTAAGAGGTGCGAAAAAAATTGTGGCCATCGACATTGATACTTGGTGTGTTGAAAACTCAATCGAAAATATTGCGCTTAATAAAGTTGAGAATATTGAGGTGCTGCTTGGTGGTGCTGAGCTATTGAAAGATATGCAGTTTGATATAATTCTTGCCAATATCAATCGGAATATATTGCTGGCTGACATGGCAAAATATGCGACCTGTCTTTCTTCGGGAGGCGAACTGTATATGAGTGGCTTTTATGAAGAAGATATTCACTTGATCGAGGCCGAGGCTTTTAATCATAATCTTCAGCTGAACGACTTTACGAAGAAGAACAACTGGGTAGCCGTGAAAACGACTAAAAAATAGTAACTTCCTTTTATTTTTTGTGCATTTTTTCAAACCATGCTCCTGATACCTTGGGCGTGGTTTGATTTTTACGTCCTTATAAAGTTGTCTTTCTATTGTTGAGCTAAAGGGTTTTTAAGCGAGTTTTTTTTATACTTTCAGTTTTATGATTTTAGTAGTCTTACAGTTGTCCTTTACTTTTTAGAGTTGCTTCTGAAAATCAGTATTCTTTTTTCTTTTCTGGTTAAATTATTTTTTAGCTTCCTTTCCTTTGTTACATTATTTTATTTTAGGTGGATAAACCTTGGAATTCCTTTCGCGTACCAATGTTTTTTAGTACTTTTGCCGAAAATTTTTTAGATATTGCCCTAATATTTTTAGTTTATAGATTTAATGTTTATGCCCAATATACAGATAAAAGATAAAGAATTTGCATTGTCAATTCCAGAGGAAGAAATTTTAAAAGCAGTTAAAGAGGTCGGGTTGGCAATCAACCGTGATTTAGAGGGAACTAACCCACTTTTTATTTGTGTGTTGAACGGTGCATTTATGTTTGCAGGTGATTTAATGAAAACAATTAACATCCCTTGCGAGATTACGTTTATAAAACTATCTTCGTACGATGGACTTTACACAAGTGGCACCGTGAAGGAAATTATAGGTCTGAATGAGAGCGTAGTGGGCAGGAATGTGGTGGTAGTTGAGGATATTGTGGATACAGGGATCACAATGGAACGGATACTAAGTTCGCTTAAAGCCAAAGGAGCAAGTGATATACGCATTGCAACATTTTTACAAAAACCCGATGCGTTGCAAAAGGACATAAATGTTGATTATGTGGCAATGAAAATTCCAAACGATTTTATTGTAGGATATGGCTTGGATTATGACGGATACGGTAGAAATTTAAAAGATATCTATACTGTAGTTGCTGAATAAAATATTTTCGATGTTCAGAGGTAGTTTTCCTGAACATTTTGTTATAAAATTTAAAGGTCTGAAAAAGAATGTTGAATGTTATTATTTGCGGTGCTCCCGGATGTGGGAAAGGAACACAAAGTGCTATGATTGTTGAAAAGTATAAGTTAAAACATCTTTCAACAGGCGATTTGTTACGCCATGAAATTTATAATAAAACCGAACTTGGGATGTTGGCCGATGCTTATATCTCGAAGGGAAATCTGGTTCCTGATCAAATGATTATCGATGTATTGGTTCAGGCAATTGATGCAGAAGATGAAAATAATGAAGGAGTTATTTTAGATGGATTTCCGCGTACGCTTGCTCAGGCAGAAGCTTTGGAGGAGATGTTGAATAAAAGAGGCCTGGAGACGACGGTTTTGCTCGATTTGCAGGTTGAGAACCGAGAACTGATTAGTCGCTTGCTTAAACGTGGCGAAACATCGGGACGGAGTGATGATAACCTCGAAACCATAAAAAAACGTCTTGAGGTTTATCGGCTCAAAACAGCTCCGGTAAGCGATTACTATAAAAGTATTGGAAAGTACTCGGCGATTGATGGGATGGGATCTGTAGATGAGATTTTCGAAAGAATTTCTGCAGAACTTGAATCGAAAAAATAAAAACTATTTTGCCCGACGTAGAAAAATACAAACACATCGGGACTTTTTACCGATGTGTTTGTTGTATCTAATGCATAGGAAATTATTTGTAGATTACTAACCGATTGAAAAAAATAATAATATAATATGGCAAGTTCAAACTTTGTTGACTACGTAAAAATATTTTGTCGCTCAGGTAAAGGTGGTGCGGGCTCTAAACATTTGTACCGCGATAAACTAACTCAGAAAGGTGGCCCTGATGGTGGTGATGGTGGACGTGGAGGTCATGTCATTTTGCGTGGTAGCAAAGACCATTGGACTTTGATTCACCTTAAATATGCCCGACATATTCATGCGGGAGATGGCGAAGGAGGTAGCCTGAGTCGCAGTTTCGGAAAAGAAGGTGAGGATAAGACGATTGAAGTGCCATGTGGTACTGTAGTTTATGATGCCGAAACCGGAGAGTTTATATGTGATATAACGAATGATGGAGAAGAAGTGGTGCTTGTAAAAGGTGGACGCGGAGGGCAGGGAAACTGGCATTTCCGTTCGGCAACGAACCAAACGCCGCGTTTTGCTCAGCCCGGAGAACCTTCCATTGAAAGAACTGTAATTCTGCAATTAAAAGTTTTGGCTGATGTAGGTCTGGTTGGTTTCCCAAATGCAGGAAAGTCAACTTTGCTCTCGGTTGTTTCGGCGGCCAAACCCGAAATTGCCGATTATCCATTTACCACTTTAGTACCTAATCTGGGAATCGTTCCTTATCGTGATAATAAGTCATTCGTTATGGCCGATATTCCGGGGATTATTGAAGGCGCTGCTGAGGGTCGTGGATTGGGATTACGTTTTTTGCGCCACATCGAACGAAATTCTATTTTGCTTTTCATGGTGCCGGCCGATAGCAATGATATTCAAAATGAATTTAATGTTTTGTTGAACGAATTAAAACAGTATAATCCGGAATTGGTTGATAAACAGCGTGTTCTTGCTATTTCCAAATGTGATATGCTTGATGAGCAAATGATGGGAGAGATGAAAAGCATGCTTCCAGAAGATATTCAGACAGTATTTATTTCGTCGGTGAGTGGGTTGGGTATTTCAGAATTAAAAGATCTTATTTGGACTGAAATTAACAAGGAATCGAATAAGATTGTTGAAATAACACACCGGCCGATGCAGATTACTGCCATCGATGAAATAGAAGATGATGAGTTGGAGGATGAATTTTCTGATGAAGATGAAGACGATGATGATTTAAGCAAATATAAAGGTATTGGTTGGGACGAATTGTAGAACTTCCGATTTTAATAATTTGAAATGGAATTGGTTACATTTGACATTCTGAATAAGTACCGTGAGATTGCCCATTTTTGCACCACACGTCAGGGTGGTGTAAATGTGGGCAATTATGCATCTATGAATCTGAGTCCATTCTCGGGGGACAAAGTTGAGCATCAAACTGAGAATCTGAACCAACTAAATGAGATTTTGAATACTCACGATTTGATCATTCCTTATCAGACACATGGAACTGAAATCAGCATCATCGACAAAGATTTTATTCAAAAGAATTTTGCCGAAAGAGCCGATTTGCTAAATGGTGTTGATGCACTAATCACTAAAGAACCAAAAGTTTGTATCGGAGTTACAACTGCCGATTGTGTCCCCCTGATTTTTTACGATCCACAGAAGGATGTGATTGCAGTGGCTCATGCCGGATGGCGTGGAACTTGCGGGCGCATAGCCGAAAAGGTAGTACAACGGATGCAGGAGCAGTTTGATTGCCAGTCACAGCACATAAATGTAGTTATTGGTCCGTCTATTTCCGGATCAGTATACAATGTGGGCGTCGAATTGATTGATAATTTTAGTTTAGCCGGTTTTCCCGTAGCCGAAATATTCAATACCAATAGTGAATTGATTTATCTCGATTTGTGGAAAGCCAACCAATGGTTGCTCGAATCTACGGGTGTGCCTGCAGAGCGCATACAAATTTCAGAAATTTGTACTTATACGCAGCACGAAAAATTTTTCTCAGCCCGGAGATTGGGGATTAAGTCGGGTCGAATGTTAAGTGCTATTATGCTGAAATAGAATGAAAATATCAGTTTCAGAAACAATAAAAAAAGTTTGTCCACAGTTAAAGTTGGCTATACTTTATGGTGAAGTGAAGAATTCATATTCTTCCAATGGCTTTTGGTCCGAAATAGAAAAGGAGATAGAACTTATAAAAACGAATTATAGGATCGATCAGATCAATCAACGTCCATGCATTGCAGCCACACGTCGCGTTTATAAAGATTTAGGAAAAGATCCGAATCGATACCGCCCTTCGGCCGAAGCACTTTGCCGACGTATTGTACGTGAAATTCCGTTGTATCGCGTAAGTACGCTTGTCGATCTTATCAATCTTATTTCGGTCCGTAGTGGTTTTTCGATTGGAGGGTTCGACTGTGATAAAATTCAGGGAGATGTGGAATTAGGCGTCGGTACTACTAATGATGAATTTGAAGCCATCGGACGTGGTAGTTTGAATGTGGAAGGTTTACCGCTTTACAGAGATAGAGTGGGAGGAATCGGTACTCCAACCAGTGACAACGAAAGAACAAAAATATCGATTGAAACCACTCGCTTACTTATGGTTATCAATGATTATGGAGGAACTGACGATTTGCAATCGGCTGTTGATGATGCGCTGAAATTGCTGCAGAAATATGCTGCTTTGGGCAAATATGAAGTAGAATTTATTTAAATACTATCCAATTCCTCAATCATCTTTTCCAATTCCTCATCAAGTTCATGTAGTTGCTTTTTGCAAAAATCCATTAGTTCGGCAGCTCTTTTCACTTTTGCCGAAATAAGTTCAAGATGAATATCGGTGTTGTTTTCGAGCTCGGCAAGTATACCTTCGAGTTCGGTAACAGCCTCTGTGTAGGTGAGTTTGTGTTTTGTCATTTTGTAAGATGTTAAATAAGTAAAAGTGAATGAAAATGCATTTCTATTCGTCGGAAAAGTGAACAAGCACGTGGCGGTACGAGTTGAATATTTTTGATTTAGAGACATAGCCAATATATCGTTTTTGTCCATCAACCACTGGTAAATTCCATGCGCCTGTATCTTCAAAAATCTCCATTACCTTTTCCATTGGAAGTTCGTGGTTAATGGTTGCAGGAGGCGATATCATTAGTTTTTTCACTTTAAAGCGGTTGTAAAGTTCCGGGCGAAACATAATATTCCTGACTTCATCCAATAAAACCACACCCACTAAAATGCGAGATTCAGTTTCGACAACCGGGAAAATATTTCTGTTGGAGTGCGAAATGATTTTCACCAATTCGCCTAATGTCATTTCGGGCGAAAGTGTTGTTAGATCAGTTTCAATAACATTTTCCATTTTAAGCAAGGTAAGCACAGCTTTATCTTTGTGATGGGTAAGAAGTTCTCCTTTTTGAGCCAAACGCATGGCATATAGACTGTGTGGCTCGAACAATATAATGGTGAGATAGGAAACAACCGATACAATCATTAATGTCATAAACAAATCGTATCCGCCGGTGAGTTCTGCAATCAGAAATATCCCGGTCAGTGGCGCATGCATTACACCCGACATAAGCCCCGACATGCCTGCAAGTGCGAAGTTCGACTCAGGTATTGGAACGCCAATTAAATTAAAGCCTAAAGCAACCACATAGCCGGTTAAACAACCCATAAATAACGAAGGTGCAAAAATACCACCTACTCCGCCTGCTCCATTGGTGGCAGCCGAAGCAAATATTTTGAAGATAATAATCAGAATAAGGTAAGAAATAAGTATGATTGGACCATTACCTAAAAACATAAAGAAACTACGATCGAGCAAAGAGGCTGAATTGCCACCGAGAACCTCATTAATTGCATCATATCCTTCTCCATATAAAGGTGGAAAGAAGAAAATTAATACACTTAATAGTAATCCTCCAATGATTAGTTTTGTGTATGGATTTTTGAACTTTCTGAAAAATTGTTCTATTTTATTCATGCCACGTGTAAAATAGAGGGAAACTAATCCACAAACGATACCTAAAACAATGAGATAGGGAATGCGATCCACAGAGAAGCTCACATGATTGGTGAACTTAAAAAGGAACGCACTGCCCGAAAAAATGTAAGAGACTGATGTTGCTGTGATTGATGAAATAAGTAATGGAATGATCGACGTAAGGGTCATGTCAATCATTAATACTTCGAGCGTAAATACAAGTCCTGCAATTGGCGCCTTGAAAATGCCTCCAATAGCCCCGGCTGCACCACACCCTACAAGAAGCATCAGTGTTTTTTGATCTAGCTTAAAAAATTTCCCCAAATTAGATCCAATTGCCGATCCTGTAAGTACGATAGGCGCTTCTGCTCCTACCGATCCACCAAAGCCAATGGTAATGGAGCTCCCTACCAACGATGTCCAGGTGTTATGCAGTTTAATGATGCTTTTTCGTTGCGAAATAGCATATAAAATCCGCGTAATACCATGACTGATATCGTCTTTCACAATAAATCGAACAAAAAGAGAGGCAATAAGAATACCAATAGCAGGAAAAACAAGATACCAATAGTTTACTTCGCTCCGGCTAAAGTTTTCGGTAAGTAATGTTTGGATAAAATGTATCGTGGATTTTAGCAAAGCAGCAGCAAAGGCAGCTAAGACTCCTACTACAAGGCTTAAAATATATACAAACTGGCGATGCGTGATGTGTTTCTCCCGCCAGGCAATCATTTTTAAATACCAACTGTTTTGTTCCATACCATTAAAAAAACTATGGCAAAGATAAGGAAAAAAAATGAGCACCAAACATGAAATAGTCAATCGGCCATTTCAGGCCGTTATTTATATTCCTTTTCCTTTGAAAAGAATTTCGATGGTCAGAATTAGAATTTTTAAATCGGTGAGTAAGGACATGTTCTCGATATAAACAATATCGTAATTCAGTCTTTCCACCATTTTTTCGATGGTATCGGAATAGCCAATTTTTATAGGTCCCCACGACGTCAGTCCCGGTCGGATTTTATATAACAAGCAATAGTAAGGTGCGTCTTCAATGATTTGATTTATATAGTATTCACGTTCAGGCCGTGGTCCAACAAGGCTCATATCTCCTTTGAGGATGTTCCAGAATTGAGGCAACTCGTCCAATCGGTATTTTCGTAGTAACCTGCCGAAGTTGGTGATTCTTTCGTCGGTAGCACTACTGAGTTTTGGAGTCCCGTTTTCAGCATCCAGATACATAGTTCTGAATTTTAAAATATTAAATGTTTTTCCTAGGTATCCAATGCGTTTCTGTTTGTAAAAAACAGGTCCTTTTGAGTCGCGCATAATTTGGATGGCAAAATAAATGAAAAATGGAAATAGTACAACTAAGGCGATGCTCGAGACAACAATATCCGAAAATCTTTTCATGCTTACTTCCCAGTCGGGCATGTTCAGTGTAGTGATACTCACGAGCGGACTCATTCCTATTGTATTTATGCGTGCGCTTCCGGTTAGTATTTCGTAAAGTCGCGGCGTAAATCGGATGTCGATATTGTAACGGTACAGGCAGTTGATATAACTAAAGAGTTTTTGCTCATCGGCATTGTCAAGTGCAATGATGGCTTCTTCTATTTTATTGTCGTGAATTATTGTTTCGATCTGATTGATGGATCCAAGAATCTGTTTGGCAGGTGCTGAGCTGTGATGATCCACACTTACAAAACCAACCACAGAATTTCGTTTCGAATTAGCTTTAAGTTCCTCGGAAATTTTGGTTGCATTTATTCCGGTGCCAATGATAATAGTGTTGATACACCATTTTTTTGTTTTGTAGTTCTGATTGATTTCGGCAATAATGAAGGATCGGAACACGAAGGTAATTGAAAAAAGCAGGCCGAAGAGTACGAGTAGCGAATAGTAGTAATATTGATACGAAATTACAATGTCGTCGAGCATCAAAATAAAAAAAATAGCTATCGAAATTATGGCCGACGAAACCATAGTGGTGAAAAACCCTGATGCCTGTGACTGTTTCTCTGGGTGTAAATAAAATCCTGACAGATAATGGATGAAAACGCAGCAGAGTGGAAATATAAATAAACTTGTAAAATAGTCGTAGTTGGGTATGAAAATACGAATGTTTTCGAAAATTTTTGCGTCGTTTACCGTTCGGCGGAACGACATAAAGAGTATCCATACGATGATAGCAGCCAGGAGGTCGTACAGCACAAATTTTATCAAAAGATTTCGCTTGTTCATTTTTTATTTTCTTATTATCTCAAATAAATTTCCTTTTTTGAGTTTTATCAGTGCCGGAAGTTGAGTTGCATTTTTTTTCATTTGCTGAGTTGTAACAATATAATCTGAAGATGCTAATATAGTATTGTTAATTTTATTAAATAAAACTGGCGATGGCTTTCCAACGTGTATTCCAGGTACAAAAGCGATAGGAGTCCGAAACTGAGCACAAATTGCTTTTGCAAAATGATCAGTCGTCAGCATTATGGCAACCGATGCTTCGTTTGTTAAAGCGTTTTGAGCAAGATTTCGTGGGTTGGAATAAATAATTGTTATTGCTTTTTCGGACAAATCAATTAAATCCCAGGCCAT
>Ga0209373_10001121_pt1 | contig 34154 bp, 26 predicted proteins | sample Higcelweek5metaG_FD_187173 | JGI IMG/M metagenome (GOLD analysis project Ga0209373, IMG submission 187173) | Freshwater pond sediment microbial communities from the University of Edinburgh, under environmental carbon perturbations - High... | ecosystem: Environmental > Aquatic > Freshwater >... | reverse complement strand
TTGCCTGGCACCTGAAACGTACCGGTTTTTCAGCACTGGTGCTGCAAGGAGTCAGTGCTGGTCCTTGTCTGCTTGAGATTACTCCTGACGGAGCAACCCTGGTACCCTGTTCCGATCTATGGGGGCTTGATGTCAGGACAACCGTGCTGCGTCTGGCTGGGGAGAACGGAGTAGCGGTCATTGGGCCTGCCGGCGAAAACAGTGTGCGGTATGCCTCAATTGAAACCAAAGGGGGCGAGTCGTTTGGCCGCGGTGGGCTTGGTGCGGTCATGGGGCACAAAGGGGTAAAGGCTATCACGATACGTGGTGATGCCGAGACGTTAATAGCCAACCAGCCAGCCTTCGACAAGGCGTTTAACGATCTGATGCGGCTTTTCAAGGCTTCACCTTTTTTGTACGGCCCTTTTGGTATCAGCGATCAGGGTACGGTTGCCCTGGTGGATCTGCTGCTTCAACGCGGCATGTTGCCTGGCACGAACTTTACCAGTTTTTCTGGCAAAGCCACAAACTGGAATGCAGCAGCTCTTCGAAATCAGTTTAGCTCACAGGCAGACGGTTGTCATGATTGCCTGGTGGCCTGTAAAAGGCTGTTGGCTGATGGTCTATCTCTGCCTGGTTATGATGAACTGGCAACCTTTGGTGGATTATGCGGCCTGGACGAGCTTGGTACGATAACTGCGATCAGTAATCAGTGCTGTGAACTCGGGCTTGACCCGGTCTCAACCGGTGCCACCCTTGCGGTTTGGTCCGAAATCACCGGTCAGAGTCTATCCCGGATTTCCCTTGATAAGCTTCTTACAGACATTTCAAAACGTACAGGGCAGGGGGACTTGCTTTCATTTGGAGCACATAAACTGGCAAACCAGTTGGGGCAACCTGATAAGGCCATGACTGTCAAAGGTTTGGAACTTCCCCCCTACGATCCCCGTGCCTCCACCGGTTTGGCGTTGGGGTATGCAACCGCTCCCCATGGTGGTAGCCATCTGACCGCCTGGCCGATTGCATCAGAAATCCTGCGTAAGCCGGTGCCTACTGACCGCTTTTCTTTTGATGGCAAGGCACGGATTATTGCCATGTTTGAGGATGCCAATGCAGCGGTTGATACACTTGCACTCTGTCGTTTTTCTGCTGCAGCTGTTGAACTTGAAGAGATGGCTGCTTTACTGGCTGCCGTGACCGGTGAAAGCTATGGTCCGGCTGACCTGATGCAAATTGGTCGCAGGATTGTTGCCAGTGAGCAGGATTTTAATCGTAGCAATGGTTTTACTGTTACAGACGACTGTCTGCCAGCCCGTTTTTTTGCAGAATCAGCCAACGGGCTGGCTCCCCTTGATCAACAGCGGTTTCAACAGGAACTGACAGCATACCATCGGATCAGAGGGGCTCAGGTTGATGGCCGGTCAAAGTAACCAGACCGTTGGCTCCATAGGTGAAGAGCTTGCGGCGGTCCATCTGCTGCGAAACGGTTATCATATTCTTGAGCGGAATTTCAGGAGCAAAGGCGGTGAAGTTGATATTGTGGCAAAAGGCAAGGATGGCTGTATCGTCTTTGTGGAGGTTAAGACCCGCCGGAATCTGGCTTACGGATTACCGCAACTGGCTGTAACCACACGCAAGCAACGCCAGATAGCCAAAGGGGCACTCTCCTGGTTGTCTCGCAACCAGCTGCATGACCACGCTGCCCGGTTTGACGTGATTGCTGTTTTGCTGCATGATGGCGCGATGCATGAGCTTGAACATATTGTAAATGCCTTTGATTTAGCCTATTGAGGGAGGTTTGAAATGGATTTCTGTGTAGCGCTAGTGCAAATAAAACCGAAACTTGGCCGGGTTGCAGATAATCTGGCTCTGATTCAGGAACAGGTTGAACAGGCGATTTTACAGCAGGCCGATTTTGCAGTGTTGCCTGAACTGGCCTTAACAGGCTATTTTCTGAAGGATCTGGTGCCTGAGGTTGCATTGACGGTATATAGTCCAGAAATCGTTGCCCTTCAGGAATTATCCAAAAAAATCAGTATTGCGGTTGGCTTTGTTGAGGTGACAAAGGATTATCAGTTTTATAACAGTGCCGCATGGTTTGAAGATGGCGAACTGAAACACCTGCACCGCAAGGTATATCTGCCCACCTATGGCCTGTTTGATGAACAACGGTATCTTGGACATGGTGACCGTTTTCGGGCCTTTGATACGAAGTTTGGGCGAATGGGATTGCTGGTGTGTGAGGATATGTGGCACCTTTCAGCACCGTATCTGCTGGCTATGGATGGCGCAACCACACTGGTCTGTCTCTCCAGTAGCCCTGGACGTGGTGTTGATGATGATGAGCTGGGTACGGCAGTTGCCTGGCGTAATCTGACCACCTCTGCGGCTCGTTTCCTTACCTGTCGGGTGATTTATGTTAATCGGGCCGGGTTTGAGGATGGTGTGAATTTTTGGGGGGGCTCCCATGTTGTGGCACCTTCAGGAAAGATTGTTGCTACAGCGCCGGAATTTGAACCTTCATTAACCTTGGTAACCCTGACGGAGACAGAACTGCGGCGGGAGAGAATCACCTCTCCACTTGTGAGGGATGAAAATCTCTGTATCACCTTGCAAGAGCTGAACAGAATCAGTCGGGAAAGGAGTTGCTGATGTCGCCTTTGCATATCAATACCAAGCTGGTGCGTCGTATACTGGTCGGGTTTCTACGGGATGAAATCTGGAAGGTTGGTGCGAAAAAGGCGGTACTTGGCCTGTCCGGTGGCATTGATTCCGCCTTGGTCTGTCATCTGGCAGCCGAGGCGTTGGGGCCTGAAAACGTTCATGCCATCTGCATGCCTTACAAAACCAGTAATCCAGAAAGTGAGGCCCATGCCCGTTTGGTGGCCGAGGCCAGTGGCGTACAGTTCAGCATTGTTCCGATAACCCCGATGGTTGATGCTTACTTTGATCAGTTTTCTGGTGCAGACAACATGCGGCGGGGTAATAAGATGGCCCGTGAACGGATGACCATTCTGTTTGATCATTCTGCCCTCTATGGGGCTCTGGTACTGGGTACCAGCAATAAGACCGAACTGCTGTTGGGTTACGGTACTCTCTACGGTGATATGGCTTCAGCATTAAATCCTATTGGAGACCTGTACAAGAGCCAAGTTTGGCAGCTTTCTGAAGAGGTAGGGGTCCCCAGACCGGTAATTGACAAAAAACCATCTGCAGATCTCTGGGCAGGGCAGACCGATGAGGAGGAGCTGGGTTTCACCTACCGTGCAGTGGATGAGTTGCTTTACGGGATGATTGATCAGCGGGCCGGTTCTGAAGAGCTGGTTGCTGCAGGTTTTCAACAGGAGTTTATCACTAGTATTTATGCAAAAGTTCAGAATTCGCATTTTAAAAGACGCCTGCCAGTGATTGCCAAGGTGTCAGGCCGTACCATCGACCGTGATTTCCGTTACTCCCGCGACTGGGGGAAGTAGGTACAGCCTATGCCGATTCATGTCTTTGATGCTATCAGTCCTACGATCAGTGCCCTGTTGGGCGGCGCTTCTGTTGATTTTTCTTCAGGAAATGAAGAGGTCAGGACAGGGGAGGGACGATTACAGCAGACAGTTATTATTGAAGGCAAGCCCTACAGTTTTTCTGCGGTACGTGGTGGGCTGCCGTTTACAAAAACCGAGGTGCAATTTTGTCAGGAACTTTTGACAGCCTTTTCCGGCCTCTATAGCGGTTTCAAACTTGAGGGGTATGCAGCCCACTTTCGAACTGCACTACTGGCTTCCATTATGGATATTACGGTTGCCCGTTTTCTGCGGGGCGATCGTAACAAAGGGTTTTGGCCGATTCAGCAACTGCTCCAGCTATTAAAGAATCTTTCCTATCAGCGCTATGAAGGCAAGCCGGCTACCACAGGTTTTCTGGTACACAGAACGACTGAGCCTGCCTTACGCAAAACGTTAAAAGACCGTCTGCATACGTTAATACCGTTACAGCCCCATCAGAGCATTTCTCCTACCTTTTTGGATAATCCGCTTGCCTATCGTTTTATTGATGGCAACAATCTGTTTTTTATTGCCACTATTCAGATGCAGGTAGTTGGAGTGCTTCGCACATCCGGGACAACATTCCAGACTGATATTGAGCGGCTGACTCAGCGGGAACTTTTCTCGCTGGTTCGGCGTAGCGGCAGTGGGGCATTTGCCATCACCGTAAATGAGGCCTCAGAAATTGAGGTTCTGATCAGTCCGGCCAAGCTGTTGATTCGGCGTAAGGGGGTCTGGGTGATCTTTGACCCGGATATCTTCCGGTCTTTCCTGGCGGATAGTATTGATAACGCGGCGATTGATGACCTTCTCTGGACTATCTACGCAGTTTCAAAACAGCGCCATGGTACTGTTATCCTGATCCACTCCGGTACTTCCCGCCATCTGGCAACGCTTAAAAAAGGTTCGGTTGGTGGAGATGACCCGATCGGCAGGCTGCTGATCAGTCAGGTCAGGGGACAGACCATTGCAGAGCTGAAACAAACCGGTATTCTCTTGCGTATTTTATCGTCTGACGGCATGACCGTGCTTGATAACCGTGGTAAATTGCTGGAGGCCGGCTTTATCATTGACACCTCCCATGCCCGTGAAATGGTCACTGGAGGAGGACGAACTACGGCAGCCATTGCAGCCTCATTCTTTGGCAAGGTGATTAAGGTTTCCCAGGATGGTCCGATTGAGTTGTATCAGGACGGAAATCTTGTGTACCGGTTCGGGTAGGGAGGAATCTATGCAAGTTGTTGATGATGGTCGTTGTTTTATTTGTGGTCAGGATAATCCGGTCGGTTTTAAGGCTACATTCATCATTGATCCAGAAAAAAGGCGGGCAGAAACAACGGTACGGATTGCCGAACATTTTCAGGGGTGGCAGGGGATTACCCACGGCGGTATCATTTCTGCACTTTTGGATGAAATCTGTGCCCAAGCCTGTATGGGCAGCGGACTGCAGGTGGTAACCAGCGAGATAAAGCTCCGTTATCGTGTACCGGTTCCTACAGGATCAATCATTACCGTAATTGGAGAGGTAACTGGCGAACGTCGCAGGTTAGTAACGGTAAAAGGATATGCCGAACTGGAGGGACAACTGGTAGCTGAGGCGGACGTAATTATGTTTAGAGTTGATAGATAGAAAATTACACGTATGGTAACAAATAATTATTGACCTGTAGACCCATTTGTCGTATATATCAAAGACTTTTTAACGATGTTGAATCAACTGCATTACAAGCTATATTCAGTAACAGTTTTTGTGGGGCTGTAGCTCAGTTGGGAGAGCGCTTGAATGGCATTCAAGAGGTCGACAGTTCGATCCTGTTCAGCTCCACCATAAAAACAAGAAAGCCGGCTTGAGCCGGCTTTTCATATACTGATTATGGTGGCCATGGTGAAGCGGTTAACACTTACGACTGTGACTCGTACATACGAGGGTTCGATCCCCTCTGGCCACCCCAAAACTGAAGCCATAGAACAAAGCATCTTGAGATTATTTGCTTTGTTCTATGGCTTTTCTGTGTCGTTTGGCATACGTAATGATCGATTGCTTTGGTGGCGATTCTTGGCTTGAAAATGGAGTGCAAGTAGCTGATTTGGAGATTGTTGGGGAGCAATTCTGAACCTATTTCAAAGGTTTGGCTCTGATTACCGTTGTCAGTTCTTCTCTAATACATTGTCTATACACTGCCAATCCTTGTAATTGAGAATTTGAACATGCTTTTTCTAAAGCTGTTTTTTCATCCCCTGAAAGATACGAAATATCAGGAAGTCTTTGAAGATCTGCCATTTCCTCGCCAACACACTGCCTATATGCAGCCAATCCCTGTGATCTAGCATTTGAGCAGGCATTAATCAAAGCCACCCTTTCGTTGTTTGAAAGATATGAACTATCCGGTAGGTTCTGCGATCCTGACAGTTCTTCATGGATACACTGATTATATGCCGCCTGTCCTTGTGATTGAGACCGGGAACAGGCATTATTCAAAGCGATTTTTTCGTTGTCAGAAAGAGATGTCGTGTTGATGGAATTGAGTTGAAGCTGGTTGTACAAAAGAGGTGCGGCAAGTGTTTTCTTTGTTTGTAATTCTTTTGTGATAGGGGGAGGCGTCTTGTCTGCTGGCAATTGTACCGGAGTGAGAGAGTCTATCTTGTTTGCAGACAATTTTTCAGGTGTCTGTGCATGTATTTCATTTGATGGTAATTGTTTCTGATCAGATAGAGATACTTCTTGCTGGCGGTGTTGTACCAGAGCTGGTAAAAGAGTGTCGTCTCGTTTGTTGTTATAATAAATATTGGTTATAAATAGGATAAGGACGATAAAGACTAAAATAGTGGCAACTGCACCTGCTATTTTTACGACAGGTAGGTCTGCTTTTTTTGATAAAAATTGTCGTTCATTTACACCTTGAGGATCTTGTTTCGATTGCACTGATTTTTTCTGTACTCTTTCCTGTTCAAAACGTTGCGCCCTTGCCCCATCTTTCCGAGTGTAGTTTTCCGGGTAGCTCCTGTTCGTATCTCTTTTACCTCCATCCTTGAAATATTTCTGGATAAGACTCCAGGCAGCATTAATTTCTTTGATTTTTATAGTCGCTTTGGCATGAAGTTGCTCACTGTGGGTATGCTTGTCGGGATGCCACACTTGGCACATTGTACGATACGCAGACTTTGCCTCCTGATATGAAGCGTCCGGTGCTATTTCAAGGATTTCAAAAGATTTGCTAATATTCACGGTATTCCCTTCTCTGCTACTCTACCAAAGGTCGTATATTTAGATATTTCGGCTATTTGTGCATGCATTTTGATGATACATTTAACCATCAACCATTACAGGACGATTATATAAATATACAGCTCCCTTTTATCCTGTTTTTTACGGTACATACGGTTTCATTATGCTATCAGCAAACGTAGTTCCTTGGGCATCAAGAGCGTTTCGTGCTGTTGCATAACGATGATATGCGCGAATTCGCTTAAAGGGTGTTGCCGGGATTGGGCTAAAGTTCTTTATCTGCACATTATCCTTATGCTACTATAGCGTTATTGGAATTTCATTGGTTTGCTGGAGAGTTCAGTGTCCAAAACCGTGTTATGATCCTGATAAGGAGGTGAGACCAGCAAAAATGTGGATCAAGGTTGTGTTGGGTGTTCGAACTTTCCTGTAAGAATATAGTTAGTTGTCTCAATTTCAATACATAAAACCGGTTCAACCCAAAGGAGATGTTTTATGAAAAAGACTCTGTGGTTCATTACTCTTACCGTTTTTATCTGTGCAAGTTCCTTTGCCACGGTTTGGGCAGAAGAAAAAAAAGCTGAAGCAAAACAAGAATCGGCAGCAACTATGACAGCCAAAGAAAAAGTAGAATATGCTAAAAAGGCCGACCTTTTTATCCAACTCGCCACCTTTGGTGAAACCCAAAAAGATCCCTTGCTCATTATTAGTGCTATCAAGGTTATGGATGACCTGCCGTTTAAAGGTATAGTCAAACCAGGCCAACCTGAAAAAGGTGGAGCTTATTATGACCGTGAAGCATTGATAAACCAGGCAAAGCAGTATGCAGCTCAAGATTCTGAGTTGCTTGCGGTAATTGCCAAGGTTCAAACTCCACCGGAGAAGACCGAGGTACGAGGTCATCATGGCCCTCATGGTTATCAAGGTCCTCGTGGTGACCGTTACGATTACGGCTACTATTATGATCGTCCCAGACACCATCGGCATTTTAGGTGTGACTGGATTCAGATCTGCCGACACGGGAATTGCAGGATGGTTTGCAGATAAAAGTCGCTCTGACGAAATTCAATTTTCCTGATGTAACAAAAAATAATCCCCGCCAACCCTCTTTGAATGTAAGGGGGAGGACGGGGATTATTTGTTTGCCTTTGTAATCAATATGACTGAGCCTCTTGCAAAGGTTTTCCGTTCATCCTAAAAAAAGCAGTTGCCACAGAGAACACAGAGGTCTCAGAGTAAAAACAGGAAGATACAACAAACAACCTGATTCCTTTTGGGTGAGGCTCTTATAACAGGTTTATCTTGTAGTTCTCTGTGTTTCTCTGTGACCTCTGTGGCTAACTGCCGTTTTAAGGTTCATGGTTTGACCAGCTTACCACGAACGGAATATCAACGATGTATGGAACGGGTAGCGTTCGCTCTGAGCCTGTCGAAGTGTAGAGCAGGACTTTTGAAAGAGTCTCGGCTAACTATTGGACAAACCAGGTGCTGACGGTGTGAAATCAGATGAAACCGGTAATGATGCTTTTAAGGAGGGACAGAAGAATGTGCGCCAAAAAGAATTTTAAGACTGTTTCCGGCAATATGGGTAAGACGAATACCTTTTTCATTTACCTGCTAGTGGCGTTTATTTTCTTTTCTCTTGCCTCTCTATCTGCAGCTGATGACCTGAGTTTGGCCGACACCCTGATCAATGAGGCCGGAAGCCTGCTTGTTGAGGAAAAATATGACGATGCTGCAGAAAAAGCCGCCAAGGCGCTTGATATCAGAAATAGTCTACTTGCAAAGAATCATCCTGACCTGGCTCGCAGCTATTATCTGTATTCCTGGATACTGTACTCAAAAGGTGATTACTCCATTGCCGAATCCTACGCAAAAAGAGCTTGGGGCATTCGAGAAAAGGCATTTGGCAAGGATCATCTGGAAGTTGCGGAAAGTCTGACCTTGCTTGGCAGAATTGCCCTTTTTACTGCCAGGTACAACGAAGCGGAAAACTTTTGTAAAAATGCTTTTTCAATAATTACCCTGAAGGCTGGAGCAGATGATTTGGCTATTGTTCCATCTCTTTCCTGTTTGGGGATGCTGGCGTCGATTCGGAGCGATTATGCACGTGCAGAGGTGGATTTGAAGAAAGCCCTTGAGATCAGAGAAAAAAATCTTGAGATGCATGATGCAAAGATAGCTGAAAGCCTTAGTTTACTCGCCTCTCTATTTCTTAAGACGGGCAGATATGCGGAAGCTGAAACGCTTTATCGAAGGGCTTTAGCTATTCGCGAGAAAGCGCTTGGACAGGAGCATTCCTCACTGGCAGCAAATTTGTATTCTATCGCCAAGCTCTATGAAACCATGGGGAGGTACGCTGATGCGGAAACCATGCATCTTCGGGCCTTGGAAATAAGGGAAAAACGCCTTGGAATGGAACATCCCCGGATTATCAGGTCTCTGAACGAGCTGGCGGAGCTTTACAGGATTATGTCGGATTACGACAAGGCTGAACGTATGCTTAGCCGGGCAGAGGCGATTATGGGGAAGCGACAGGACCTTGACCTCCCGGCAACGGCAAAAAGTCTGCAGATCCGGGCTGAAATAGCGCTTGACCGAGCACTCTATGACAAAGCTGAGCAATTGGGAAAAAAAGCCCTGACCATACGAGAGAAAAAAACGGGAAAAAAGCATCCTGATGTTGCAGACAGCCTGATGCTTCTCGGCAGGATCGCTTTGGCAAAGGGTAGAAGCGAAGATGCCAAAAAGCTCTATCTCCGGGCACTTGAAATACGTTCTGCACTTGGAGAGGATCATCTGGCAGTGGCTCAGAGTCTGCATGCGTTGGGATTTGTTCTGTTTAATCAGGGAAACTATCAGGAAGCAGAGAAGGTATGTAAAAAAGCTATTGAAATCAGGGAAAAACAGCTGACCAGCGACCATAAGGATCTGGCTTCAAGTTATAGTCTGCTTGCCCGTCTCTATTTTGCATCCGGAAAATATTCAGAAGCCGAACCATTATTGAAAAAATCGCTCATGATGCGGGAAACAACTTTGGGAACGGAGCATCGCCAGTATGCCCAGAGTTTGGGGGCTATGGCCGAGTTTTACGAAGCTGCAGGCAAGTACGCAGAAGCAGAGCAGCTGTATAAAAAAGCCTTGGAGATAAGGCGTGCACAGCTTGACAAGGATCACCCCCGGATTGCCCAATCTCTCAGGTCTCTTGCCTCTCTCTACAAAAGTATGGCCCGCTACGAGGAGGCCCGCCGATTGGCCTCTGAAGCGCTTGAGATTTCATTGAAAACCTATGACCGTAATCATCCCCGGGTGGCGACAGATCTCCATCTGCTTGCTGAGATTCTGAGTGCTGTTGGCGACTATGACAAGGCAGAGCAGCTTTGTAAGCAGGCGCTGGGGATTCGTGAATTAAAGGTCGGGAAGGGGCATCCGGATCTGGCTGTGAGCATGCAGTTGCTCGGCAATATTTATCGGAGCACTGGCAAACTTGCTGAGGTGGAAGCCATGTTCAGGGGGGCCTTAAGGATTAGGGAAGCTGCCTTCGGTGGTGAGCATCCCCTGGTGGCCCAGAGTCTTAACTCACTGGGTTTGCTCTATCTGGCAACCGGAAAATATGCCGACGCCGAGAAATGCCTGAAAAAAGGTCTTGAAATTCGGCAGAAAGCGCTGGTTCCTGAGCATCAGGATGTCGCAAACAGTATGAGCAGTCTGGCACGTTTGTATATGCTGCTCGGAAACTATACTGAGGCGGAAAAACTGATCTCTCGTTCAATGAATATTCGTGAAAAACTTCTGGGAACAGAACATCCTCAGTATGCCATCAGTATTGCTGCCCTTGCCGAACTTTATGAGGCGATGGGGAAATATCGAGATGCGGAGATTCTCTACCGGAAGGCACTGGAGATAGCGGAAAAATCCAGGGGAAATGAGCATCCCGCCACTGCGCGTCTGATGACTTCGCTTGCCAGCCTCTATTTAAAGATGGGCAGATACGAAAATGCCGGGAAGCTGGTTGAAAAGTCAATCAGGATAAACCGGGAAAAACTGGGTAAAGAACATCTGCAAACCGCCAGGAGTATGGAGGTGCAGGCGGAAATGTATACGGCAAGAGGTTTGTATGCCGAGGCAGAACCGCTTTGTAAACTTGTGTTGGGAATTCGTGAGAAGGCGCTCACCAGGGATCATCCATTGGTTGCTGACAGCAGAATGAGCCTTGCTGCGCTATATCGTACCAGCGGCAGGGTGTACGATGCCGAACAGGAGTACAGGAAGGCCTTTGAAATCAAGGAGAAGGCCCTGGGCAGGGAGCATCTTGAAGTCGCTGAGGTTTTGAATCTGCTGGGAACCCTGTATCAGGCACGGGGAGCTATGAAAGAGGCTGAATCGGCCTATTCCAGATCCCTCGATATACGTGAAAAGGCATTTGGCAAATACCATCCCGACATTGCAGACAGTTATGATACGCTCGCCGACTATTTCACGGCCGTCAATAACTATCAGGAGGCGGAATTACGCTACAAAACAGCGCTGGAAATACGTGAAAAAATATATGACAAAAGCGCTCCTCAGATAGCAGAAAGTATGCAGCATCTTGGTGTTCTCTATCGTCAAACCGGTCGATATGAGGCCTCTGGACATTATCTTGAAAAGGCATATACCAGCCGTCTTGGTTTACTTGGAGAAAAACATCCGAAAGTTGCAGAATCTGCCAAGGAACTGGCCATGCTCTATGCCCTTCAGGGAAGACATGCTGAAAGCAACCGTTTTTTTAACCAACAGATGCAGATAGAAGGGATTAAACGGGATAACGTTTTTCTCCTGTTGTCCGAACGGGAGAAATTGCATTACATGAATGAAACTGAACGGGCGATGCATGAGTACCTGAGTCATTCATCCACCTATCTGACCACTGATACACAGGCCCTGGCTGGTACTTTAAATGCCTGGCTCCGCTGGAAAGGGGCGGTGATGGAGGCTCAGGGCAGACACCTGGAGGCTGTGGTTGCCTCCGGGAACGAACAATTGAAGAAGCTGTTTGAGGATTTAACCAGCGCAAGGCGGGAAATAGCGAAACTGCAGACATCGAAATGGACTGATACAACGGTTGCAGAGATAAAGGATACGCTTCAGGCGCGAGAAAAACTTAAAGAATCACTTGAAATACAGCTATCAGGAATGAGTAGGGATTTTGCAGTAGAAAAGGCAGCCGATAAGATAGATGCAGCCAAAATTGCAACGATATTACCAGCCAATTCTGTCTACCTGGATTTTGCCAGGATAGCCTTTTTTGATTTTCAGAAAAAAACCTGGAATCCCCCCCGATATCTCGTTTTTATTCTCTCTCCCGGTGAAAAGTCCGCTGTTACGTTGATCGATCTTGGACCGGCAGAGGTGGTGGATCGGCATATTGGTGCTTATCTTAAGGTAATGAATGTTTCCCGTTCAGGTTACGTACCCAATCGAAACTCTTTGGATAAGGAAGCTGCAGAAATATATAAACTGGTGATGCGCCCGATTGAGCCCCATTTGGCAGGAAAACAGCACCTGTACATAAGCCCTGATGGCAATCTTAACCTGCTACCGTTTGAGATCCTTCAGGATGCCCGGGGAATCTATCCGATTGCATCGTTCAGGATCAGTTACATCACTGCAGGCAAGGATATTGCCCGATTTGAGGAAAAAGGAGTCTGGCAGGGAAAAGGAATGAACGCCATCATTCTTGCTGATCCTGATTATGATTTTGGATTGGGAGGGCCAGGTATGCCTGCGGTTAGCATCACTGGTTCCGGGAAGTCTGATTATAAAACTCCGCCAAAAGTGTATGAATTGACTCCTTTTTCAAGGCTTCCTGATACAAAAACCGAGGCGAATGAGATTCAGAAGATACTGACTCAAAAAATGCGTATCCCGGTAAAAAATTATCAGGGAGCACACGCTGTAGAGTCGGTTCTGAATACGGCAGATTCACCCAAAATACTGCATCTGGCTACACATGGCTATTTTCTGGGCAAAGAAGAGGCACAACAAAACGCAGCAGCCGTAGATACCACCCAGATGCTGCTCAATGATAATCCGATGCTTCGCTCAGGTATTGCTCTGGCAGGCATCAACCTCTCCCTGCGAGAGGGCAAGGACAATGGCATAATGAGTGCCGAGAAGGTTATGGGACTCAGATTGTTGGGAACTGATCTGGTCGTGTTGTCGGCATGCGAGACGGGGGTTGGCGAAGTTCAGAATGGAGAAGGGGTGTTTGGTCTAAAACGGGCCTTTATCCTGTCCGGGGCACGTGCTGTTATTTTAAGCCTGTGGAGTGTACCAAGTCGGGAAACCATGACCCTGATGAACAGGTTCTATACCCTGATGGCAGAAGGGAAATCGAAGGCTGAGGCATTAAGACAGGCAAAAATGGAGATGATGGAAAAGAAACCGAATCCCTTCTATTGGGGGGCATTTATCCTTGTTGGAAAGCCGGAATGATCTGAACCTCTCGCAAAAGTATTCCGTTCATGGTTCAACCAGCTAACCACGAACGGAATATCAGTGACTTACAGAACAGGTGCCGTTCGCCCTGAGCCTGTAGAAGGGCAAATCAGGACTTTTGCAAGAGGCTCATCTGCATTACGAACTACGGATGGTTAATGACAGGACGGTCATTATGAATCGAATTGCATCGGTTTTGGTTACCTCTACTTGACAGCAGGGTGACATCCTGTATTGTACTCATGCAAATTAGAGTGCCTCTCTTTTTCAGGAGTTATAATGACTGTTTATCAAACAGGTGATGATACCCCTTCTCTGGTGGAGCTTCGTGAAATATCTATTCTTTTTGTGGAAGATGATGTGGGTATCCGTACTCATATCTCCCGCATCTTGAGCCCGGTTTGTGGTGAGCTCTATACTGCAGAAAATGGACGGATTGCCTTTGATCTATTTAAAAAGAAAATTCCGGATATTGTTCTCACCGATATATCCATGCCAGGTATGGACGGTCTTGAATTGGCCCGTCAGGTTAAGCTGAAGCGACCTACGGTTCCGGTCATCATTATTTCATCCCATGATGACTCTACGCACTTACTTCAGGCAATTGATCTACAACTGGAAGGATATCTGACTAAACCTTTAAATGTACAGAAACTTTTTACTAATCTGCAACAACAGGCGCTGTTACTCCGCGCCAGACGCCAGTCTGAACAACAGACCCGTCTTTTGTCCGGCGTCAATATGGCTATTCAGTATTTGTTGTCTGCCGATGCCAATCAGGATGCCGTGGATTTTGCATTACAGGAGATGGTCAAGGCTGCCAAGGCAGACAGGATCTTTCTCTACCGCTATCAGCAGCCTGTTGTAGGTGATCGGTATCTTGTGATGGTCAGCGGTTTTGCTGGCGGCGATATGGTATTACGTTTTCTGGATGGCATTGATCCTGAAGTACCTGATCTGCCCTATGTTGATCGTTGGCACAGACTGCTTTCACAAGGGAAATCCATCTCCGGTCCTCGTTCGGCGTTTCCTGCTGATGAACGTTACCTGATGGATACAATGCGGGTGCGTTCAATGCTGTTGACCCCGATTTTTGAAGATGGGAGTCTGTGGGGTTTTGCCTGTCTCTATGATATGAAGCAGGAGCGTGCCTGGTCTGATGCGGAAACATCAATGGTAATGACCGCTGCGCGGGGGCTTGGAAGTTTTATGGGGCGTCTCAAGCTGGAAGATGAACGCCGTGAAGCCCGTAAATCGTTGGAACTTGCCAATGTTCAATGGCGCGAAACCTTTGATACCATACCGGATATGCTTATGGTGCTGGATCAGTCCCATCAGATTGTTAATATCAACAAGGCAGCCCGCGAGCGGCTGGATATCAGTGAGTCAGGTTCAGGCAGTCTCGTAGGTCCCTGTTTTCAACATATTCATGGATTAAGCCACCCTCCTGAAGGCTGTCCGCACAGTGCTCTTTTGCTTGATCGCCAGCCCCATGAAGCTGAAGTATTTGTTCAACATTTGAATAGTTATTTTAATATTTCTGTCAATCCAACCTTTGACAGTGAGGGAAATCTGGTCGGCTCCGTACATGTTGCCCGGGATGTAACCAAACGGCGTGAGATGGAAGATCGTTTGCGGTATCTCAGCACCCATGACGAGATGACCAAGCTGTACAACCGGGCCTTTTTTGAGGCAGAAGTTGAACAGATTGAGAAAGGACGCTCAGCCCCTATCTCGGTTGTCATTGCCGACCTGGATGGATTAAAGGAGGCAAACGACTGTTTTGGTCATGACTTTGGTGATGGTTTAATCCGTGCTGCCGCAGATGTTTTGCGGGAGATTTTCCGTTCAGGAGATGCCATTGCCAGGATAGGTGGAGATGAGTTTGCCGTGCTTCTGAAAGGAGTAGGAGAGGAGTTGCTGGCAACCATCATGGAGCGGGCACGAGATATTGTTGAACATGGGGGCCATCTGTCAGAACAGGGGCTAAAGGTTCGATTCTCGTTAGGGTGCGCTACTACGAATTATCCATCACGATTGCAGGAAACGATCAGGGCAGCTGATATGGCCATGTATGAAGATAAGAAATCAAGAAAACATAAGGAAATCGAGATATAAGAACACGATTCTTGCTGGGGTACCTCAGGTATGAACCTCTTTGCTGAACAGACGGTACTCACCGTCAGTCGTCTGACCTCACTTTTAAAAGATCTGCTGGAAGACAACTTTAATCAGGTTTGGGTTGAGGGGGAAGTTTCAAACCTGGCACTTCCTGCCTCAGGGCATATCTACTGTACGCTAAAGGACAGCGGTGCCATGCTGCGTTGTGTACTCTTTCGCAGCACAGCCAAAGCGCTTAAATTCAATCTTGAAGAAGGTATGTCCCTGATTGTTCGGGGGAGACTGTCAGTCTATGATCAACGGGGAGAATACCAGTTGATTGCAGAGTATGCTGAACCGAAAGGGGTCGGGGCCCTGCAGGCCGCCTTTATGCAGCTGAAGGAACGTCTGGCAGGGGAGGGACTCTTCAGCGAAGCACACAAGCAGCCGTTGCCAGCGATGCCGCAACGGATAGCAATTGTCACCTCGGCCAGCGGTGCGGTAATCCATGATATTTTGAACGTGTTGGGACGACGAAATGCAGGACTTGATCTGCTGATCTATCCGGTGCGGGTTCAGGGGGATGGAGCAGCAGCAGAGATTGCCACCGCACTGGATGACCTGAATCGTTTACAGGCAGCTGATGTCCTGATTGTGGGACGTGGCGGCGGTTCACTGGAAGATCTGTGGGCTTTTAACGAAGAACAGGTGGCACGGGCAGTATATCGTTCCGCAATTCCTGTCATCTCTGCGGTTGGCCATGAAACAGACTGGACCATTTGCGATTTTGTTGCCGATCTGAGGGCTCCGACACCATCGGCCGCTGCAGAATTGGTCTGCATTGCCAAAGAAGAGCTCTTTCATCAGCTGGATGCTCTTTTTCACCGTTTAAAGCAGGCCATGACAGGGCAGCTACGATTGCGTTCACATCATCTGGAGGGGTTACGCCGTGCCCTGCATGATCCATCCCGGCTTTTAGGGTATCAGTCCCAACGGGTAGATGACCTGTCAGAGCGGCTGGATATGGCCTTGCGTAACCTGTTTGCCCGTCGCCGGGAACAGCTTGCCAGACATGAACAGTCCCTTGCCGCGTTACACCCCGCTGTTCAGATCAGCAGACTACGTCAGGAGCTGCTGTTGTTGTCGGAACGAGCCGAACGACGGGTAACCAGCCAGCTTGAACAGCTTGGCAGGGCTCAGGGAGAGGCAGCAGCAAGCCTGGATGCACTTTCACCCTTGCATACCCTTGCACGGGGCTTTTCTGTGGTAGAGCGGTTGACCGATGGCACTATTGTTAAAAATGCCGCTGAATTGCGTGTCGGGGAACAGTTGCGATTGAGATTGAATCAGGGGAAAGTTAACTGTCTGGTTGAAGAGCTATGCTCTAATTAGCTTGAAACACTGGTTTAAATAAGCGTTGCAGACAGAAGGTGCTACGCAGCTGTATTCCCGTAGAGGCGCCCCGACGGGACGTCTCTACGGGAAGAGTGTAATCAGATCCGTCAGATTGTTTTTGCAGCGCCAACCTCTAAACGGCGTAAAATTGTGTACACTGTTTCCAGATCGTCAACTACCCCCAAAGCAGCGGCAATGATCTCAGGATTCTTTTCTGTTGGAAACTCAGCCAGATATTTTCTGACTTTTTTCTGGAGTTCAATCACCGTCCCGGCAGCCTTTTTTCCTGCTTCAACGCCGGGTTGATGGTAGGCGTTAATATTGACCAGCGTCGCATACAGGCCCACGGTCCGTTCAAACAGGGCGATCAGGGCACCAATGGTGGCTGCATCAATTTTATCCACGGTGATGGTCATGGACTCCCGCCCGTTTTCTGATAATGCCTTGCGGGTACCGTACAAGAAGCCGAACAGATAATCTCCGCTGGTAACTCCTGGATCAACCTCAATAGAATCACCGTTACGGTCCTGCAGCACCTCGATAAAGGTTACAAAGAAGTTGTGTACCCCTTCCCGTAGCTGTTGCACGTAAGCGTGTTGATCGGTTGATCCCTTGTTGCCGTACACGGCCAAACCCTGATTAACCTCTTTCCCGTCCAGATCAAATTGTTTGCCGATTGACTCCATGATCAGCTGCTGCAGATAGCGAGAAAAAAGTAGTAACCGATCCTTGTATGGCAGCATGACCATATCCTTGTTGCCGCATCCACCTGTGGCATGGTGCCACATCATGGCCATCAGGGCAGCCGGGTTGTCTTTGGTTTCAGTGCTGCGGGTGATCTGATCACACAAGCATGCTCCTTCAACCAAGGCGCGGATATCAAGCCCCTGCAGGGCTGCCGGGAGCAACCCTACTGCCGAGGTTACCGAGGTGCGCCCACCAACCCAGTCCCACATCGGGAAACGTTCAATCCAGGCTTCTGCCTTGGCCAGCTTGTCCAGTTCGCTGCCATCACCGGTGATGGCCACGGCTTGTTTGCTAAACGCAAGTCCGGCTTTTTTCCAAGCCAGCTGAGCTTCCAGCATACCGTTGCGGGTCTCTTTGGTGGAGCCACTTTTGGAAATGACGATTGCCAGACAATCCGAAAGATTACCGATCTGGCTGAATACCCGATCCATGCCGTCTGGATCGGTGTTATCCAGAAAATAGGGGGTCATTTTATCGGCAACGCCGCCCAGCGCATCAGCTACAAATTGCGGTCCCAAGGCGGAACCGCCAATGCCGATAATCAGCAGTTTGGTAAAAGGCTTGTTACCGGGAGCGCTGATGGCACCGGTATGGATTTTAGCGGTAAAGGTTTCAATCCGGTCAATGGTGGTTTCAATCTCTTGCTGCAGTTCCGGAGTCGGGGCAAGGGCAGGGGTACGCAGCCAGTAATGGCCAACCATCCGGCCTTCATCCGGGTTGGCAATGGAGCCTTGTTCCAAGGCCTGCATGGCAATATAGGCCCGTTGCATGGCAGGCTCCATAGTGCTGAAAAAATCATCCCCAAAATTCATCCGGCTGATATCCAGCCAAAGGCCGATCTCGGGGCAGTGGCAGAGGTGTTCTTGAAAGCGGTTCCAGGTCATGGTGGTAGCTCCTTCAGTGATTTTGGTACTATTTCTATAGCACAGACCAGTCAAAAATCCAGATAACTAAAACGCAGCCTCCTGCTTTGAAATCTTCCCTTTTCCGGTAGGGGCGAATTGCATTCGCCCGCCTTTAATGGTTGCTGAAAATGGCAATAATGGTGACGATGCCGACAAGGGCGCATGCCATGCGCCCCTACCTTTACGGCTGCCGCCGCCTACGGCTGGTCGGATGATCTGACTGACGACGCAATCCTTGCCCGCCTGCTGGCCCTGAACCTTGAACGGGCAGTTTTAAAGCCTGTTGACGCGGCTTTATTCTTACCATATAGTAATATGTAAGGAGAAGCCACATCATGTCACTTGCAACCATCACCTCAAAAGGACAAACCACTATCCCGAAAGAGATCAGGGATTGCCTTGGTTTGCAGCCAAAAGATCAAGTTCAGTTTACCCTTGTGGCCGATGAAACGGTCATTATGCGGGTAAAAAAGCGGAGTGTCCGGGAGTTGTTCGGGCTGCTGCACGATCCAGAAAGAGCGCCTATCCTGCTTGAAGACATGAAGTGCCATTGATGACGATGTTTGGGCTTGATACCAACGTGCTGGTCCGTTTTCTGTTGCAGGATGATCTGAAACAGGCGGAGTATGCCAGAAGAGTGATTGAAGAGGCTCTGGCGGCTGGTGAACCGGTGGCAGTCGGACTGCTTGTTATTCTGGAAACAGAATGGGTTCTGCGTTCATGTGCAAAGCTGGATAAGAAAACGGTCATAACCACCTTCAGGATGCTGCTGGAATCACGCGATCTGCGCATTGAGCATGAAGAGTCTCTGGAGCATGCCCTGTACCTGTATGAAAGTAACACTGCAGATTTTGCCGACTGCCTGATGGCAACACGCTACAAGCGTTCCGGCTGTTCAGCAATGCTCACCTTTGACCGCAAGGCGGCCACTATCCCCGGCGTTGTCCTCCTCTCGCCAACACCACCATAATCTTGCTATCAGATTTTAACCTTAAAACGGCAGTTACTCACGAAAAGCCGCAACGCTCGCAACGTAAACCAATCGGTTACTGAAACATACGGCTCCACCCGTTTGGTTATAGGATGAATTTTTACAAGATGTTGTTTTTATTGCGTTGCGTCGTTGCACCTTTGCGTGAACTGCTTTTTTTTAGGTTTAACTGCCATCAGCCCCATAAAAAAGGGCGGGGAACCTGTCCCCGCCCTAAAAAACATCACCTGTTACTTAAAGACTACTTCTTTATGTTATAGAAAACACTATGACCTTTGAATTCAGCCGTAGTATCCAGCTCGTCCTCAATCCGCAGCAGTTGATTGTACTTGGCCACCCGGTCAGTACGGCAGAGTGAGCCGGTCTTGATCTGTCCGGCGTTGACTGCCACGGCCAGATCAGCCAAGGTGGTGTCTTCAGTTTCACCGGAACGGTGGGAAATAACCGTGGTGTAACCGGCCCGCTTGGCCATTTCAATCGCCTCAAGGGTCTCGGTCAGGGTGCCGATCTGGTTCAGCTTGATCAGGATAGAGTTGGCAATCCCTTTCTGGATCCCTTCTTTGAGGATGGAGGGGTTGGTCACAAACAGATCATCGCCAACGATCTGGATCTTCTTACCCAGGCGGTCGGTCATCAGCTTCCAGCCGTCCCAGTCATTTTCAGCCATACCGTCTTCAATGGAGATGATCGGGTACTTGTTAACCAGGTTTTCGTAGAAGTCAACCATCTGTGCCGGAGTTTTTTCCTTCTGGGCTTCGTTCTCCAGGGTGTAGATCCCTTTTTCTTTGTCAAACAGTTCGGAGGAGGCCACATCCAGAGCCAGCAGCACATCTTCACCCGGCTTGTAACCGGCCTTGACGATAGCTTCCATGATTACTTCCAGAGCTTCTTCATTTGATTTCAGGTTGGGGGCAAAGCCGCCCTCATCACCCACAGCAGTGTTGTAGCCTTTGGCTTTCAGCACCCCTTTCAGGGCATGGAAGATCTCGGCACCCATCCTCAGCGCCTCGGCAAAGCAGCCTGCACCGGCAGGCATAATCATAAATTCCTGAATATCAACGTTGTTATCGGCGTGGGCGCCACCGTTGATGATGTTCATCATCGGCAAAGGCAGTTCACGGGCATTGGCACCGCCGATATATTTGTAGAGCGGCATGCCAGCCTCTTCAGCAGCAGCCTTGGCAACCGCCAGAGACACACCCAGAATTGCGTTGGCACCCAGGTTGCTTTTGAATTCGGTTCCATCCATCTCAAGCATCCGCTGATCAATACCGACCTGATCACTGCCTTCCATGCCGATCAGCTCATCCGCGATCTTGTTGTTCACGTTGTCAACTGCCTGCAGCACTCCTTTGCCCAGATAGCGTGTTTTATCGCCATCGCGCAGTTCCAGTGCCTCACGCTCACCGGTCGATGCGCCTGAAGGTACCGCTGCCCGTCCAAAGGCACCGGACTCAAGAAACACCTCGCACTCAAGGGTTGGATTACCGCGGGAATCAAGGATCTCCCGTGCATAGATATCAACGATTTCACTCATAACTGCCTCCTTCATGGAATTAAATCAATCCTGTGTTTTATAGCACAGGACAAAGAAATGAAAAGTAGCAAAGCATTACATCTGTTATTTCTGACGTCTCATAGACCCTGTATCTTTTCCTCCGCTTCCAAGGTAGTCAGTCAGAAAGGCCTGCTTGTAGGCTATAAAGCAGTTATCTGCAATGGCTTGACGGATCTCGGTCATCATCTGCAGATAGAAGGTGACGTTATGGATGGCAGAGAGCACCGCCGAGAGCACCTCGTTTGCGGCAAACAGGTGGTGCAGGTAGGCCCTGCTGAAGTTCTGGCAGGTGTAGCAGCTGCAGGATGGATCAACCGGAAAGAAATCCCGTTTGTAGTTCTTGTTGCTTACCCTGATCTTGCCCCGCCGGGTAAACAGGGTTGCGCTGCGGGCATAGCGGGTGGGGATCACGCAGTCAAACATGTCTATGCCCCGCTCAACGCTTTCCAGGATGTCCTCCGGCAGGCCAACCCCCATCAGGTAACGCGGCTTGTCTTCCGGCAGGTGGGGCGCGGTCCAGCCAACCACTTTTTTGAGCAGTTCCAGCCCTTCACCCACGCTGACCCCGCCAATGGCGTAGCCGGGCAGGTCAAGCTTGCGCATCTCTTTGGCACAGATGATCCGCAGCTCTTCATAGACCGATCCTTGTACAATACCGAACAGGGCCTGGGTTTCACGGTTGGTCCAGGCGTTCTGGCATTCCTTCAACCAGCGGATGGTCTTTTTGGTGGACTGCTCAGCATAAGACTTGTCGCAGGGGTAGGGGATGCACTCATCAAAGGCCATCATGATATCTGAGCCAAGTTCCTGCTGGATGCCGATCGCCTTGGCCGGATCCAGGTAGATCTCTTCACCGGTCAGTTCATGCTTGAAAAAGACCCCATCCTCGGTAATCCGTTTCTTGGGCAGAGAAAAAACCTGGAACCCGCCGGAATCGGTCAGGATCGGCTTTTCCCAGGCCATAAATTTGTGCAGACCACCAGCTTTCTTGACCAACCCTTCACCAGGTTGCAGGTGTAGATGGTAGGTGTTGGAGAGGATGATCTGGGCGCCGGTTTCGTGGATCTGGGCCGGTGTCAAAGGCTTCATGGCACCGTGGGTTGCCACCGGCATGAAGATCGGGGTCTGGATCTCGCCATGGCTGGTCTGGAGTATGCCAAGCCGCGCAGCAGAGTCTTTGTCTTTTTTAAGCAGGGTGAAGTTCATTATGTACTTTCGATAAGTGGTTGTTAGACTTCGTTATAATTGAATTATTTGATTAAGTCGCGCGCAGACCTCTGAAAAATAATGGCCAGACAGTCGCTTAAGCGGGTGGGGCGAAGCCTTACGGCTGCGCCAGTCAAATGACTTGGGTTGATGACAGAGGATATAGCTGATTTTATCTTCCTGTTTGCCCCGTGCAGAGCCGACTGACACAGCAAAGGGATTGTCGCTGTTATAGGCTGCTGTGGTCATGGGCAGACCAATTACCAGTGATGTGCGATCATTGAAACTACGGGGAGACAATACGAGAAAAGGGTGGATGTCCTTCATTTCATTGCCTGCCTGTGGATTACAGTTAATCCAGATGATTTCCTGGCGATCCGGTACCCACGTCAGAATTGGTCTGGCTGCTACCATTTTTCTGCCCCGACCGGTGCTGCCCGCATGACCTCACTGCCATGTCGTGCCGGATCGTATTGAGCCAGACGTTGTTCAAGGGTTAGTGGTGTATCGTCAATGGGAGTAATGACGATCCGACCATCCTCACTGGCAATTCGCACCCGTTGGTCAACATGCAGGTGAGCTGCACGTGCTATGGCAGCAGGTAGGCGTACCCCCAGATTGTTACCCCACTGTTTCAGGTCCAGCACTGCTTCTGCCTGTATCATTGTTCTTGTACTCCTTAAGGTTGTTTAAACTTAAGTTTAAACAAATGCCGAATTCCGGTCAACCTTTGAAAACAGTGCTGCTTAGATGGCAGGCAGAAAAATGACCAGAAGACTGTTCAGCCAGTACAGGTGTTTCAGTGCGACAGATATCTTCAGCATAGGGGCAGCGTGGATGGAAACGGCAGCCTTGGGGCAGGTTGGCTGCCGATGGTAATTCATGGGAGCGGATGGCAGGTGCCGGGCAGCTGTCCAATGATTTGTGCAGACGCGGGATGGCAGCCAGTAGTGCCTGAGTGTAGGGGTGACGGCACTGCCTGAACAGTTCCTGTGCCGGTGCCAGTTCCACGATGCCACCCAGATACATGACCGCTATCCGGTCGCTGACATGCCGTAACACACCAAGGTCATGGCTGACCATTAACATGGTCAGGCCGTGTTGCTGTTTCAGCTCTTGCAACAGGTTGATGATTTGGGCCTGAATTGAAATATCCAATGACGAAACCGGTTCATCTGCCACCAGAACAGATGGTTGGGCGGCCAGGGCACGGGCAATGCCGATCCGCTGGCGCTGCCCTCCGGAAAACTCATGGGGAAAGCGGTCATACTGATCACTGCCCAGCCCTACCTGTGCCATGAACCTGCAGGTGGTTTCACGGATCTGCTGCTTATCGCAGAGTCCGTGAATCAAAAGCGGCTCTGCAATGGCATCGCCGATCCGCATACGGGGGTTTAGTGATGAAAAGGGGTCCTGGAAGATCATCTGCACTGAACGCCGGAAAATGTGTTGCTTTTCAGGCGTAAGCTGTCTGATATCCGTACCCTGATAACTGATAATGCCGCTATCCGGCTTCAGGAGGCCGGTCAACAGCTTGGCCACCGTAGATTTACCGCAGCCTGATTCACCGGCCAACCCCAGGGTTTCTCCCTGCTGCAGGATCAAGGAGACCTGAACAACCGCTTTGAGCATGGCTTTGGTCTGTTTGTCAGGGCCATTTCCCTTAAGCGGGAAGCTTTTGTCTGCATTATGGATGGATAGGATGTCATTCATGTCAGATAGTTCCAGCATTTAACCAGGTGACCTGCCCCCATATCCTGTTCAGCAGGCATCTGTTCAGAACAGATAGGTTTTGCATCAGGGCAGCGGTCTTTAAAGGGGCAGCCAATAATCGGTTTGTCAAGCCGGGGAGGTTGGCCCGGTATGGCGGCCAGTGGTTGGCCTGGCAAAGCGTTTTCAGGTAGCGAGGCCAGCAGCCCTCTGGTGTAGGGGTGCAGCGGGTTATTGAGCAGCTCGTCTGTTGCAGCAGACTCCACAATCTGTCCGGCATACATGACATGCACCCGGTCTGCCCGTTGGGCAACAATGCCAAGATCGTGGGTAATAAGTAATAAAGCCAGTCCTTTATCGCGGCGCAGTTGATCAATCAGTTCAAGAATCTGGGCCTGAATGGTCACATCAAGGGCGGTGGTCGGTTCGTCGGCAATTAACAGTTGCGGATTGCAGGCCAGGGCCATGGCGATCATGACCCGTTGACGCTGTCCACCGGAGAGTTGGTGAGGGTAGTCATTGATCCGTTGCTCTGGAGAGGGGATACCAACCTGCTGTAAAAGCTCCAGCGCCTCTGTCCGTGCAGCCTGTTTGTCCAGTCTACGGTGTAGCAGCAGTGGCTCCATCACCTGATCACCGATTTTCAACACCGGATTCAGAGAGGTCATCGGCTCCTGAAAGATCATGGCGATCCGGTTACCCCGCAGCAGGCGTAGTTCTTGCTGAGCTAATCCAATCAGCTCCCGACCATCAAACTTGATTGAACCATGGCTTACTTTGCCTGGAGAGGGGATCAGTCCCATGATTGAACGGGCAGTCATACTCTTGCCAGAGCCGGACTCTCCCACCAGGGCCACGGTTTGTCCAGACTCAAGCTGCAGGTCTGCCTCGGTAATGGCATGTACCGTGCCTTGGGAAGTTGGTATAATGACGGATAAACCGCAAATTTCGAGTAGTGCCATAGCGAGCGCAGTGTAACCTGCTGTCTTCTCCCTGTCAAACCTCGAAACAAGGGAGATTGGGGCAGGGAAACTGTTTGACACTAGTCAGGCTTTATGGTTCTATCACTCTCTTCTGGATTTAATTCATGAAATATATACAATTTTTCATCATACCACTTCTGTGTCTGGTGTTTGTCGGTCTTGTATCAGGTACCGCTTCAGCCCTTGCCCCGTCATTTTCTAGTGAGATGATTAGGGTTGCTATCCTGAAGGGAGCTGATGCGGTTACGCTTGAAGGTGAAGGTCTGCTTGCTTTGGATGATTCCGGCAAGGCAGTGCCGCTTGAACTTCCTGTCGTATTTAGAATTGAGCGTGGCAGGGTGCAGACCGGGAGCCGTTCAAGCCGCCTGTTTCGTCTTTCTGCTGCCGGGATGTTACGAGTTAACGGAAAATCATACCGTGGTTTGATTGAACTTTCGTCCCAGCATGGTAAGTTGCTGGTGGTGAATGAATTAGGTCTTGAGCAGTATCTGGTTGGGGTGATCAACAGTGAGATTTCTTCAACCTGGCCGATGGAGGCGATTAAGGCCCAAGCGGTGATTGCCCGTACCTTTGCCGTAGCAAAACGTAAAGAGCGCAGCAAGGCGTTCTATCATCTTGAATCAACGGTAATGGATCAGGCATATAACGGTAGTGATGAAGAAGACAGTCGTGCTGTTCGTGGTGTAGTTGAGACTGAAGGTGAAATAGTAACCTATAACGGCTCGGCTATACAGGCATTTTATCATGCAAATAGTGGAGGGCGCACCGAGGCATCACAAAATGTCTGGGGAGTTTCGCTGCCCTATTTACAGGGGGTAGAGTGTCAGTATGGCCTTACTTCAACCACCAGCAGCTGGGAACAAACTCTTTCATTATCAAGAATAGAATCAGTTCTAAAGATGTACGGAATCACTGATATTAAAGCAGGCCTCCGCAATAATCGCGGCCGTTTGAAAACAGTTCTGCTGGTTACAGAACGAGGAACTGTATCGTTGCCTGCCACAAAATTTCGAATGGCTGTCGGTTCAACTGTGATCAAGAGCACTAATTTTACGGTACGGGTGGAGGGCAATACGGCCCTGTTCAGCGGTTCAGGCTACGGACACGGGGTTGGCCTGTGCCAGTATGGGGCAAAGCAACGGGCACTGGACGGCTTCAGCTACGTAGAGATTCTGGCGTATTACTATCCAGGTACCAGACTCAGCAAGCTGTCTGATCTCAAGTAATGGAGCAGAAGATGCTGGTCAGTGATTTTTCCTTTACGCTCCCCGATGGGCTGATTGCCCGCTTTCCAGCCACTGAGCGTGACTCTTCCCGTTTAATGGTGCTTGACCGGAGCTCAGGAACTCGATCAGAAGCGAGTTTCAGTCAAATAGCAGGCTGGTTGCGGCCTGAAGACTTGCTGGTGCTGAACGATACCAAAGTGATTCCGGCTCGACTGTTCGGCCAGAAACAGACCGGGGGGCGGGTTGAGATTTTTTTAGTAGAGGCTCAAGCCGGGTTCAGCGAAGAGGGCAGAGGGCGTGACAATCTTTGGCGTTGTCTGCTGCGGGCATCCAAAGCTTGCAAAGCCGGACAATGTATTCAGCTGCCTGATGGAGTTACGGCTGAAATTGTTGGGCGCAGCGGAGAGCAGGACTGGATGGTCCGCTTTCATGGCAGTGATGATTTTGAGAGCTGGTTGCAACAGATCGGTCAGATGCCGATCCCGCCCTATTTGAACCGGGAAAGCACCGAGCTGGATCGGGTGCGCTATCAGACGGTATATGCCTCGGAACCAGGCGCAGTTGCTGCACCCACGGCTGGCTTGCATTTTACCCCCGAGCTGTTGCAGGGGATACAGGATGCCGGTGTTCGTCTGGCAAAGGTTACCCTGCATATCGGCTTGGGGACTTTTCAGCCAATACGGGTGAAGCGGGTTCAGGATCATATCATCCATCGGGAGCGTTACTGCATTCCGGCTGGAACCGCTGCTGCAGTGGCAGCCACAAAGCAGCGGGGCGGCAGGGTAGTGGCAGTGGGGACTACTGCCTGCAGAACCCTTGAATATGCTGCAGATGCTGACGGAACGGTCAAGGCAGGGCAGGGAGAAGCGGATATCTTTATCTATCCCGGTTATCGCTTCAAGGTGGTTGATGCGCTGGTCACCAACTTTCATCTGCCTGAATCAACCCTGTTGATGCTGGTTTCTGCCTTTGCCGGGCAGGCATTTGTTCTTGACGCCTACCGCAGTGCTGTACAGGAAAACTATCGATTCTACAGCTATGGCGATGCCATGCTGATTGTGTAGGAGTAGCGGTGCCGGATCATTTTCAGATTCTTCATCAGGATAGCGGTTGTCGTGCCCGTACCGGCATGTTAACAACTCCCCATGGCCAGATTCAGACGCCGATCTTCATGCCGGTGGGGACCAACGCCTCGGTCAAGGCGATGCGGCCGGAGAATCTCAAGGATGCCGGGGCACAAATCATACTGGCCAATACCTATCATCTCTACCTGCGGCCAGGACATCGTCTGGTGGAACAGATGGGGGGGCTACACAAATTTATGGCCTGGGACAGGCCGATTCTGACCGATTCCGGCGGTTTCCAGGTCTATAGCCTGACAGAGCTACGCAAGATAACCGAAGAAGGGGTGAAGTTCCGTTCTCATATTGATGGCTCTATGCACCTCCTGACCCCGGAGTTGTCTATCAAGGTTCAGGAATCACTGGGAGCTGATATCATCATGTGTTTTGATGAGTGTCCCCCAGCCGATGCAGATCGGGAGTATATTGAGCGTTCCCTAGCCATGACCACCCGCTGGGCCCGGCGCAGCAAGGATGCCCACACCCGGCAGGACCAGCACCTGTTCGGGATTGTGCAGGGAGGGCGTTTCAGTGATCTGCGGCAGCGCAGTTTGCAGGAACTGCAGGAGATCGGTTTTGATGGTTATGCGTTGGGCGGGTTGTCGGTAGGTGAAGAAAAGCCGGTCATGCATGAAGTTATGGACGCCTGCAGTGACCAGTTGCCCGCTGACTACCCCCGCTATATCATGGGGATAGGTACACCGGAAGATTTACTAGAGGCGGTCTGGCGTGGATATGATATGTTTGACTGCGTTATGCCGACTCGCAATGCCAGAAATGGCATGCTCTTTACCAGTCAGGGCAGAGTGAATATCAAGCGTAAGCAGTATGAAGAAGATCAGGGGCCAGTTGATCCTGACTGTGACTGTTATGTCTGTCAAAAGTATAGTCGTGCTTACCTGCGGCATCTGTTTCGCTCTGGAGAAATTCTGGCTTCAATGCTGAATACGCATCACAACCTTGCCTGGTATCTGAACCTGATGGCCCGGATGCGTGAAGCGATCAAACAGGATCAATTTGAACTATTCCGCAAGGAATTTTACCATCAGCAAAAATCTAGCGCTGAAAATAACAAGGAGGAGTAAACGTATGAATCTGTTAGGAGTAGCTTTTGCAATGGGAGCACCGACAGGAGGTGCTGCACCCCAGGGGGGCGCAGCGGCATTTATGAACTTCGTACCACTGATCTTCATGTTTGCTATTTTCTATTTTTTATTGATTAGACCTCAGCAGAAGAAGGCCAAGGAGCATAAGGCCATGATTGACGCTCTCAAGGTTGGTGATAGCGTCAAAACTGCAGCAGGTATTCACGGTAAGATCTCTGCTCTGGAAGATCAGGTGGTAACCCTTGAGATTGCCACTGGTGTCAAGATCAAGATTGACAAGCCGTTTGTCACTACCGTTGTAAAATAATTACTACGTAAAGGAGCCGTGCCAATGCCTAAGGGAGCCGGATGGCGCATCGCCCTGATCGCAGCCTTTGTTGTCCTTTCCTGTATCTATCTGGTGCCGACCCTCTCACCAAACCTGCCGGAATGGTGGAAAGGGATGTTACCCAAGGATAAGATCCACCTGGGTCTCGACCTGCAGGGGGGAACCCACCTGGTGCTTGAGGTGGAGACAGCCAAAGCGGTTGAGGGAACCCTGGATCTGGTTGCAACCGACCTGGAAGATACCTTGAACAGCAAGAATCTGCGTTTCAAGCGGATCAGCCGTACTGCAAACGACAAGGTGTCGATTGTCGTGTACGAAAAAGAAACGGCTACTGCGGTTCAGAAGCTGATCAAGGACAAATACCGAGACTACGAGATCATCCCTACGGTTGAAGAAGGTGGGATGGTTGGTGTTGCCCTGCGAATGAAGGAACAGGATATTCAGGATCGCAAGGACAAGGCGGTTGCCCAGGCCCTTGAGACCATCCGCAACCGGATTGACCAGTTTGGCGTGTCAGAGCCGGTGATTGCCCGTCAGGGAATAAACCAGATCGTGGTGCAGCTGCCCGGTATCAAAGATCCTCAGCGTGCCATTGATTTGATCGGCCGTACCGCACGTCTTGAGTTCAAGATGGTTAAAGAAGGGGTATCCCCCACTGGCGGTGCTATTCCTGAAGACAGTGAAGTACTGTATGAAAAGCACACTGACCCGACTACCGGCGCAACCACCGAGATCCCGCTGGTGGTACTCAAGAAGGCTCTGATCACCGGTGACCTGCTGACTGATGCCCAGGTGCGGATCGACTCACAGTTTAACCAGCCCTATGTCGGGATTGAATTCAACTCGCTGGGGGCACGTCTGTTTGATCAGATCACTGCTGCCAACGTGAACAAACGTTTTGCGATTGTGTTGGACAGAAATGTCTACTCTGCTCCGGTTATCCGGGAGCGGATCTCTGGCGGTTCAGCCCAGATCTCCGGTAACTTTACCGAAAAGACCGCCTCTGACCTGGCGATTGTACTGCGTGCAGGCGCCCTGCCGGCACCGGTCAAGATCATCCAGAACGTAACCGTCGGAGCTTCACTGGGTAAAGACTCAATCGACAAAGGCCTGATGGCCGGTGGTATCGGGGTTCTGCTGGTTATCGGGTTCATGGCGATCTACTATAAGCTGTCCGGTATGGTGGCTAACCTGGGCATGGTACTGAACATCCTTTACCTGATGGGGGCCATGTCAGCGCTGGGCGCTACCCTTACTCTGCCTGGTATTGCGGCTATCGTGCTGCTGGTTGGTATGTCGGTTGACTCCAACGTGATTATCTTTGAACGGATTCGTGAAGAACTGCACCTTGGCAAATCCCCCAAATCTGCATTAGAGGCTGGTTATGACAAGGCCTTTTTGACCATCATGGACTCCCACGTAACAGCCCTGATTACTGCGGCGGTGCTGTTTCAGTTTGGTACCGGCCCGGTCAAGGGGTTCGCGGTCTCTCTGAGCCTGGGTATCATGATCAACCTGTTTACCTCGTTGATGGGTACCAAGGTTATCTTTGACCTGTTCCTGCATAAAGGGAACGTCAAAAAGATGAGCATATAAAGGAGATACTGCCATGATGGAATTTCTTGGAAAAACCAACATAGATTTTGTCGGCAAGCGTAATATTTCGTTTGTCATCTCTGCTATTATCTCGATTATCGGCATAATTGCCATCATCCAGATGAGCAGGGGCGCTGCCAATATGGGGATTGATTTTACCGGTGGCACTTCGGTGCAGCTTAAATTTGACAAGCCGCTTGCCATGGCTGATGCCCGAAAGGCGCTGCATGCAGCCGGTATTGAGGCAGAACTGCAAGAGGTAAAAGAAGGTAACAAGCTGCTGGTTAAATTGCCCCGCAAGAGTGCTCTGGCCGTGGGCAAGGCAGCAGAGCTGGTGCCAGCTGCTTTTGTCAAGGCGATGCCTGGGCTGCAGGTGACGGTGGACAGTACCACCGAGATTGGTCCCTCGATTGGTGAAAAGCTGCGTAAAGACACCATTATTGCGGTTGCCATCTCTATGCTGGGTATTATCTGCTACATTGCCTGGCGTTTTGACTTTAAATTCGGAGTTGGCGCCGTTGTTGCTACCCTGCATGATGTACTGGCTATGTTTGCTGCCTACTATATTACCGGCAGGGAGTTTAACCTGCTGTTCATCACTGCTGTGCTGACCATTGCCGGTTATTCCTTGACTGATACCGTGGTTATCTTTGACCGGATCAGGGAAAACCTGCACAAGGATCTGAAAGGATCGCTGCACAAGATCTTTAACAACAGCATCAATGAGACTCTGTCCCGTAGTATCATCACCTCGTTGACCACCTTTCTGGCAGCCATCTCCCTCTTTGTCTGGGGTGGCGAGGTGATCCACGACTTCTCCTTTGCCCTGCTGGTGGGGATCGGTGTGGCCACCTACTCATCAGTCTTTGTTGCCAGCCCGGTGGTGTTGCTGCTTGAGCAACGGGCCATGGACAAAGGTGAGAGTGGAGCTGCACAGCCGGTAAAGGCATAGGAGATACCCATGAACAAGGAAACCACCATTGTTGGCGTAGCAGCCCTTATCATAGGTTTTCTGATCGGTGTTATGGTTGGCGGCAAGTTTATGGCAGGCTCAAAGACACCTATTGGCCAGTCTGCAGTGCAGCAGGGTAGCGGGGCTATGGTGAATCCCGGTCAGACATCAGCCCGTATTGCTGAACTTGAGCAACTGGTTGCCAAAGATCCTAAAAACCTGCAAGCCTGGATCACCTTGGGAAATGATTATTTTGATGCCAATCAGGCCCAAAAGTCGGTGCAGGCGTACAATAAAGCCCTAGAGCTTGATCCCAGGAATGTAAACGTCCTGACTGATCAAGGAGTGATGTTCAGAGCCCTTGGATTTTATGATCGTGCTCTGGCTAATTTTGAAAAGGCCAGCAAGTTGGACCCTAAACATCTGCAAAGTCTCTTTAATACCGGCATTGTCTATGCAGTGGATTTGAAACAGACAGACAAAGCCAAGGTTGCCTTTGAGGCGCTCTTACAGAAAGATCAAACCAGTGATCTGGCCAGGCAGGCACGAGAGATGCTGCAACAACTTTCAACAACAAAGTAGTTGGAAAGGTTATGAAATCCCCCGCTTGCCGGGGGATTTCTGTTTCTACCATGCACAAACAGTGGATACTTAAACAGACAGACCCAGCCGTGGTTGACGACTTGGCAAAGGTAACCGGTCTTTCACCGGTTACCGCCAGTATTCTGGTAAGCCGGGGGCTGACAGAGCCTGAACAGGTTACGTCATTCCTGAATCCATCTCTGTCCAACATGCTTGATCCGTTCCAGATGGCCGGGATGGAACAGGCGATTGTGCGCCTTGTTGCTGCCCGAAGCAATGCTGAAACGGTTTGTATTTATGGTGATTATGATGTGGATGGCATCAGTGCCACAGCGTTGCTGGTTTCCGGTTTCAGGGCAATGGGACTTACTGTCGCTTACCACATTCCCAACCGGATGGAGGATGGCTATGGTCTGAATAGCGATGCACTGCGTCTGATCAAAGAGCGGGGTATCGGGCTTGCCATCAGTGTTGATTGCGGGGTTACCGCCATTGAAGAAGCCATACTCTGCCGCAGCATCGGGCTTGACCTGATTATAACTGATCACCATCAGCCGTTGGATCAATTGCCTGATGCAGTGGCGGTAATCAATCCCCATCGTCGGGATTGCCGTTATCCGTTCAAGGGACTCGCCGGGGTAGGGGTTGCCTTTAACCTGCTGGTGGCATTGCGCAGCCGACTGCGTGACCAGGGGGCCTTTGGTGGCAACGGACCTGATCTGCGACAGTGGCTTGATCTAGTGGCCTTGGGTACCATTGCGGATCTGGTACCGCTGGTGGAACAGAATCGTTTGCTGACCGCTGCTGGTCTGCAGCGGATGGGTGATGGTTGTCGGATCGGACTGGCTGCCCTGAAACTGGTTGCCGGGGTCAAGGGGGCAGTCAGTAGCGGTCAGGTCGGGTTTCAGTTGGCCCCACGTCTGAATGCAGCTGGACGTCTGGAAAGTGCAGTACCCGGTGTTGAACTGTTGCTTACTGATGATCCACAAAAAGCTGCTGCACTGGCTGAAGAACTTGATGGTGCCAACCTTGAGCGCCGACAGGTGGAGCGTTGCATCTTTGAGGAAGCCATTGCGCTGATTGAGGCGCAGGGTGGGGTGGAACAGCGTAAAAGTATTGTGCTCTCTTCACCTGACTGGCATCAGGGAGTGGTGGGGATTGTGGCTTCCCGGATGGTGGAGCGTTACTATCGTCCCACCCTGCTGGTTGCTGAGCGTGAGGATAGCAGCGGTAAAGGTTCTGGCCGCAGTATTATTGGTTTTCATCTGTTGGATGCCCTGCATGACTGTTCTGCGCATCTGGAACGGTACGGTGGTCACCGTGCCGCAGCAGGGGTAACGGTTAAACCTGGTCAGATGGCTGCCTTTGCAGATACCTTTGAGCAGGCAGCAGCTGATCGGCTGGGGGATCAGGAGCTGATACCGCAACTGCTGCTGGATGCTGAGCTGCAGCCCAATCAGGTAACCCTGCAACTGGTGCAGGAACTGCAAGGTCTGGGGCCTTTTGGCATGGGTAATCAGACACCGGTACTGCTGTTGCAGGGAATGAAGGTGGGTGATCTGCGTTGTTTTGGTGAGAACCACCTTAATCTGCGGTTGGAACGGGATGGTTATCAGTTCAGGGCAGTGGGCTGGGGCATGGCGGATCGTGAAGTTCCGACATATATAGACCTTGCCTGTACGGTGAAGATAGATACCTGGAACAATCGGGAACAACTTAAATTTGAATTGAAAGATTTTCGTGCCACAGAGGCGATAGATGCAACGTAATGAACGGTTTGACAAGGCTGAACGGATTATCCAGGTAGGTTTCTGGGTCAATGCTGTGCTGATGGTTATGAAGCTGGCTGCCGGATACTGGGGTAGATCTGATGCAGTCTTTGCCGATGGCATTGAATCTGCCTGTGATTTTATTGCCATTGGCAGCATCATGGTTGCCCTTAAACTTGGTCGTCAACCCTATGATGAACAACATCCCTATGGTCATGGAAGGGCAGAATCTCTGGCAGCCTTGCTGATCTCGCTGGTGATCTGTGGAACCGGCATCTGGATTTTTGTTGATGCAGTACAAGCCATTCTACGCCATGATTTTAAATCGCCTGGCTGGATTGCGGTTGCTGCTGCAGCCCTCACCATTGTAATCAAGGAATGGCTCTATCGTTTCTCATCAGCCACCGGTGAGCTGCTTGAAAGTCCGTCCCTGCTGGCCATTGCTCAGGATCATCGCAAAGATGCCCTGACTTCAATTGCCACTCTGGCCGGTGTTGTCGGCGCGTTTCTTGGCTGGGGTATCATGGACCCCTTGGCAGCAGCCTTGACCTCATTCTTTATCCTGCATATCGGCTGGGAGACCTTTCGCGGGGCTGCCCATGACCTGATGGATGGTTCGGTGCATGGTGAGTATATTCAGGACGTTACCACGCTGGCA
>Ga0209373_10001116_pt1 | contig 34294 bp, 22 predicted proteins | sample Higcelweek5metaG_FD_187173 | JGI IMG/M metagenome (GOLD analysis project Ga0209373, IMG submission 187173) | Freshwater pond sediment microbial communities from the University of Edinburgh, under environmental carbon perturbations - High... | ecosystem: Environmental > Aquatic > Freshwater >... | reverse complement strand
GAAACCGTATCACCGTCCGTTCCCATGGGATGTCCTCCCTTGCGGCTGGCGGGCGCTACTGCGGGGATGCGACTTGCTGGGTCACCCCGGGTTGCGCGGGTCTCCCCCTTGTTTGCTGGTTGCCGCCAGCTTTCGGGGGGGAGGCCATTTTCATCCTGCCGCAACGTTAAAGTTGCACTCGGCGTCCGCCTCCCATCGTCTGCGGAGAAAAAACGCCTTCAGGCCCCTGACCATATATTGCAAGGCACGTGGCCGCGGGTCGTTGCCGCGCCGCCATGCCTGGTTCCCCTTGCGCTTGCGCCGTTTGCGTCCCAAGAGGCGTGCGCGCAAGCAAAATCCCTCGTGCCGTCATGCCGCCTCCTTGTTTCTCAATGCCTGCACCGCGCCATGGGCGTTGCGCACGCCCCGGCCTGCCAGGCGACGAAGCCGCGCAGAAAAGCGTTGATGCTGTTCGTTGCTTGGGCCGCGCTGCCCTCGGCGTCGCGGCTGCGTATGGCGTGCAGCAGTTCGATGTGCGCGGAAAAGAATGGCTGCAGTGCTTCGCTGAGAGGGATGGGCGCGTTGGAAGAGGATGGGGCGGGGGCCGCGTCCAGGGCGTCGATGAAGTCGAGCACGAGCGGGTTGCCGCCCAGGGCGGCCAGTTCGCGGTAAACGGCGACAAGCCCGCGCCAGACGTTCAGGAGGTTGTTGTCCACCAGGGCTTGGCCCATCTGCATGGTGCTGGCCTCCAGCCGCGCAAGTTCGCCAGTGCCGCATTGTGCGCTGGTGGAGGCGGCCAGCGCCGGGGCCAGGAGGAGAAGGGCCTCCGCGGCGTTGTAAAGCGGCGTGGGGTCTTCCGGGTGGGTGGGGCTGGCGGAAGCGCACAAATATGCGCCGCTGCATGGCCGTATCTCCACCAGGCCGTGGGCGGCCAGTCCGGCCAGCGCCTCGCGCACGGTGTTGCGGCTCCAGCCTAAGCGGGAGGAGAGCCGCCGCTCGCTTGGCAGCCGCGCACCAACTTGAAGGCCGAGGCTGAGCGCCACGTTAAGAATCTGCTGTGAGGCGGTGTCGAGAACTCTGACGGGCATTGTTTGGCCCAACCAATTTATGCTGGTTCGTTATTTCCTTGTCGCTTTGAGACCACTTTACTGTTTTTCGAGCGAAAAACAACGAAAATGTGCCAATATACACCTGAACCCGTGTGGTATATTCATGTGTTAAAACAGTATATTGAAAACGCATGTTCTTTGGTTGGACCAGAACGTGCGCGGCGAATGTGAAATATGTAACGTGTGAGGGCCTGCGTCTTCACTCCATGGAGCATGCCCAAGATTGGGAATGGGCTTACATAAGGATCCATTGCGCAAGCCCAAGGGGCCTACGGCGAAACCGTAAGCCCTTCCGGATTGCCCGGGGGCTGGAACCCCGATTGCCGGCGTGGGCGGCTGGGCAATGCCGGTGCTCTATTCACTCGCGTGTCGACTGCTGTGGAGACTCTGGGACGCGCGCCGCTGTCCCCCGTCTGTCTCCATCGTTCCCCTGACGTTTCGTTGCCGCGCCCGCACAGGCCGTTGTGCACTCCGGGGCGAAGGTGCTCTGCCCATTCCGCTTGCTCCCGGAATCTCGTGAGACCTCCGTCCCCGGCGCGAAGGCGGGCGCAGCACCACTTGTGGCGGCGGTGCACTGGCAGCGCCAAGGCTCCTTTGCTCGACTGCCGCTGTTCAAATATGTCTAACAATTAAGGATTGTTGTAAATTAGTTTCACGTTAATTCACGTGAAATTCGTTTGACTTGCCCTGGCTGAGCAATGCTTTGCTTACATCGTAAGCACCGGGGTGTTCCGCCCGGCTTTCGGAGCCGCCTGCCAGCGCAGGGCTCCGCGTTTCCGGTCCATGCCCGGTCTCCCCCCTGGAATGCAACAACAGCTCGCGTGGTGACAGTCCATGAAGAATGCCCTTTTTCGCCGACACGCGCCGTCGGTCTTGTCCCTGGCGCTTTTGATCCTGCTCATGGCGCCGGGCGCGCGCGCGCTTGCCCTCACCCCCGCCGAGATCGAGGCGGGCAACCGCGCGGCGCAGCAGATCCAGAACTCGCAGCAGGAGCGCCAGCAGCAGCAGCTGCGCGAGGACGCCCTGCGCCGGGGCCAGGCCCCAAAGCAGGAAGCGCCGGAGACCCCGGTGGCCAAAGTGCCCAAAAGCGGCGTTTGCCGCGACATCAAACAGATCGTGCTCACGGGGGTGACGCTACTGCCCGAGTCCGAGCAGAAGCGGCTCACCGCCCCCTACGAGAACCGCTGCCTGTACGCCGAGGATATCGAGAAGCTTCTGGCCGACATTCTGAAGGCCTACATGGACCGGGGGTTTGTCGCCGTGCGGCCCTATGTGCAGACCCAGGACCTCAGCAAGGGCCGGCTGGAGATCCTCATCGTGGAGGGCAAGGTCGAAAGCCTCATCCTCAAGGATGACCGGACCCTCTTGCCCAGCGCCAACCTCACCACGGCCTTCCCCGCGCTCGCGGGCAAGCCGCTCAACCTGCGCGACATCGAACAAGGGCTGGACCAGATCAACCGCCTGGCCTCCAACAGCGCCACCATGGAGATAAGCCCCGGCAGCGAGCCCGGGGCCAGCGTCGTGACCATCAAGAACGAGCCGGGTTTCCCCCTGCACGTCTCCGCCGGGTTGGACAACCTGGGCGGGCTTTCCACCGGCCGCGACCAGGCCTCCTACACGCTGAGCTGGGACAACCCGCTGCGGCTCAACGACTTCATCACCTACACGCACCGCAACACCGTGTTCGAGTCCTCCAGCTACCGCGACTCCGTCTCCGACAGCTTCTTCTACTCGCTGCCCTTTGGCAGCTGGACGGCGCAGCTCTCCTACAGCGCCTCCAACTACCACAGCCCGGTGACCTCGACCTGGAGCACCCTTGTGGCGCGCGGTAATTCCGAGACCATCCGCGCCGAGCTGAACTATGTGGCCTACCGCGACCAGGACCAGAAGCTGACCTTTTTGGCCGCGCTGAACAACAAATCCACGCGCAGCTATCTTTCCGACGAGTACTTGAGCGTCTCCAGCCGCAACCTCTCCATCGCCGACGCCGACGCCAACTGGAACGGCCGGTTCTTTGGCCTGGGGTTGAACGCCGGTCTGGGCCTGAGCCAGGGCGTGCGGCAGTTCGCCGCCAAGGTGGACACGGATGGCACGGGCGTCACCTCGCCCCACGCCCAGGCGGCCAAGCTGCGCTACTCCGCTGGTGTGGGCGCGCCTTTCGACGTGCTGGGCCAGACCTTCACGTTCAGCAGCCAGTTCACTGGCCAGTATGGCCTTGAGGCGCTCTACGGCTCGGAGCAGATAACCCTTGGCAGCTACTACACGGTGCGCGGCTTCAACCGGAACAGCCTCTCCGGCGACCGCGGCTGGTACGTGCGCAACGAGCTTTCCACGGATCTGCCCGCCATACCCGGCATTGATGCTGTTCCCCGGCCTTTTCTGGCCTTCGACGGCGGCCGCATCGAAGGCTTCAAGACCACCATCGACGCCAACATGACCGGCCTGGCCGGCGGATTGCGCCTGGCCGGCCGGCACGTCACCGGCGAGCTTTCCGCCGCCAAGTCCCTGTCCACGCCCGTCAACATGCCGCACGAGCCGGTGCAGTTCGCCATGACCATGAATGTGAGCTTCTAGCCCGAAGGAGTCCCCCATGAACGCCATCAAGGAAATCCGCAGCAGAAGGTTTCGCCGGGCCCTGGGCCTGCGGACGCTCGTGCTGACGCTGTGCGCGTTGCTCGCGTGCCCGCCGCAGCTGCTTTTCGCGGCCGACCTGACCGCGGCAGGCACCACCAACACCCAGGTGACGGCGGCCAAAAACGGCGTGCCCGTGGTGAACATCGCCGCGCCCAGCGCCACGGGCCTGTCGCACAACCAGTTCACCAACTACAACGTGGACAGCAAGGGCCTGGTGCTCAACAACGGCAACACCAGCGAGGCCTACCGGCAGTCGCAATTGGCCGGTGTTGTGGGCGCCAACCCCAACCTGGGCGCGGGCGCGCAGGCCAGCGTCATCCTCAACGAGGTGACGGGAAGCAACCGCAGCGTGCTCTCCGGATTCACCGAGGTGCTGGGAGGCAAGGCCGACGTCATCGTGGCCAACCCCTTCGGCATCACCTGTAATGGCTGCGGCTTCATCAACACCGACCGCGCCAGCCTCGTCACCGGCACACCGAATGTCTCCGGGGGCGCGTTGCAGTCCTTCAGCGTCAACGGCGGCGACATCCTCATCACCGGCACCGGGCTGAACGCCAACGCCCAGCAGATGCTCGACCTGGTGTCGCGCAAGGTCTACATTGAGGCGCAGGTGAACGCCAAGAACCTGAACGTCCTGGCCGGCGCGTTCCGCTGGAACCGCGACACCGGCGCGACGAGCGCCCTTGATCTGACGGAATCCCCGTCTGGCCCCGCCCCGACCTTCGGCATAGACGCCAGCGCGCTGGGCGCCATGTATGCTGGGCGCATCACCCTCAGGTCCACCGAGGCGGGCGTGGGCGTGCGCATGCAGAACGAGGCCGCGGCCACGGCCGATGACTTTACCATCACCAGCGCGGGAAGCATTCAGCTGAGGAACGCGCAGGTTTCCGCGGCGCGCAACGTGGCGCTCACCGCGGGCGTTCCGTCGGGCGGAAAGCCGGGCAGGGGCGACATCCTCGTCGCGGGCGGCTCCGTCACGGCGGGGGGAGACATCGCCCTCGCCAACGACCGCAGCGGCGGCGTGAGCAGCGGCAACACCGTCCTTTCCACCGGCGCCCTCAAGGCTGGCGGCGCGCTGTCCATCACCACCGGCAAGCTGGACGACACCGGCACAGACACTCCCGCGACAGCGGACGAGAACAAGCGCGCGGGCCAGAGCGTGACCATAGACGCCGACCAGGACCATGTGGCCTTTTTCAAGGTGTTCTACAGCTCAGCCGGAGCAATGAACATCAACGGCCAGAGCTTTTCCGTCACGGATTCCCAGTTCTCCTCCGGCGCGGGCATGACCCTGCGCGGCGTGACCGGCGACATGACCCTGAACAATGTGCAGGCACAGTCCGGCTCGGGCACCATGAGCATCCTGACCCCCGGGGGCGCGTTGAACCTGGACAGAGGCACGCAGCTCAAGAGCACCTCCGGCAACATCACCCTGCTCAGCCGGGACGCTATGCACACCACGGGAGCCATCTCCGCGGAAAAGGGTACCCTCGGCATCACCGCAGGCGGGGACTTCTACAACTCTGCCCCGCTGTATGCGAGGAGCATGACTCTTTCCGCGCAGAACATCGACTTCATGGATGATGTGCTGCTCAGCAGATCGCTGACCCTCAACGGCCACAACCTCACCGTGTCCAAGAACCTTGAGGCGAACACCCAGCGCATCACCCTCAACGGCCAGCTTGATGTGTTCGGCCGCGTGCTGGGCAACAGCGGTAGCGCTGACGGAGCGCTCTTCATTACCGCCCCTCTCGTGAATATTAATGACAACGCGCTGGTCTATTCGGTCTACGGCATCAGCGTCGACGGCAAGGTCATCGTCAATCCCAACGGAACCATCTCTGCGGCGAATGATCTTTCCATCAGCAACGGCCTGAGCAATTCTGGCCTGGCTTACGCCGGCCGGGACCTGACCATCGGCACCTCCGACCCGTCCGGCATGGGCGAGATCTCCAACTACGCGCACGACGCCTACACCCTGGGGGTACATCACTACGCCGGCTACACCGGCACCATCCAGGCCGGGCGCGACATGAACCTGAACGTCGGCAGCGCGGGCACCCTCACCAACAACAGCATCATCACGGCTGGCCACAACCTCAGCTTCTTGGGCAAGACGTTCATCAACTCCATCCCGGCCAGCTCCATCCAGGACCCCTCCGTGGGCTCCCGGGTCAATTATGTGAAGACAGTATCCGAGCAGCCTCCTTATCTAGCGAATGGTTACTGGTATAAGGTCGTCTCGATGCAGGAGACCTGGGACCAGACCGTCGGCCATACGACCACCGCCTCCCTCATGCCGCAAATAACCGCCGGCACCACCGGAACCGGCCAGATGCTCATTAAGGATTTCACCACCGGCATCAACAACAGCGGATTGATCCAGGCTCCGACGGTGTACATGGTGGGCAACCTCTCCGGAGCCACGTTCACCAACAGCGTGATTACCTCGGAAACGGACCACTATCTCCACCAGTGGAAGGTTCTGGTGAAGTACGACCCCTGGAACTTCAAGGACATCGAGGAGAGGAATTACGACGACAGCACCTCCTATTCCAGAACGCTGACGGACAGCACCACCGCGGGCATCCGGGCGACCAGACTGCTCGGCAGCGGTTTCGCGCTGTCGAATCTCGGCAGCCCCCTGAGCGTGAGCACCATCGCCTCGCCCAAGCCCACCGCCACCAGCTTCCCCGGATTGGTTCTGACCCTGCCCACGAACCCCAACGGGCTGTACATCCCCAGCAAGGACCCCAACTCCAAGTACCTGGTGGAGAGCAACCCGCTGTTCTCCAACATTGATAATTATCTGGGCAGCGACTACCTGGCCAAGAAGTATAACGTCGATCCGGATACGACGATCAAGCGCCTGGGCGACGCCGCCTACGAAACCTATCTGGTGCAGCAGCAGCTGGTGGCCCAAATCGGCGCCACCAAGACCAACATCAACCAGAGCGACAAGCAGCAAATGCAGTCGTTTATGGACGGCGCGGCCAGGCAGGCCACGTCCATGAGCCTGGTGTACGGCCAGGCCCTCACCGACGCCCAACAGGCCAGCCTCAAGTCGGACATGATCTGGATGGTGGAGACCACGGTGAACGGGCAGAAGGTGCTGGCCCCGGTGGTGTACCTCTCCGCCACCACGCGCAAGCTCTTCCAGCCCGGCGCGCAGATAGTGGCCGACAACATGAGCCTTGACGTGACCTCGCTGGACAACGTCGGCGGCACGATCAAGGGCAAGACCATCGCAGTCACCTCCAAGGGCGACATCACCAATACAAGCGGAACCATCACCGGCATCAACGTCGCCCTCAAGAGCACCGAGGGCAGCATCGTCAACAAGACCTACACCTCCACCAACGGCAGCGATAAGAATCATAACCAGCAGACCAGCGTGGGCGAGCAGGCCACCATCGCCGCCTCAACAGGGCTGGACCTGAGCGCCAAGAAGGACATCGTCAACAAGGGCGCCAAGGTGTTCGCCGGGGCCGAGGCCAACCTCACCGCCGGCGGCAACGTCACCTTCGACACAGTGGAGAACAAGGCCGCTTCCCAGACCGGCGTCTACAAGGACGGCTACGAGACCTCAACCACGCAGATCACGTCCAGTCTCACCGGGTTGAAGGGCGTGAACATCAAGGCCGGCAAGGATGTGACCCTGGCCGGCACGGCCGTGAAGTCCGACTTCGGCGACGTGAACGTCGACGCCGGCGGCAACGTGAACATCCTGGCGCGTGACGATAAGTCCAGCAAGCGGGACACCACGCGCGAAAGCGGCTTCGGCGTGGGCGGCGGGATTTTTGGCACCACCACCACAACCACCACCAACGCGAAGACCAGCAATGTCGGCTCCACCATCGAAGGTGGCGCGGTGAACATCTCCTCGGGCAAGACCGTCACCCTCCAGGGCTCGGACGTGAAGTCCAGGGCGCAGACGACGGTTGCGGCGGAGGATCTGAAGATTCTTGCCGGGCATGATTCCGAGACCACCACAACGGAAACACAAACCTCAACAGTCTTCTCCCTCACCGCGCCCGGCGGGGGCGATCTGAACCTCAATGGCAAGGCCGAAGCCTCGGCCGAGGCCAGGGCCGGGCAGGAGGGTGCGGGCGGCGCCGGGGCCAGCGCCAGCGCCAGCGCCTCCGGCGGCATCAACAAGGACGGCTCGACCGGGGACAGCGCGTCCAAGGCCAAGGCCAAGACCTCGCAAAAGTCGAGCACCGGCGCCGCGGCCGCCGCGGACTCCAGCGCTTCCGGCAGCATCGACGCCACCATGGACGCGGGCGGGTTCGACATCTCCAAGACCATCACCACCACAACAACCGATTCGACGACCACGGCTCGGGGCTCCACCCTGAGCGCAGGCACCAACCTGGTGCTCAAGGCCAAGAAGACAGCGACGCTTGAGGGCGCGGCGCTCTCCGCCAAGGGGGATGTGGATATCTCCGCCGGCAAGGGCGTGACCATCACCGACGTTCAGGACACGCACAAGGTCTCCACCTCCACCAGTACCGACCGCGCGGGCCTGTACTTCTCCACCGACACCGGCGCTTCCGGCAGCGCAGAGCTCAAGGGCTCGGCCAGCGTGGGCACCCCCAGCAGCGGCGTCTCCGCCACGGCTGGGGCCAACGGCGAGGTCACCACGAAGAACAACATCGACCTGGGCCGCGGCACGTACACCACCACCGACACCACCGACACCACGAGCAAGGGCTCCAACGTGTCCGCCGGGGGCAAGCTGCGCATCAGCAGCGGCGAGCAGCTCACGGTCAAGGGCTCGGCGCTTTCCGGCGAAAAGGACGTGAACCTCAGCGCTTCGAAGATGGACTTCCAGGCCGGGCAGGACACGCACACCAGCAGCACCTCCACCACAAACTTCGCCTTTGGCGCATACCTGGACGGCTCCTTCGGCGGCAAGGTCGGGGCCACAGGCTCGGCTTCTGCCGGGGCGGGCGTCGCGGCGGACGCCGGGGCCGAAGCCAAGGTGACGGCGGGCGCCAGCGCGGGCCTGCAGGGCCGCCACAAGGTGGAAACGACGACCGAGGGCAGCACCACGGCCAAGGTCGTCAACATTACCTCCGGCTCCGGGTCCATCACCCGCACGGCGCAGACCAGCATCACCGACGAGGGCACGAACGCCTCCGCCGCCGGCGACTTCAAGCAGACGGCCCAGACCTGGACCAACAAGGCCGCCAAGGACACCAGCTACAGCACCAGCTCGACCCTGAGCAACTCCGCCAAGGTCGGCGTAGCCGTGAAGGGCGAGGCCGGGGCCAACGCCGGGGCGGGCGGCTCGGCCGGGCTTGGCCTCACCGGCCACGCCGAGGCCGACGCTGACGCCAAGGTCGGCGCCGGTGTCGAGGCCTCGTATTCCGGCTCTTTGAGCACCACCAAGGTCAACGCCTCCACGGCCCGTACTTCGAACATCAAGGCCGGGGGAACGCTTTCCAGCACGACGACTGGGGCTACCAGCCTGGAGGGAACGAATCTCTCCGGCGGCGAGGGGGTTGTGCTTGGCGCGGACTCCTTGAAGTTCTCCGCGGCCAAGAACACCAAGTCCACGCAGACGATGGACGGCAGCGTAGATGTTTCGGGCAAGGCCATCGTCAACTTCGGCGTGGGCACGGCGGTGGATGTGGATGCCTCGGCTGCGGTGAAGGGCTCGGGCAGCACCAGGGACGAGAGCACCGCGGTGGCCGGCGGCATTACGTCCGGCCGCGGCATCAGCATCCGCACCGCGGGCGACACGAGCCTTGAGGGCACGCAGATCAAGAGCGCCGGCGACACCACCGTGCAGGCCGGCGGCAAGCTCGACTTTACGGCCGCCCGCGACACGGTGAAGACCACCGGCACGGACTTCAACGCCTCGGGCGAATTCACCACCACCAAGGGCAAGTCCATGGGCGGCGTCGGCGTCAGCGCGGAGGGCGGCTTCACCCAGAGTTCCACGGGTTCCAGCACGGCACACGCGGGCGACATCAGCTCAGGCGGCAACGTAAAGCTCAGCGCAGGCAAGGCCGCCACGTTTGAGGGCACCAAGCTGAGTGCCGGCGGCGACGCCAGCATCAGCGGCGGCGAGGGCGTGACCATGAGCGCGGCCAAGAGCACCAGCTCCAGCGAATCCTACGGGGCGAGCGGCAAGGCCAGCCTCGGGGCCGAAAAGAAGGACGAGACCAAGACCGGCAAGGCCGAGGCTTCCGCTGAGGGCAATTACAAGAAGTCCAGCGAGACCACTTCCGAGGCCGGCAGCCTCACCGCCGGGCGGAATCTCTCCATCACCAGCGGCAAGGACGTGACCCTGGAGGGAACCGCGCTGGAGGCCAAGAACAAGGCCTCGGTGAAGGCCGAGGGCTCCGTGGACTTCAAGGCCGCCGAGAACACCAAGGATTCGCTGAGCGTGGGCGGCAAGCTCTCGGGCAAGACCGAGGTCGAGAACACCAGTTCCGACAAGAGCGGCAAGAGCGGCAAGAGCGGGACCACCACGCCAAAGACGGGCACGGCCGGCACCGGCAAGGATGACACGGAGGACGGCACCACCACCAAGACCTCGGGCTCCACGAGCTTCACGCTGAAGCAGGGGTCCTCGACGACGCAGACCGGCGGCGGCATCAAGGCCGGGGCTGGCGGCATCGAGATCGAGGCCAGGAAGGGCGACGTGAACCTGGTGGGCACCAACGTGGAGACCTCCGGCAACGGCAGCATCACGGCCGGGCGCAACGTGAACATCACCGAGGCCAAGACCACGGAGAAGAACCTCAGCGTTGACGTGGACGCCTCGGCCGCGCTGAACACCAAGAGCGGCAAGGCGAAGACCGCTGAGCAGCAGCCGGCGACGGGCGCCGACAAGAAGGACACCGGCGACAAGGGCTCGACGCCGGACTCGTCGAAGAAGGCCAACACCGGCACTGGCGGCACCCAGGGCTCGGATGGCAGCAAGAAGGGCGACGCCGATCTGAAGACCTGGCAGGACAAGCAAGACTCGGTCCTTGACGAGCTCAAGAAGAAGAACGCCGCATCGGGCGGTTCGGCAGGCGGCTCAAGCGCCGGATCGGCAGGTGGCTCAAGCGCCGGTTCGAAGGGCGGCTCCGCCGGAAGCTCCTCCGGCGGCGGGACTGCGGGCTCCAACTCCGGCTCTACAACGGGCGGCGGCACAAGCGGCGGCTCAACGGGCAGCTCAACGGGCACGGGCGCGGACAAGACTCCCGCGTCCGGAGGCGACAAGAAGAATGGGGTATTGGACAACATGGGCGGCGTATCTGGCACCTTGAGCGTTCTCAACGACTCCGACACCCAGAAGTCCGGCGCGACCCTCAAGACCGGCGGCACGCTGAAGATCACCTCCGGCGGCAAGACCACCATCACCGGAGCGAAGACCGACGCCAAGGGGGGAGAGACCATCGACGCCGCGGGCGGCAAGGAGATCAGCAACTAGCGGCCGTGCTGCATACGGCGGCCCGGCGCTCGGAGCTGTTCCGGCTCACATGGACGGACGTCGGTTTGGCGGCGCGCAAGGTGCGCCTGGGCAGCCGCAAGCGCAAAGGCGGAGAGCTCCATTTCATGAAGGTGCCCATTTCATGAAGGTGCCCATGACGGATGCGCTGCACGACGAGCTCAAGACGCTCAAGGCCACGGCGCGTAGCGTGTACGTTTTCTGCCAAGAGGATGGCCAGCCGTTCACCAGCCGCCAGGCGCTCATGCGCAGGGTGTGCAAGCGGGCAGGGGGGCACTACTTCAGCTTCCATTGCATCCGGCGCCTGTCGGCGGGCAGCCGCATGGTGCGTGTGACCTTGAAGGGAGGCGCATGGCCAGCAGGGCGGCCCGCATATGCTCCTGCGCTCTGGCAGCCTCGTGGTGGGGGCGGCACGGTCATCGCTGCGCCGGGCACGTGTGCGGAAAATCTGTGAAGAACCGCGCGGGCGGCACCAAAACAAAAAGGGCCTACGGCGAAACCGTAAGCCCTTTAATTTGCACTGGCGTCCCCAAGGGGATTTGAACCCCTGTTAACGGCGTGAAAGGCCGTCGTCCTGGACCAGGCTAGACGATGGGGACATTTTGAGTGGCTGGGGGACGAGGAATCGAACCTCGATTGGCGGAGCCAGAACCCGCAGTATTGCCTTTATACGATCCCCCAGCACGTTGCGAGGAGCACCAATTACTGGCTTCCGGGTGATCTTGTCAACCGGAATTTGTGCTCCGTGCTGAAAAAACTAAAGCGCCCGTGCCAGACGGCGGGTGCGCTTCTTCAACTTGTTGATCTTGCGGCGGATCTGCGTGCGGTCCTGGCGGGCTTCAACGGTGCCCTTGGACACGCGCATGTCGCGGATCTGCTTCTTCAGGGTGAAGATCTGGTCCTTGTAAGGGGAGATGGCGCCTTCTTCGTCGGCGATGCCGAAGACTTCTTTGACGGCCTTGACCAGGTCGTCCTTCTGCATGCCGCTGGCGCCGACAATGGAGGGAATCTTCGCCACGATCAACGCGCGCAGTTCCTTGGCGGTCATTTTGTCCAGGGTCTTGGTCAGGCCCAGGCTCTCAAAGGTGATCTCGGTAATTTCCTGGCTCATTTTCCACTCCTTGACGCCCCGGTGGGGCGAGTATTCGCGACATTGCCCGCGTCGCGCGCGGACTGTTCCGAAAAATACCGCACATAGGTCATGTAACAGTGGCCCACTGCGGTGCTTGGATCGATCTTGTCAATCAACCCACCGAGATTGCTCGGCTTCTTTGGCGGCGTCCGCATCGACGACTGTTCAGCCAGACTTTGCAGCCCCAAAGGAACTCTGCCGTCTAGCAGTTCGAACCGCACTTTGTCAAAGACTAACTCGCCAAAAAATGCGTTTATGCGCTCCAAAAGTTCGGGGACGTAATAGGTGAGCTGCTGCGCGGCGATGGAATCGTGGGTGAACAGCAGCAGGGTGCCGTCCTTGTGCCCCAGGGGCCGGGCCAGCTCCGCCACATCCGCGCCGACGACATTCTCCCACTCGCGCCACAGGCGCACCAGTTTGAGCCCGCCCTTCTTGTCAAAACGCGCCACGGCGTGCAGCAGCAGGTCCGAGCCGAGCTTGCGGTGGCGCGACTCGCGCCCCGGGTGCTGCATGCGGCGCCTGGCTCTCATGGCCAGCACCGGCGAAAAGTTGAAAGGCGACCACAAGGCATCATAGGTGCCTCGTACCCCCGAACGCGGCCGCGCGCAAGGCCCCCGCCCGCCCGCCCCCCGTCCTTCCCCCCGGGGGCGCATCAATTAAGTAGGTTGCCGCCGGGCCGGGGTTCTGGTAACGCTCCTTCGTTGCGTCCAAACAGACACCCCGGAGGATCATCCATGGCCAAAAAGCCCACCGCCAGTCCTGAAGAACTGCGCCAGGAAGCCCTGTCCACGGCGCTCACCACCATTGAGCGCAAGTTCGGCAAGGGAGCCATCATGCGCATGGACGACGGCGCCGCGCTGACCGCCATCCCGGTGATTCCCACCGGCTCCATCGGGCTCGACATCGCCCTGGGCGTGGGCGGCATCCCCAAAGGCCGCGTGACAGAAATTTACGGGCCGGAGTCCTCGGGCAAGACCACGCTGACCCTGCACCTTGTGGCCGAGTGCCAGAAGCGCGGCGGCACGGCGGCCTTCATCGACGCCGAGCATGCGCTGGACGTGGGCTATGCCCGCCGCCTGGGCGTCAAGACCGAGGAGCTGCTCATCAGCCAGCCGGACTTCGGCGAACAGGCCCTTGAGATCGCCGACCTGCTCGTGCGCTCCAACGCCGTGGATCTCGTGGTCATCGACTCCGTGGCCGCGCTCATTCCCCAGGCCGAGCTCGAGGGCCAGATGGGCGAGACCCAGGTGGGCGGCCAGGCCCGGCTCATGAGCCACGCCCTGCGCAAGCTCACCGGCACCATCCACAAGTCCCGCTCGGTCGTGGTCTTCATCAACCAGATCCGCATGAAGATCGGCATGACCGGCTACGGCAGCCCGGAAACCACCACCGGCGGCAACGCGCTCAAGTTCTACGCCTCCATCCGCATCGACATCCGCCGCATCCAGAGCCTGAAGGACAAGGAAGAGGCCTACGGCAACCGCACGCGCATCAAGGTCGTCAAGAACAAGGTCGCGCCGCCCTTCCGCGAGGCTCTGGTCGACATCCTCTATGGCACGGGCATGAGCCGCGAGGGCGAGCTCATCGACCTGGGCATCGAGAACAAGATCATCGAGCAGTCCGGCTCCTGGTTCGCCTTCGGCTCCGAGCGTCTGGGCCAGGGCAAGGAGAACGTCCGCGCGCTGTTGATCGAGAACGCCGAGCTGCGCCAGAAGATCGAGGACAAGCTCCTTGAACACCTGGGCGTCACCCCGCCCGCGTTCATTCCGGCCGCGGCCGAGCCCGCCGCGGAGATTGAAGACGAGATGTAACTGCGGCCGCACGCCGGCACGCGCCCTATATAATCTGTTGGAGAGAAACGTCTGATGAACGCCGCAGAAATCCGCTCACGCTTTTTGAAGTATTACGAGAAAAACGGCCACACCGTGGTCGAAAGCTCCACCCTGGTGCCCAAGGACGACCCCAGCCTGCTGTTCACCAATGCGGGCATGGTGCAGTTCAAAAAGGTCTTTTTGGGCCAGGAGAAGCGCCCCTACGTGCGCGCCACCACCTCGCAGAAATGCCTGCGCGTGGGCGGCAAGCACAACGACCTGGAGAACGTGGGCCGCACCGCGCGCCACCACACCTTCTTCGAGATGCTGGGCAACTTCTCCTTCGGCGACTACTTCAAGGCCGACGCCATCAAGTTCGCCTGGAACTTCATCACCGAGGAGCTGAAGCTGCCCAAGGACAAGCTCTACGTCTCCATCTACAAGGATGACGACGAGGCGGGCGAGCTGTGGCAGAAGGTGGCGGGCATCGCCCCGGAGCGCATTTTCCGCCTGGGCGAGAAGGACAACTTCTGGTCCATGGGCGACACCGGCCCCTGCGGCCCCTGCTCCGAGATCTACGTGGACCAGGGCGCGGACATGGCCTGCGGCCCGGATTGCGGCATCGGCAAATGCGACTGCGACCGCTACCTCGAAATCTGGAACCTGGTGTTCATGCAGTACGACCAGGCCGCCGACGGCACGCGCACCGCGCTGCCCCGGCCCAGCATCGACACCGGCATGGGGCTTGAGCGCATTGCCGCCGTGGTGCAGGGCAAGCGCTCCAACTTCGAGTCCGACATCTTCCGCGCCCTCATCGACTACGTGGCCGAGAAGGCCAAGGCCAAATACCACGCGGACAAGGACGTGGACACCGCGCTGCAGGTCATTGCCGACCACAGCCGCTCCATCGCCTTTCTCATCACCGACCAGATCCTGCCCTCGAACGAAGGCCGCGGCTACGTGCTGCGGCGCCTCATCCGCCGGGCGTTCCGCTTCGGCCGGCTCATCGGGCTTGTCGATCCCTTCCTGCACGAGACCGCCCGCCAGGTGGTTTCGCACATGCACGACGCCTACCCGGAGCTCTTGAGCAACCAGGAGTTCATGGCCCGCGTCATCCGCGAGGAAGAGGAGCGCTTCTCCCAGACCCTGGACAAGGGCCTGGTGATTCTTGAGGAGGAGCTGGCCCGGCTCAAGGCCGCGAACGAGAACCGCATCAGCGGCGAATTCGCCTTCAAGCTGTACGACACCTTCGGCTTCCCCCTCGACATCGTCAACGACGTGGCCGAGAAGCTCGGCGTCACCGTGGACGAGCCGGGCTTCATGGCCTGCATGAAGGAGCAGAAAGTCCGCGCCAAGAGCGCCTGGAAGGGCTCCGGCGAGAAGGACGTGGCGAGCATGTTCCAGAGCTTGCTGGAGTCGGGCGTCAAGACCCGCTTCACCGGCAGCACCGAGCTTGAGGCCGAGGGCCGCATAGTGGCCCTGCTGAACGCCGAGGGCGAGAGCGCCGAGACCCTGGTGCAGGGGCAGGGCGGCTGGCTCGTGGCCGCGGCCACGCCGTTCTACGGCGAGTGCGGCGGTCAGGAGGGCGACCTGGGCGACGTGCACACCGCCACCGGCGGCGCGGACGTGCTGGAGACCCTGAAGCCGGCCGGGCACCTCACCGTGCACAAGGTCTTTGTCAACGAAGGAGACCTGGGCGTGGGGCAGACGGCCACTTTGACCGTTAACGGCCGTGCGCGCATGGCCAGCTCGCGCAACCACACCGCAACGCATCTTTTGCACGCGGCCCTGCGCCAGGTGCTGGGCGACCACGTGAAGCAGTCCGGCTCCCTGGTGGGACCGGAGCGCCTGCGCTTCGACTTCACGCACATCGCGCCCATGACCCCGACGGAGATCGCCCGCGTGGAGCAGATCGTGAACCGCGCCATTCTGGACGACATTCCGGTGGGCCGCGAGCTGGTGACCCAGAAAGAGGCCGTTGCGCGCGGGGCCATGGCCCTGTTCGGCGAAAAATACGGCGAGACCGTGTGCCTGGTCGAAGTTCCCGGCGTGAGCATGGAGCTTTGCGGCGGCACCCACCTGACGCGCACCGGCCAGGCCGGCAGCTTCGTCATCCTGTCCGAGACGGGCGTCGCCGCTGGCATCCGCCGCATTGAGGCGGCCACCGGCTGGAACACCCTCAACCAGTTGCAGACCCTGCGCCAGGAAATGGCCGAGGTTCAGGCCGTGCTCAAGGCCCGGCCCGAGGAGGCCGCCGCGCGCGCCAAGGCCATGGCCGCCCAGGTCAAGGCCCTGCAGAAGGACGTGGAGCGCCTGCAGACCAAGCTCGCCAGCGGCGAGGGCGGGGCGCGCATGGCCGAGGTCGAGGAGATCGCGGGCGTCAAGGTCCTGGCCGTCAAGGCCGAGGCCGCGAGCATCAAGAGCCTACGCGAACAGATGGACGCGCTCAAAAGCAAGCTGACCTCTGGGGTGGCCATGCTGGCCGCGCCCACGGAAGACGGCAAGGTCACCGTGCTGATTTACGTGAGCAAGGACCTGCACGGCAAATTCACCGCGCCCTCGCTCATCAAGGACGTGGCCGCGCTTGTGGGCGGCAGCGGCGGCGGCAGGCCCGACATGGCCCAGGCTGGCGGCACGGACGTGGAAGGAATCGACAAGGCCATTGCCAAGCTCAAGGAGCTGGTGGCCCAGGCATAGCAGACGTTCGCCCGGTTTTGCGGGGGTGGCCCGCACAAAAAGACGGCGATTTTTGGTTGACAGGCTTATTTAAAGCCAGTAAGAGCCCTGTTTCCAGTTTGGATGAAGGAGCAGCCCTAATGAATACGTACAGCCCGGTCCCCGCGGACCTGAAGCACGAATGGTTCGTGGTCGATGCCACGGACATGGTGCTTGGCCGCCTGGCCACCGCCATTTCGCATCGCCTGCGCGGCAAGCATAAGCCCGGTTTCGCCCCCCACATGGATGGCGGCGACTTCATCGTCGTGGTCAACGCCACGAAGATCAAGGTCACGGGCGACAAGCTGAACAAGAAGATGTACTACAAGCACACCTTGTACCCGGGCGGCCTCAAATCCCGCACGCTCAAGGAAATGCTTGAGAAGAACCCCGAGCTGGTGATCATCCAGGCTGTGCGCGGCATGCTGCCGAAGAACCGCCTGGCGCGTCAGATCATCAAGAAGCTCAAGGTGTTCCCTGGTCCTGAACACACCCATGCCGCCCAGAAGCCTCAGGCTCTGGTCCTGTAAGGAGCACGATCCATGCTCGAATTCAACTACGGTACCGGCAAGCGTAAGAACGCCGTCGCCCGCACCCGCCTTTACCAGGGCACCGGTCAGATCCTCATCAACGAGCGTCCCTACGAGGAATACTTTCCTCGCAAGACCTTGCAGATGATCGTGCAGCAGGCCCTCAAGCTGACCAAGAATGCCGACAAGTTCGACATCAAGGTCAAAGTCGCCGGCGGCGGCGTGGCTGGTCAGGCTCAGGCTGTCCGTCACGGCATCTCCCGCGCGCTTCTGCTGGTCGACCCCGAGCTGCGCGGCACCTTGAAGCGCGCCGGTTTCCTCACCCGCGACGCCCGTAAGAAGGAACGCAAGAAGTACGGCCAGAAGGGCGCACGCGCTCGCTTCCAGTACTCGAAGCGTTAAGCCGAACAGGCTTCCCGCCTTCCCACTTGCCCATCCGGGCCGGCACCTCACAAGGGTGTCGGCCCTTTTGTGTTTTCGCCGCGTGGTTCGGTCGGGCCGGGCGCCCGGCACGGGTGCCTCGCGTCATTGGCCTCACACGCCGCCGCGTTGCGGCGGGCCGCCCAGGAGGGTCCCCGTGAACATGCCCCCATGCCCCGCGTTCAGTCAAAGTCCACTGGACAGGATGGACGAGCTGCGCCCCTCAATCGGCGTCCACCTGCTTTCCGGCCCGGATTCCAGAAACCGCTTTCTGCTGTTTGCCGAAGCCGGGGTGGTGCGCCGCCTCGGCGGGGAACGCTTCCTGTTCACGGACACCGATCTGGAGGCAATTCCCCATGACCGCGGGCTGGCGGTGTTTCTGGGCGGCGCCGGTCAGGAACTGTATTTCGCGCTGCCCGTGGGGGAGCTGGGGCCGGGGATCGAGACCCTGGACCTGCGGCTGCTGGTGAACCAGAACCTTGTGCCGGACGAGGAACTGGGCATGCTGGCCCAGGCCAACAGCGTTCTTGGCTGGCACCGGACGCACGGATTTTGTGGCCGCTGCGGGGCAAGGACGGCGCAGGCCCACGGCGGGTGGCGCAGGGAGTGCCCGGCATGCGGCGCGCAGCATTTCCCCCGCGTCGATCCTGTGGTCATCATGCTGGTGACCCACGGGGAGCAGTGCCTCTTGGGCTGCGGACGCGACTTCGCCTCGCGCCGCATGTACGCGTGCCTGGCCGGGTTCATGGAGCCTGGGGAGACCATCGAGGACGCGGCGCGCCGCGAGTTGTCGGAGGAGGCCGGGCTTGCCGTGCGCAGCGTGGCCTACCTTTTTTCGCAGCCTTGGCCCTATCCCTCAAGCCTCATGATCGGCCTGCGCGTGGAGGCCGAGAACATGGACGTGCGCATGGACGAAAAGGAGCTGGTGGGCCTGATGTGGGTGTCCCGGACCGAGGTGCGGGCCGTGCTGGAAGGTGCGGAGGATCGCGGCTTTCTCCTGCCTTCGCGGGTGGCCATTGCGCGCGATCTGCTCCTGGCCTGGGCCTACGCCCCGGAATCATAGCGTTCCGGCGCGGCCGTTCTTCACAGCGCAAGAGGTAATGCCGGAACGCGCGCCTCCTGCCGGTGGCTCTCCACTTTGCACGCAGTCTTACGGCGCACCCTGATGCGGGCCGCGTCCCTTCCGCAATGCTACCCCACGCTCAGAATCTCGCGCAGGGCCTCGGAGATGGCGGCCTGGCTGTAAGGTTTGGCCAACACGCGCAGGATGTTCGGCGGCAGGTCGGGCGGAATGTCGCCGGTGTGCAGCCGGCCGGAGATCATGATGACCGGCACGCCGGGATGCCGCACGGCCAGCCTGCGCGCGAACTCCACGCCGTTGATTTCGGGCATGTCGAAGTCGGTGAGCACGGCGTCGAAGCCGCCGGGGGTCTCGTCCAAGGCCTGCATGGCTTCCAGCGCGCTGGCCTTGCCCGTCACCTCGTAGCCCAGGTGCCCCAGCACGCGGGGGATGGTCGCCAACTGGTCCTCGTCGTCCTCCACAAAGAGAATGCGTCCCTGGCCCCGGCGCACGTGCTCCGGCAGACCGTCGTTGGCGTCGCCCACGCGCTCGTATTCCGGCAGGTAGATGTCGAAGGTGGTGCGCTCCCAGGGCACGCTCTTCACGGCCACGGCGCCCTTGTGGGCCTGGATGATGCCGTGGACCACGGCGAGGCCCAGGCCCGTGCCCTCGGCCTTGCCCTTGGTGGTGAAGAACGGGTCGAAAATCTTGTCCAGAATGTCCTGGTCGATGCCCGGGCCGTTGTCGGTGATGCGCAGGCGCAGGTAGTCGCCCGCCGCGACATTCAGCGCTTCCGCGTTCTGCGGGTCCAGGGTCTCGGCGTCCAGCGTCAGGGAGAGGTCGCCGCCTATCTCGCGCATGGCCTGGAAGGCGTTGGTGCACAGGTTGAGGAATACCTGGTGCAGCTGGATGGGGTCGGCCTGTGCCAGGGCCGGGTCCTTGCGGATGTCCTCGTGCAGGCTGATGTTGCGCGGCAGCGAGGCGGAGAGCAGGCTCAAGGTCTCGCGCGCAACCTCGGCCACGTTGACGGCCTGGAATCCGGCCTGCGACGGGCGGCTGAAGGCCAGAATCTGCCGCACCAGCTGGCTGCCGCGCTGCCCGGCCTTGAGCACGCGCAGGAGGTCCTTGGAGATCTCCGTGCCCTCGGTGGTGTCCATGAGGGCCAGCTCCGCGCTGTTGATGATGCTCGTGAGGATGTTGTTGAAGTCGTGCGCGATGCCGCCGGCCAGGGTGCCGATGGCCTCCATCTTTTGCGACTGCAGCAGCTGGCGCTCCAGGCTGGCCTTTTCGGTCACGTCCTCGGCCGCGCACAAGAGGCCCACCACCTGGCCCTCGGCGTCGTGCAGAGGCACGCGGCTCACCTCCAGCAGCACCGGCCGCCCGAAGCCGTCCTCCGCCACCCAGGTGGCGCGGTATTGCGGCTGATTCTTGTCCACCACCTGGCGGTCGGCTTCCTGCGCGGTCTGGGCGAACTCGCTGCCGCCCAGCAGCTCCTCGTCCGTGCGGCCCAGCACGCGCCGGGCTTCCTCGAGCCCGAAGAACGACACGAAGGAGCGGTTCACGCCGAGGTAGCGCAGATCGCGGTCCTTCCACGACACGAGCTGGGGGATGGTGTCGAGCACCAGCTGGAGCATGCGCTCGCTTTTGGAGAGGGCCAGCTCGGCGTTCTCGCGCTGGGTGATGTCCTCCACCACGCCTTCGAAGGCTGCCAGGGAGCCGTCGCGTCCGGCGATGGCGCGGATGTGCAGGAAGGTGGTGATGCGCCTGCCGTCCGGGCGCACGAACTCGCGCCGGTAGGCGGCCACGCCGCCGGGGCCGGGCGCGGCGGGCGGCCAAATGGGCGCGCCGTCCTCCTGGCCGGACAGGAAATTGGTGCCCGTGCCCAGCAGGTCCGCCCGGGCCGCAAAGCCAAGCATCTCCACCAGGGCGTGGTTGGCGTCCAGCAGGCTGCCGTCGGGCGCGGCGCGGAAGATGCCCAGCACTGAGTTTTCGAAGATGCCGCGGTATTTCTCCTCGGCCTGGCGCAGTTCCTCCTGCGCGCGCTTGAGGCTGGTGATGTCGTTCAGCACGCCCACCAGGCCCAGGATCTCGCCCTTGGCGTTGAGGTAGGTGGCCTTGGAGAGCATCACCGCGCGGTCGTCTCCGCCGGGCAGGTGCAGGGTCGATTCGTACATGCGCACGCCCGAGTGGGCGAGCAGCTCGCGGTCCACTGTGTCGCGCAGGTCGGCCGCGCCGGCGTTGGGCGCGCCGATGTCCTCGGCCTGCTTGCCGGCGATGTCCTCGCGGCTGACGCCGAAGAGCCGCTCAAAGGCCAGGTTGCAGTCCTGAAAGAGCCCATGCCGGGTCAGGGAGTAGAGGGGCAGCGGAATGGCGTCCATGAGGATCTTGAGGAACGAGAGCTGGTCGTTGACGCGTTCCTGGATGCGCCTGCGCTGAGAAATGCTCGTCACCAGCAGCACCAGAATGAAGGCCATGATGGCGAAGCTGACGATGATGGTCCAGAACAGGCCCTTGTCGATGGTGTAGAAGCGGTAGGGCTCGTTGATGAGGTCCGCGCCGGAGGGCAGCTTCTCCAGCGGAATGTCGAGCTTGCGCAGCACGTTGTAGTCGAAGGCGTAGGGATCGTCGAAGCGTTCCACCACGCGGATGCTGCTGGGGTCGGCCCCGGCCAGGATGCGCAGGGCCATGCCCGCGGCGATGCGCCCGTGGTCGATGCCGCTGTGCAGCCGCCCGCCCACGCAGCCGTGCCCCAGCAGGAAGCGCCAGCAGCTGTAGACCGGCAGCGACACGTTGGCCGAAATGGCCTCCAGCACCTCGTCCGCCGCGTAGAGCTGGCCCTCGTGCTCCAGGTACATGGGGATGACGAAGAGCAGGGTGTTCTGCGGCATGGCCCGCAAGCGGTCGAGGATGACCGACAGGGGCAGGTCGTCCCAGTACTCGAATTCGAGGATGTCTTTGACCTTGGGTGCGATGGCCCGCAGCTGGCCCTGGATGGCCATGCCCGTCACCGAGCGGTCGCCGATGACGATCATGCGGTTGGCATCCGGGTGCAGGCGCGCGGCCAGGCGCAGGGTGCCCTCGAAGTCCACGTTCTCCACCAGGCCGGTGACGTTGGCTTTGCCCGCCAGGCGTGCGCGCTTGAAGTCGTTGACGCCGCAGAAGACCACGGGCACCCCGGGCAGCAGCCGGTCCTGATAGTCGAGGATGAAGTTGTAGGCGAAGTCGTCGGAGACCATGATGAGGTCGAAGTGGGCGTCCTTGAACTTGGAGCGGTAGAACTCGAACAGCGAGCGCGTGCGCTCCGGCGTGGCGAAGCGCTTGGTGTCCATGTATTCGATCTGCAGATCGACGGCGAACTGCGACTCCGCGAAAAAGGCTCGCACGCCCTTCAGTATCTCGTCCGACCAGGCGTAGCCGTCGTGGTAGGAATTGAGGAACAGGATGTTCTTGCGGGGTTTTTCCGCCTGGGCGGGCGCGGTGGGGCTTGCGGCCACAAAAAGCGCCAGCAGGGCCAGGCACAGGGCGACGCGGCGCAGCAGAGCATGGCGAGGCCGCACGGGCGTGCTGGAGCCTGCGTCCGCCAGACTGCGCGGATTTTGGACCATGCCGGTGTTGTCGTCGGTGCCGAACGCCATGGACGCCCCCTGAAATGATTCCTTTTGTGTCTGCTTTCCGCGGCAGCGTCAAGGCGCGTCATCCCGGAGGCCGGTAACTCCTTTGCCACCGCTTTGCGTCACGCAAAAGAGCCGGGCCCCCACGCGGAGGTCCGGCTCTTTCTACGTGCTGTTACGTGGCGGAAAGCTAAGCCTTGGCGGTTTCGCCCTCTTTCTTGAACACGATGAGCGGGCAGTTCTTGCAGATGTCCGCGCCGGGGAAGGGCTCGCCCAGGCGGGTTATGGCCGCGCCGCCCTTGTCGTCGATGCGCTTCTGCAGGCGCGCCACCAGGGCGTCCATGTGGCCGCCGGGAATGGCCACGTTGATCTCGCCGCGCTCGGTCTTGCCGGAATTGTAGCTGCCGCTGCAAGCCAGGAACAGGTTGGCCTGCTGCTCGTTGTAGGCGAACACGTTGCCGCCGCAGGCCGCGGAGTTCACGCTCATGGAGGGGCGGAACTTCACCTGGTCCTGGGTGGCCATCCAGTCGCCCAGAATGTGATAGGCCTGCATGTTGTCGCAGTAGAAGTGCACCACGTCCGGGGTGCCCACGGCCTGGGCCAGGGGCGAGACGGCCACGGCCAGCAACTCGCCTTCCGGCAGGCGGGGCTTGGCTTCCACCACGCGCTTGGCCTGGTCGGCGTCGGTGCAGTATTTCACGTGGCTCTTGATTTCGCCGTCGTCCAGGCCCTTCCAGCCGAAGACGAACTGGGCGTTGGTGCAGCCCAGCTTGTCCTTCTCCATCAGCACGGCGATGCCCTCCATGCGCGCGCCTATCTCGGCCTGGCAGAAGGTCAGCGGCTTCACCGGGGAATAGTGCGGGTGGTCCTTGCGGAAGGCGTCCAGCTCGGCCTTGTCGAAGAAATACTTGATGGCCACGGGATAGTGCATGAGCCGCAGCTCGCGCATGAGGGTTTCCTGCATTTTGGCGAAGTCGGGCGTGGGCATTGGGGGTCTCCTTTATGGCTCCGTCCGGCGGTATGGCGCGGGTGGAACGTTTAATATGTTCTTTCTAGCATAACAAGCTGGGGCGATCGCGTCAACGCGGGCGCGCAAAGACGCGGGAGTCTCAACGCGGTGAGCTTCCTCTGAGCATGCCCGGGCGGGCTGTTGCGCCTATTCCGGAATGGTCGGCGTCGCGGCGAAGCGCGGCTCGTGCAGGGGCAGCAAAATGTCCGCCATCTGCTTCACCTTCAAGATGTTGTCATAGGCCTGGTAGGCGTTGACCACCGTGCCGCAGGGAATGACGTCCATCTCCATGCCCTTCACTTCCTTGGGCGGCAGCAGGTTTTCCATGATGATGCAGAAGCCGGTGATGGCCGCAAGGCCCTTGGCCGTGTCGATGAGCACGGTCATGCCGCCCTCGGTGTGGGCCGGGGTGTGCATCACGCGCACGCCGGGCACGATTTCCGCGTCGCCGGTCAGAACCACCAGCTGGCCGTTGTCCTCCACATCCTGAATGTAGTCCTCCAGGTAGCGGTAATCCAGCGGGTGCGGGTCGTGGATGTGCCTGAGCTCGGCCTCGTGCACGTAGATCTTGGCGTTCACGCACTTGTAGTCGTTCTCGCAGTGGTCGTTGTGCAGGTGCGTGTGGATGACGATGTCGATGTCTTCGGGCTTGAGGCCGTAGAGCGCCAGCCCGTCCTCGAAGGTGTGGATTTTGCCGCCGATGGCCGCCTCGCGCTCGGGGCTGATGATGGGCTGCATTTCGCCGGTGTCGACGAGGATCTTCTTGTCCCCGCCTTCCAGGTACCAGCAATAAATGGGAATGGTGTATGGCTTCCCGTAGGCGTGCTGGTAGGTCATCATGCCGTGGTCGAAAATTTTGGTGCCCATGACGATGGGGTGGATCTTGAACTGGGACACGAGAATGCCTCCTTGATGCGGAGCGTCTGCCTGGTTGCGTACGTATATCCCGCCGCGTTGGCGGAAATGTATCAGACAAGGCCCTGGCGGGCAACGCCTGTCGCCTTGCCACGCCACAAGAGATGGTTATGATTTTTCGTATGTAAAGGAGGGGCCATGGACCACGATGCCGCAACGAGCCGGTATGCCTTTGGAAACTTTGCCTTCGAGGCCGGGCCGGACCCGGAGGACGCGCGGCGGCTGCGCGTGCTGGTGTTCAAGGACGGCGCGCCCTTCACCGACCTGCACGGCCAGCAGATGCAGAAGGGTTTCGCTCCGGCGACAGGGCCAGCGCGCATTGAGCAGTTTTGCCGCCGCTTCGCCACAGACGAAGCCTACCGCACCCAAATGCTGGTGAAGCACGCCTTTGCCTGCTGCTAAAAGCCAGTGCTTAATTTTGCGCTCGGCCTGCGCGCGGCCTGGCGCGGGCATTCTGTCGTATGGCCCAGCGCGGGTTTTCCTCGCAATGGAACAAGGGGCTTGCGCCGCCGCGCTTTCCCCTGTTTTTTTCTGATGCCGCGGCGCGGTCTCAGGGCGCGGGGAGCAGCAGCACCAGCTTGAGGTCGCCGCGCTGGTCCGGCCGCAGGGTCAGTTGCTCGAAGACCAGCGGGCCGAGCTGCGGATGCTGGAAGCGCCGCTCGCCGCCCTCGCGTCCCAGCACGTCCTGGGTCTGCCACAGGCGGGCAAAGGCCTCGCTGCCTGCCGCCAGCTCCGCGATGAGCGGGCGTATGGCCGGGGATTCGGCCAGCCTGCCGCAGTCGGCGCGGAACTCCGCCACCAGCCGCCAGGCCCGCGTCTCCCAATCGTGGATGAGCCCGCGCGCGGCCGGGCACAGGAACAGAAAGCGCAGCAGGTTCGGCGCTGCGTTCCGGCGCGCTCCCCAGCCTAAAAACAGCTCCACTGCCTGCGGGTTGGCCGCGGCGATGTCCCAGCGCCGGTCCAGCACATAAGCCGGGCAGCGCATGGCCTCCACGCTGCGCAGGGCCGCGTGCGCCGGTCTGGGCAGCGGCTCCGGCTCGGCCGGGTCGCGTCTGCCCGCCAGGTCGAAAAGATAGGCGCGCTCCGCGGCGGAGAGCCGCAAAGCCAGCGCCAGCCGCGCCAGCACCCCGGCGCTGGCGGCCACGGTGCGTCCCTGCTCCAGCCAGGTTATCCAGGTGGGGCTCACCTCGCACAGCTGCGCCAGCTCCTCGCGGCGCAGGCCGGGCGTGCGTCTGCGCCCCGCGCTGGAAAGGCCAACAACCTCCGGCCGCAGGCGCTGCCGGTGCAGACGTATGAACGCGCCCAGCGGTCCGCGCTGCCGCCCTTGTTGCCGCCCTTTGTCCTCTGTCGCTGTCATAATGCCGCCTCGCGCTTGATTTTACTCCCGGTCCAAGCCGTGGCCGCGCCGGTTGTTGCGTGCCCAGCCCCGCAGCCCTTGTTTGACTTGTCCGCTCCTGCCGCGTGCCGACCACGTATTCGACCCGCGCAGGTCTCATGCCTGATCTGTCTCTGGTCCTCACCGTCTTGTGCGGCCCTGTTCAACCCTGGTGGTCCGCCTTTGTCCCGGCTTGCTTCCGGCCTGCGGCTGTCTTGGGTTGATAGCTTTTATACCAGGATAAAAGTTCGTATTGTACCAGGATAGATTGCGGCCTAGGCTTTGTCCAGCAGCACATGCAATCAGCGCAACAGGGAAGGACGACGATGAAACAGCAAGCTCTTGCCGCAAAACGATTCGGGGCCGTGGCCCAGGCGTATCTCACCAGCGTGTGCCACGCCACGGGCACGGATCTGGCGCGGCTTACGGCGCTGGCCCAAGCCCTCGGCCAACCTGTGGCCATCGACCTCGGCTGCGGCGCCGGCCACGCGGCTTACGCCCTGGCCCAGGGCGGCGCGGAGGTGACGGCCTGCGACCTCTCGGCCGAGATGCTGGCCGTGGTGCGCGAGGAAGCCCTGCGCCGGGGGCTTGCGACGCTGCAAACGCGCCAGGGCGCGGCGGAGCGCCTGCTTTTTGCGGACGCGTCCCTTGACCTCGTGGTCACGCGCTATTCCGCGCACCATTGGTCCTACGTGCCCGCGGCCCTGCGCGAAATGCGGCGGGTGCTCAAGCCGGGCGGCACCTTGGTGGTCATCGACGTGATCGCGCCGGAGGCCCCGGTGGCCGACACCTTGCTGCAGACTGTGGAGCTGCTGCGCGACCCCTCCCATGTGCGCGACTACCGCGTGTCCGAGTGGTCGGCCATGCTGGAGGCCGCGGGCTTTGCCGCCCCCGCCGCGGATGTGTGGGACCTGCCGTTGGAGTTCAACTCCTGGGTGGAGCGCATGGGCACGGCCGAACTGCGCGTGCGCGCGGTGCGCGATGTGCTGGCCAAGGCCTCGGAAGAGGCGCGGCGGCACTTCCATCTGGGCGAGGACGGCTCCTTCCGTCTGGACGCGGCCTGGCTGCAGACCACGCTGCACGCGAATTAGCGCGATCCGGGCGCTGCTCCTGGGCCAGGGGCTGCTCGCGCTGCCTGCTCGCGCTGTCGAGATGCGCTGCCGGTTTGCGTCGACATGCGCGAGACTCGGAAAGGCCAGCCTCATGCAGTCCGGCGCGCGCTGTCTGCTGAAGTGTTGTTGATTTTTGCCACCTGCCGAGCACCTTGGGATGCGCGCCGGCCGTTTTGCATGGCGGTCGTTGTGTGCGGCGGTCGCGTGCGGCGGGTCCCGCATGTTTTGCCAGTTCGGCTTGCCCGTGTGGCTTGCCTGTGAGGCTTGCCGGTGTGGCTTGCCAGCAAAATCCTGTTGTCTGCGTCGGGTCCGGCGTAGAACCGTCATCTCCCCGCGCATCGTCTCTCTGCGGGACGTCTCGGGCTTCACCGCCTGGTCAGCCTCTCCGCGCGCAAGGGCACGCCGCTGCGCACCGGCTTGTTACAAAGGCTGGGCGCTGGCCAGAAACGGCCCGTTGAAGAGATCCTCCTTATTCACCGGCAGGCGCGCGCCGGGCACCGCCCCGGCAAAGCGCACCACGCTGCCGCCCGCGCCCTCGACAACGGCCTGCCCGGCGGCCGTGTCCCACTCGTGCGTGGGGTTAAAGCGCGGATACAGGTCGGCCCGGCCCTCGGCCACCAGGCAGAACTTCAGCGCGCTGCCCGCCGTGATGCGTTCGCGCACGGGCTTGTCCAGCAAATAGTCCTCAATGGCCGGGTCCGGGTGCGAGCGGCTGGCCAGCACGGTCAGCCCCGCCGGGTCCGGCTGGCGCACGCGAATGGCCTGCCAGGGGCCAGCGCCGTCTTCCCTCGACTGCCGCTGGAACGCGCCCAGGCCGAGGCCCCCCGCATAGGTCTTGCCCCACATGGGCACATGCACCACGCCATAGGCCGGGTAGCCGTTCTCCGCCAGGGCGATGCACACGCAGAACTCGCCCAGCTCCTTCACGAACTCCTTGGTGCCGTCCAGCGGATCCACGATGAACAGCTTAGGCCACCCCGCGCGCTGGGCATAGCTCCGCTCCGCGCCTTCCTCAGAGAGCACGGGCACGCCGGGAAAGTGCGCGGACAAGCCCTGCATGATGACCGCGTGCGCGGCAAGGTCCGCCTGGGTCAAGGGCGAGTGGTCGGGCTTCAGCTCCACGGTGAAGCCTGCGCCGCGCACATCCATGATGGCCAGACCGGCGGCTTCGGCGATGCTGGCCAGAGCGGTCAGCTCCGGCGCGGGCGTCGCGGCGGGCGTCGTGACGGGCGTTGTCACAGGGGGCGCGACAGGCGGCGTCACAGCAGGGCCTCCAGGCGCAGCGCGCCCGCCATGCCGCGCAGGGCGCGCAACACCGCGCCGCGGTCCAGGGGCTGGCCGTCCAGCGCAAACGACACGTCCGCCAGGGCCTCCGGGTTCGACTCCATGAGCTCCGCCAAGCGCGCGGCGCGCACCTCCACGCCCTTTGCCAGCACGTTGGTCAGGCACTCCACGGCCACGGAATTGAAGAGCTTGAGCGTCAGCGCGAAGGGTTCGGTTTGTTCCGCCGCTGCCGCGTCCGCCGTTTCCGCGTGGTGGGTCACTCCCTCGCGGAACACGCCCACCGGGCTGCCCCGGCGCATGGCTATGCCCGCCACGCCCGGCATGGCCGCGGCAAGGGCCAGGGTGCAGCCCGGCCGCGCGCTGTCCTGGTCGATGTCGTCCACGGGCGAGCCGTCGAGGAACACGGTCTGGATGCGTTCCTCCACGCAGTCCGGGCACAGGCCGAAGTCCTGGGTCAGGGTTTCGCGCAGGGGGCGTCCGGGCCGCGCCGCGACGCCAAAGCCTTCCCGCGCCAGCGGAGCCAGCCCGGCCAGGGCCTCCGGGGTGGCGCGCAACACAAGGGTGCTGTGGTCCGGCATGTTTTTCTCCTGCTTGTTATGGGGTATGGGACATATGTCTAGCATGACATAAATATGAAATATTATTGACTATTTTTCTTTCGGGCTTATATCTTTCCTACCCTCTGTGCGTAGCCCAGAGAACTGCTTTCCGCAACCGGAAACCACAAGGAGCATCCCATGTCGAAGATATTGCGCATCAATACCCGCACCAAGGAATACCGTTTCGAGGAGCTCGGCAAGTACGCAGGACTGGGAGGGCGCGCGCTCACCTCGCGCCTTGTTCTGGACGAGGTTCCGGCCACTTGCCATCCTCTTTCCGCCGCCAACAAGCTGGTCATGGCCGGCGGCATTTTGGCTGGCAGCACCGCGGCCAACTCCGGCCGCACCTCCGTGGGCGCCAAGTCGCCCCTCACCGGCGGCATCAAGGAATCCAACGTGGGCGGCCAGTTCGCGCACAAGCTGCCGCGCCTTGGTCTGCTCGCCATCGTGTTTGAGGACAAGCCCGAAGTCGGCGCGCCTTTCGTCACCGTGCTGGTGAAGAAGGACTCCGTGGAATTTCTGGACGCCAGCGACATCGTGGGCAAGTTCAACTACGCCGCGCACGATGTGGTCAAGGCCAAGTACGGAGAGAAGGTCGTCACGGCCATGGTCGGCCCGGCCGGTGAGCAGTGCCTCATGGCCTCCACCATCCAGTTTTCCGACCCGGACGGACGTCCGAGCCGCTCCGCCGGTCGCGGCGGCATGGGCGCGGTCATGGGCAGCAAGAAGATCAAGGCGATCATCCTCGACCCCGACGGCAAGGACGCCGTGGTCATGGCCGACCCGGAGAAGTTTAAGGTGGCCCGCAAGCGCTGGGTCGACATCCTCATGGGCCATCCCGTCACCAGCCAGGGCCTGCCCACCTACGGCACCGCCATTCTGGTGAACATCATCAACGAGGTTGGCGCGCTGCCCACCAAGAACTTCCGCACCGGCCGCTTCGACGGCGCCGCCAAGATCAGCGGCGAGACCATGACCGAGACCATCAAGGCCAGAAACGGCCAGTACAAGCACGGCTGCCACACCGGCTGCGTCATCCAGTGCTCGCAGGTATACAACGACAAGAACGGCGACTACCTCACCACCGGCTTCGAGTACGAGACCATCTGGGGCTTCGGCGCGAACATCCTGGTGGACGACCTGGACGACATCGCGCTTATGGACCGCCTGTGCGACGAGGCGGGCATGGACACCATCGAGCTGGCCAACACCATCGCCATGGCCATGGAGGGCGGGGTTATTCCCTGGGGCGACAGCAAGGCCGCCATCGAGCTCTTGAAGAAGGTCGGCACTGCCGATCCCATGGGCCGCATCCTCGGCAACGGCACCGTGTTCACGGCCCAGGCCTTCGGCGTGGACCGCGTGCCCGTGGTGAAGCGCCAGGCTTTGCCCGCGTACGACCCGCGCACCGTGAAGGGCGTCGGCGTCACCTATTCCACCACGCCCATGGGCGCGGACCACACCGCCGGCTACGCCGTGTGCCAGAACGTGCTCAAGGTCGGCGGTGATGTGCCCGCCATGGGCAAGGCCGGGCAGATCGAGATCTCCAAGAACCTGCAGGTGGCCACGGCCGCCGTGGATTCCCTGGGGCTGTGCCTGTTCGTGGCCTTTGCCGTGCTCGACACGCCGGACGCCTTGCAGGTCATCGCCGACCTGGTGGCCTCGGCCACGGGCAAGCCGTACAGCGTGGACGACATTGTGAACCTGGGCGTGAACGCGCTAAAGGACGAGCTGGCCTTCAACAAGGCCGCGGGCTTCACCAGCAAGGACGACCAGCTGCCGGACTTCTTCAAGAACGAGCCGCTGCCGCCGCACAACACCACCTGGGACTTCACGAGCGAGGAAATGCAGGCCGCCAAGGTCGGCTAACCCTCCGCAGGCTTATTAAATGACAAAGGCCGGGGCTCCGATTTGGGGCTCCGGCCTTTGTCATGCCTGCGGGGCGGTGCTGCGGCCTACTGCGGCCGCCAGCCTTCAGGCTGCCCGGGCGGCACGCGGAACTCGACGGGCGCCGTGGGGCAGACCGAGCGGGCCGCGTCGTAAGCGTCTTTTTCCTCGAAGATGAAAGTGATGACTTTCTTCCCACCATAGCCGCGGATCTCCAGCATGTCGCACTGCAACGGCTTGCCGTTTGCCGTGACAGAAAGCGCCGCGAACAGGGGATAGGGCTTTGCCGTGCGAGGGAGCTGGGCTAGCCGCGACACCTCAGCAAAGGCCTGGAACGCGCGTAGGAACTCTGGCTTCAGATAGAATGTCACACCATGCACGATGCCATCCGGTGCGCATTGCGTAAGGGGTGTCTCCTCGTCTCGAACGATGACGATCTGCGCTACGTTCTCGCAGGAAAGATCAAAGGTCGGCTGTGCGAGGGCCGTGGTGGGAGGAAGGGGCGCACCCTCGGACCCCATCCCTTGCCTTGCCACAAGCTCCTTGTCCGGTGTCAGAGTCGGGCAGACCTCGCGCGCGAGGTCGAAGGCGTCCTGCTCGTTGAAGATGATGGTACCCACTTTCTCCTGCCCATGCGCATCCACGTCCGGGGCATCGTTGCGCAGCGCCTTGCCGTGCGTCGTGATGGTCAGTGTTTCACTTTCATAGCTGGTGCCGTCTCCGGGGAGAAAGAATGTCCGCGCCGCCTTGAGACGATGTGCGAATTCCCTTGCAGCTTCCGGCTTCAGCCTGAAATAAACCGCGTGGAATGGTCCGGAGCCCGGCTTGAAAATCAATCGGGAGTCATTGTTGCGGGTGATGGAGATATGGTCGACGTTTTCGCAGGAAATATCGAACGTCATGCCCGCAAAAGCGGCGGACGGCGTGAGCAGCAGCAAAGCAAGAAGAATGCGTTTCATTGTTCGGCTATCCTATGATGCTGTAACTTGCCGACGATCCCTCTCCACCAAGGTAAAAGAGGAAGACTTCCCACGTCACCGGAGTGTCGCCAAACTTTGAAAAATCAAAAGATTGCTCATCTCCGAGTTGCAAATAACGCGTCGCCCGCCATTCCATGCGGTCGACCAGCAGCCTGAAAGCTGCCGGAAACGGTCCGAGGTTCCGCAACTCGATGGTGATGACCTGCCCGGCGGCGAATCTCTCGAAGGCCGTGTCCTCATATCCCTGCAACGTGTTGGCTGCCACGACCCTCCGTTGCCACGCCTGCCTTGCCACCCGCTTGATCTCGCAGGTGCAGTGCGGATGCACCGGGCCGGGATTGTGGTCGAACCGCATACCCCGCATGGTCTTGCACGTTGCGCAGGCATCCTTGCCGGAAACGATTTCCAAATAAGTGTTTTTGGCATCACTGGCAACGGCCGCCATGTGCTTTGGCAGCCCGTGCACGAGCTGGTCTTCTCCGATGTGCTGGCCTCGGTTGTCTTCCATGGTTGTGCTCTCCTTGTTCTGGTTTGCGGGTGCTCCCGGCGGCTGCCGGAAATTGCCGCAGAGCATAACGCGGGTTTTGGGAGCCCAGCTGAAAAGGGATGAGAATGGGCAAGACAGGGCAAAACAGGCAGGAAAAAGGCGTGCGGAAAATCCTTGACGGGTTTTGAAAAAAGGCCGGAGCCCTTGCGGACCCCGGCCTCACGCCTTCATTTCGCCCCCGCTCTCGCTATTCCGCCTCGCGCGCCTCGATGACCTTGAGTTCGTTGCTCAGCGCGTCGATGCGCCCGAAGAACAGGTCGAAGCGCATGCCCGGCTGCACGCGGTCGCCCAGCATGTTGCGCGGGGTGCGCACGGTTATCTGCAACTCCGGCATGGAAAGCATGGGGTAGGGGCCGTTGTCGTCCACCACCACGGCGGGGAAGGGCTCGCGCTTGTGCTGGCTTAAGTACACCAGCTTCCAGTAGCGCGGGCGGAAGCGCTGCACCTGGCCCACTTCCTGGATGCGCGCGGAAAGGTGCGGCACCACGGCCTCCAGCGCGGCCTTGTCCAGGCGCGGCGCTCCGGTCTCCAAAAAGCTCTCCACCTGCGCCATGTTCAGAAAGTCCACATAGCGCCGGATGGGCGAGGTGATGGTGGCGTAGGCCTCGCAGGCCAGGGCCGCGTGCCGGCGCGGGTTGCACTCCAGGGCGGGCGGGGCCAGCAGCTTGACCACGCGGAAGATGTCCACCGTATGGTTGAACACGCCCGTGGCCTCTTTGGGCAGGGCGATGTCCTGGGTGCGGCACAACATGGGCACGCCGCGCTCGCGCGCCCACACGGCCAGGCCGCTGTTGGCCAGAATCATGAACTCGCTGACGAGCATCTCCGCATCCGGGCTGGGCGCGCGGGTTTCTATGCTCACGCGCACGTCGGTCTCCGGGCCGTCCAGGGTCACCACGGGCTCGGGCTTTTCAATGACCACGGCCCCGCGCTCCAGACGCCGGGCGAACAGCTCTTTGGCCACAGTGTGCGCCAGGGCGAGCTGGCCGGTGATCTCGTCGGTGAAGGGCGACGCGGCGGTGTTCGCATCGGCGCCCGGCGCGGCAGAGTCGAGGGCGGCCTGGGCGTCGGGGTAGGCGATGTTCCGGGCGATTTTGACCCAGGCCAGGCGCGGCCGCGCTTCGACGATTTCGCAGCGCTCGTTCAGCAGAAACTCGGCCACCAGGGCGGGCTTGGGCCCCTCGGTGGTGAGGCTGAACAGCCCGGTGCCCAGTGCCTCGGGCATCATGTGCAGGCTGCCCTCTGGCAAATACAGGCTGGTGGCGCGGGAGAACACCTCGCGGTCCAGCGCGCCGCCGAAGTCCCAGGCCATGCAGGGCCGCGCCAGGGTGACGGAGCAGGAGTAGCCGGGCGCACCGTCGGGCAGGGTGGCCGCGCGCACGAAAAAGGCGTCGTCGATGTCGCGGGTGGTGGCCGCGTCGATGCTCAGATAGGGCGTGGGGTCGAGCTCGGCCTTCTTCGCCAGGGCGTCGAAGCGCTCCTTCGGGGCGGCGATCTCCCCGGCGAAGGCGTCGGCCCACTCGTCGCCGCGGGCATAGCCCGCCTCGTCGAGCAGAAAGTTGTGGTGCGGCGGCAAAACGCCCCAGGCCTGGGCCAGCTGCAGGGCCAGGTGCTGCACGTCGGGCAAGGGCTTTTTCAGATTCTCCCAGAGCTTGGCCAGGGCGTCGTGTTCGCCGCCGGTCTTTTTCGCCACCTGGGAAAGCAGCATGGCGCGCAGGCGGGCCTCCACCTCCGGGTCCATGCCCTCGGCCTCGCGCAGGATGGCGTGGGGCGAAAGGGGCGGCTGCCCGGACTTGATGCGCGCCCACAGCGCGGCCAGCACGGCGTGGCCCGCGGCGGCCACGGCCTCGCGGTCCTTGTCCTCGCGCTCGCGCACGAGCCGGGCCTCGACCTTGTCCGCCGGGTGGATTTCAAAGTCCGGCGGCTGGAACTTGAAGTGCGCCTTGGCGTTCAACAGGGCGCGGCCCAAGGCGGCTATCTCGTCCACGCCGGGCTCTGTCCACAGCAGGCTGGCGAACCACTCCGCCGGGGCGTGCTCCACCTCGCCCTGGGCCATTTCCCAAAGCTCCAGCGCGTTCACGTCGGCCATGATCTCGCGGCGGCGCGCGTCCAGGTCGTCCAGCTTGTGGCCGATC
>Ga0209373_10001115_pt1 | contig 34317 bp, 28 predicted proteins | sample Higcelweek5metaG_FD_187173 | JGI IMG/M metagenome (GOLD analysis project Ga0209373, IMG submission 187173) | Freshwater pond sediment microbial communities from the University of Edinburgh, under environmental carbon perturbations - High... | ecosystem: Environmental > Aquatic > Freshwater >... | reverse complement strand
CGCTGCCGCCGAAAGCGATTGCATCTGCTTGGTGGAGAAACTGGCAATATCATCGGCTTCTAAAACGGCGACCTGCGTGGCGGCAAACGATGAGATTTGCGTGGTCGTCAGCCCCGCGAGCTGCGCGGCAGATAGCGCATCAACCGCTGTCGTACTGAGCGATTTAAATTGCGTCGTTGTCATCGCATTGAGCTGCGTGGTCGTCAGCGCCGCCGCTTCCGTTGCGCTCAAGGCGGAGAGCGCACGCGTCGTCAACGCTTTGATTTGCGCCGTTGACATGGATTGGATCGCCGCCGCGCCAAGCTCATCCGCTTGCGCTGCCAAAAGAACTGATAATTGATCGTTGGAAAAGGTAACGTCGCCGGAGGTTAGCGCCTCGACTTGGTCGTCCGACATCGCCTCGATCTGCGTTTCGGACAGCGCTTCGACTTGAGTATCGTCGAATTCTTCAAGTTCAGTGACGGTAAAGGCCGCAATTTGGTCATCAGAAAGCGAGCCGATATCAGTTTCCGTAAGGGAATTGATATCCGTCTTCGTGAGCTTCGCGATATCTGCCGCGGTGAGAGAGGTAACAGACGAGACCAAACCTAAGAAACTCCAAGGCATGTTTGATGTGGGCACTAAAGAATGGGGGCCTTTTTCTCATACCCCATCCCTGCTCGTGAAGGAACCCCAAACCGCACAACCTAAATCTGACTTTTTCCCTAAAAGTCAGCGCAGACGCGCAGTTCAACGGCACCCAAACGAACGGGCCCTTATATAAATAGCGTCCAACGAGCCGGAATCTCTCTCCCAAAAGTCCCGGCTCAAGCCAAACCCTATTCTCTTCTCAAACGTCCTCGTTTATCTAAGACACTCCTTGCCTTGTGGAGGTGATCCTAACATAAATTTTCCCTTATGTCTCTACACGGATTGCAAAGAGCTTCCCTTCGCAAGCATTTTAATAAGTTAGCATCAAAAACAAAGAGGCCTTCCACCGGAAGACCTCTTGCTCGTGATTCGTTGTCAAGGCGGATCGTCTTAGCGAACATTTTCGGCAATGGCCCAAAAGCCATCGCTACTTAAACTGGCTGAGCCGACCAAAACACCATCGATCTCTGGCTCACCCAAAAATTCCTGTGCATTACTCGCCGAAATAGAACCACCGTAGAGAATAGGTGTCACCTTTCCCATTTGCCCAAGCGCCACGCGGATGGCTTGATGAATCGCACGCACCTCGTCAATGGTCGGCGTTTCACCCGAACCAATAGCCCAAACAGGCTCATAGGCGATCACAAGCTGCGCGGGATGCATCTTTTCGGGCAAGGAACGCGTCACTTGCTCAACAATTGTAGTAATGGCTGTGCCGCTGATGCGCTGCTCCATGCTTTCGCCGACACAAACAATCGTCGTAAGACCTGCCAATTGCGCCGCCGCGACCTTTTTCGCAACGCTTTCATTGCTTTCTTGATAGGCCGCGCGGCGTTCGCTGTGCCCCAAGATCACATAGCGACACCCCAGATCCGCCAACATTCCCGCACTGACATCGCCGGTATAGGCCCCATGATTCGCTGCATGACAGTCCTGCCCCCCCAAAAGGACAGGCGAACCCATCAAGGTCTCGGCGATAGGCCAGATCAAGGTCGTAGGGGGGCAAATGACGATATCGAAGGCTAAAGGCTTGGCTGCTTCGGCCTTATCGGCGATATCACGAGCCAAATTCAGCCCCGAAGTCAGCCGACCGTTCATTTTCCAGTTACCGACAATCAGCTTGCGTCTTTGTGCCATTGGGAAAAGCCTTCTTGATGTCTGTTGCTCTGGTAGGCTAAGACTTTTAGCATGCTCTAGTCCAATCTGGAATCACTATTCTTTATCCCTTAAGGATGAACTTACAATGCTTCAGTCGATGCGCGATATGTCCAAGTCTTGGATCTTCAAAGGCTTGATGAGTCTTCTGGTCGTCAGCTTTGCCATTTGGGGGGTGGGCGATATGTTCCGTACGCACCCGGGTCAACGCAAAGTGGCCAGCGTCGGCAAAATTGAAATTACGGCGCAAGACTTAAACTTCCGCTTCCAACTGACAATGCCGGAAGCCCGTAAAGTCTTTGGCCCCGATCTGAGCATCGCGCAGGCCAAGCAATATGGCGTGATGGAACGTGCTTTGGACATCATGATGCATGAAGCGACGTTTGACCAAGACGCCAAGCGTCTCGGCATTCAGCTCAGCGATCAAACAATCTGGCGCAGCATCGCCAACATGAAAGAGCTGCAAGACGAAACCGGCCATTTCGATCAACAACGTTGGAATATGGTCACGCGTCAAAGCGGTTTGGCTGAAAGCTTCTTTATCGATCAAAAAAAGCGCGACATGCAACGCAGTACGATTGTTCTAGCGATCACAGATAACGCCACACCGCCGCGTCTCCTTATCGATAATATGTATCAAGCCCGTGGCGCTAAGCGCCTACTCGAAATCGTCGCCTTACGGAACGACAGCTTAAAGAACATCCCCACCCCGTCTGAAACGGATTTGAAGGGGTATTACGAAGCGCATGAAGAAGAATTCACCGCGCCTGAATATCGTGGCGTGACTGTGGCGCTGCTTCAAAACGACGAAGCAACAAAAGACATCGTCATCAGCGATGAGGAAATCAAAAAGGCCTATGACACACGCAGCGAAGAACTGGCCATCCCTGAACAACGCGACCTCGTGCAAATCGTTTTCCAAGACGAAGCCAAAGCTACGGCTTTTTATGACAGCCTCAGCAAAGCCAGTTCCTTTGCCGATGCTGCTAAAGCCAAAGGTCTGACGCCCGTTACGCTTGAAAAGATGGATGAGAAAAGCATCTTGCCAGAGCTTTATACAAGCGTCTTTGCCGTTGAAGAAGGCGAAACCACACCGCCGATCAAAAGCGAGCTGGGCTGGCATGTTGTCTTGGTCAAAAAGATTCATGAAGGCGGCAAACCGACGCTCGATCAAGCTCAGGCCGACTTGCGCAAAATGCTGCAAGAAGAACGCGCAGGCGACATCCTCGCGCGCACGGTCAATCAATTGGACGATTCCTTAGCCGCAGGTAAAACGCTTGAGGATATTGCGGACTCGCTCAAATTGCGCCTCGTGCGCTTTGCCTCGCTTGACGGCACTGGCGCTGGCCCAGACGGCAAGCCGGTGAAAGACCTCCCCTACGCCAAAACCGTCGTCGAACAAGCTTATGGCTTGAACGCTGGCGAAGCTGGTCAAGTTCTTGACGATGGCCAGGGCCATTATTTCGTCGTGCGCACAGACCAAATTGAGCCGAGCCATGTGATGCCGTTCGATGCCGTCAAGGCGAAGATTATCGCCGCTTGGACAGCCGAGCAACAAGACGTAGCTGCTGCAGCGGCAGCCGAAGACATGGCTCAGGCAATGCGCGCTGGCGAAAACGCCACGCATTATGCCTCGCGCCCCGGTGTTGAAATCCGTCTGTCCAAACCCCTTTCGCAATTGGGCGATACGGACAAGGAAATCCCGGCTGATGCGATCAAGGAAGTCTTTAAGCTGCAAAAGAACGATGTCATCACAGCCCAAGCCCCCGGCAAGCACCTTGTGCTCAAGCTTGTTGATATCGTGCCTGTCGATGCTAAAAAGCCGGAAGGCTCGCGCACAAAGGTTGTTGATGATCTCAACAGCCAACTGCGCCTCGACATCCTTGAGCAGTATGAGAATGCTCTTCGTAAGGTCTTTCTATGGCACATCAACATGGATGTTCTGAATAGCCTCAAAAATTAAGGGTTTTTTCTTTATGCGGTTACTTGTGTGTTTAAGCTTGGCCTTCCTCATACTCTTGCGTGGGGGCGCTGCCTTTGCTGCGCAAGCGGATGCGCGTGAGGTTGCGCGTTTGAATAACTGCACACCCAAAAAAATTGAAGTTTACAAGCAAACTTTGGGCCGAGATTCACAAACTATTTACCGAATTGATTGCACTATGCCGAAAACAAAAGAGGATGCAGCAGCAGGTGCCGATGCGTTATTGGTGCAATGTGATGGAACACTCTGTAGTTTGCTGAGACCCCTGACAACGGGCGATAAGAAATAACCTGATTGGCATTTTGATCCTATGGCGAAAGACAAAGACGAAGGGCTAACAACGATCTCGCAAGCCGAGCTTGATGAGATTATGGCCCGTCACGAAGCCTTTAAAAATGGTCGCGCCAATGGCTCGCGCGCCGTATTGCGTCATTATGACCTTACGGGGCTGTCCATGAAGGACCGCGATATGTCGAACGCAGACTTCACAAACTCGGTCATGGTGGAAACCAACCTTGAGCGCGCCAATCTCAGCTATTCCATTTTTTACGCTTGTGATCTGCGTAAGGCGAACTTCCAAAACGCCAATATGACCCGCTGTGATCTGCGCGGGGCGTGCCTGCGCGGCGCGATTATGACGAACGCTACGCTCATTGAGGCCGATCTGCGCGAAGGGTCTTATGCGACCTTTGATCCAGAAAAGGGCCTCACCTTCACAAGCGATAGCGAAGTGTGGAAAGAAGGCATCGGTGGCGTTGATATGCGCGGCGCGAATCTTGGCTCGGTCAAGCTTTCGGGCGCGGTCGCGATTAATTCAAACTTTGAAGACGCCAACCTCAGTAAATCGATTATCACAAAAGGCAATTTGACGGGCGCCAATCTAACGGGCGCTAATCTAGCCGGAGCGGATTTGAGCCAGTGCGAACTGAAAGATGTCAATCTACGCGGGGCCAATCTTTCCGGCGTGATGATGGACTTCTCGAATCTCGTCAATGTCGATATGGAAGGTGCGCTGACCGATCAAGCGGCAGGGAGTACGCTGGCGGCGCACCAGCTTTCACTCGAAGAAATGATCGCCTTGCATCAGCTGTGGCTTAAGACCCAAGGCAGCGATGGAAAGAAACTCGATCTTTCCAATCACGATTTACGTTCTGGCCCTTCGCTCATCGGCGCAAATCTGACGATGCTCGTGGCGGAACGCAGCATTTGGTATGGCCGCGATCTTTCGCAGATTAATTTGCAAGCCGCTATGGTTCGCGCAGGCGATTTTCGGCATTGCATTTTCGCAAACGCCGACTTGCGCGGCACGAACTTCACCAAATGCATGATGGTCGGTGCCAAGTTCCCCAAAGCGCATCTTGAGCCGCTTTACTTCGACAGCAACCGTTCACTTAAAACGTCTTTTGTCGGCGCAAATCTACGCTATTCAGACTTTTCAAGCGCCGTTTTAAAAAATGTGGATTTCACAGGGGCTGATTTGACCTCAGCCGACTTCACGGATGCCGATACGCACGGCGCGATCTTCGCCAAAGCGATTCTCAAAGATACGAAGATTAAAGCTTAAGCGCTTACGACTTCTTTTTAAACGCCGCAGCAAGCTGATGCATGACCGAAGCCTGACGCGCCGAAGATTTTGGCGGCGGCACCTTAGTCAAATGGCGTTTTTCGCCCTTGGTATGACCAAAAATAGCGGGATCAAGATGCTCCGCGCTGCTTTCCGATTCCTTTTTACTCCCGCCGCGTGCGATCTGCTCAATCCGCGCTGCGACAAGCGCGCGCAAATGCGGCTTGGCAATGCCAAGCAACAAAGGTTGATCTCGAACAGCCCATGTGATGAGAAGCTTTTGAGCATCTTTTTTATCGCCATCCGTCGCCTTTAAGGCTTCCTGGATCTTCACTTTCACATAGTCTTCCGTCATCTGAGCCCCTCTTGTAATCCCACGGGATGCCGCACTATAGCCGAAATTTCCTAAGGAGAGGTAAGGATTTGTTTCTTCCAGCGCCTAAACCGCTAATCCGATCAGTTCACCCAAAACCGCCTTGATCCCGGCCAAACGTCGCGCTTCATCGTCCCAAGCTCGCATCACCACAAGCTTTTGATCCGGCCTGACTTTAACTGTCCCAGCCTGTGCCACAATCCACGGCATCAGCCGCTCAGGGTGCGCAAAGGTGTCTTGATAAAAACCAATCACCGCGCCGCGCGGCCCGGCTTCGAACTTGGCCACACCCGCGCTGCGGCACAGCTGCTTGATCTCGACAATTTGCAAAAGATTTTCGACCTCTTCCGGCAAAGGCCCGAAGCGATCCACCATTTCGGCGGCAATCAGCTCGATATCTTCTTCCTGCCCACCATCGGCCAAACGCCGATATAAAGCCAAACGCGCATTCAAATCGGGAACATAGGTATCGGGGATCAACACCGAAAGACCGATGGCAATTTGCGGGGCCCAACGCTCTGGCACAAGGTGCGCCGCTTCGCCAGCCGCGCTGCCCTGTCCGGCTTTGGCGGCCGCCACGGCATCTTCCAGCATTTGCTGGTACAATTCGACGCCGACTTCGCGGATGTGGCCCGATTGTTCTTCGCCGAGCAAATTACCTGCGCCGCGAATATCCATATCATGGCTTGCAAGCTGGAAGCCTGCGCCAAGCTGATCGAGCGTTGAGATCACTTCAAGCCGCTGTTGCGCTGTGGAAGACAACGCCGCCGTCGGCGCATAGGTGAAATACGCATAGCCGCGCTGCTTGGCCCGGCCCACGCGGCCCCGCAATTGATAAAGCTGCGACAGGCCAAACATATCGGCGCGATGCAAAATAATCGTGTTCGCATTCGGCACATCAAGCCCAGATTCCACAATGTTCGTCGCCAAAAGCAGATCAAACTTTTTGGCATCAAAGGCCGTCATAATATCATCCAGCTCCGTCGGTCCCATACGGCCATGCGCGATCACGCATTTCAAATCCGGCACAAGCTCACGCAACGCCGCCGCAACGCTATCGATATCCTGAACGCGTGGGCAAACATAAAAACTTTGCCCGCCACGGTAATGTTCGCGCATCAAGGCCTCGCGGATCACCAGCGGATCGTAAGGCAAAACGAACGTCCTAACCGCCAAGCGATCCACCGGCGGCGTTGTGATCAGCGAAAGCTCACGCACGCCCGTCAAAGCCAATTGCAACGTGCGCGGAATGGGCGTAGCCGTCAGCGTTAGGACATGCACATCCGTGCGAAGCGCCTTCAGCCGTTCTTTCTGCTTCACGCCGAAATGTTGTTCCTCATCGATAATCATAAGGCCCAGCCGTTGAAAGGCGATTTCCTTGCCGAGCAGCGCATGCGTGCCCACGACAACCTCAATCTGCCCGGCCTTGAGCAAATCCTTCGTTTCCTTAGCCTCGCGGGCCGAGACCATGCGCGAGAGCTGGCCAATCCGCACCGGAAAACCTTTAAACCGCTCCACAAAATTATTGTAATGCTGCCGCGCCAAAAGCGTCGTCGGCACCACAACAGCGACTTGCAAGCCCGCCTGTACAACAGCAAAAGCGGCGCGTAAAGCAACTTCCGTTTTGCCAAACCCAACATCGCCGCAAACCAAACGATCCATCGGCTTGCCGCTGGCCAAATCTTCCAAAACCGCGTCAATGGTTTGGTTTTGGTCTTCCGTCTCGTTATAAGGAAAACGCGCAGCGAATTCTTCCATCGAACCGTCGCTCAGCTCAATTTTTTCCGCATAGCGCAGCAACCGAGCCGCTGCGATTTTCAAAAGCTCATCGGCTATATCAAGCAGCCGCTTTTTGACCCGCGCCTTACGCGCTTGCCACGCCACGCCGCCCAGCTTATCCAGCACCGCGCCCGCTTCTGCCGAAGCATAGCGCGAAAGCGTATCCAGATTTTCAACAGGCAGAAAAAGCTTGTCCCCGCCATCATAAATCAAACGAATGCAATCATGCGCCGCGCCGAGCGCGTGGATCGTCTCAAGCCCTTCATAACGCCCAATGCCATGTTCGTTATGCACAACAAAATCGCCGGGATTGAGGCTGCCCAGCTCAAGCTGAAACTGCGAGGCTGCACGTTTTTTCTGCGTGCGCCGGATCAAGCGATCGCCGAGCAAATCTTGTTCAGTCATCAACGCCAAATCAGGCGCGATAAACCCATGCTCAAGCCCAAGGATCACCAGCGAGATGAGCTTCGGATCAAGCTTTCGCGCCTCCGCCCAATTTTGCGCCGCATGCACAGCCTCAAGCCCATGCCCACGCAAAAGCGAGGCCATGCGGTCGGCAGATCCTTTGCTGTAACACGCAATCGCCACGCGCCGCCCTACGGCCTGTTGCTGCGCGGCATAGGTTTTAACGGCGTCGTAAAGCGTATCGGCCGCACGCGCATCGGCAAAATCGCGCCCGCGCTGCCCGCCTGCATCAAAAGCTAATCTAAGCGGGGCTCCCGGTTTATCCCCATCGTCATTGCGAGCGCAGCGAAGCAATCCAGAGTCGTTGCAAGGCCGCGCTAAATGACTCTGGATTGCCGCGTCGCCTGCCTTTGCTTCGCTCAGGCAAGGCTCCTCACCATGACGGCTATGGCCTTCGCTAAACGGCGAAAACAATGCCACCGGACGCGAAGCCAAAACGTCTTCAATCTCGCCGACCGAAAGATAAAGGCTCCCCACCGGAACAGGCTTATACGCAATAACGTCTTTCTTTTTGCTGCGCTTGCTTGCCTCATACAGCGAAAGCCGCGCTTGATAAAAATCGGCCACTTGCTGATGCCGCGCACGCAAAGCTTCCTCGGCTTGATAATCGAAGAAAACCGGAGCCTCCGGCACATAATCCAAAAGCCCAACCAAACGCGGATAAAAAAGCGGCATCCAATGTTCAACACCGGGAAAAGCCTGCCCCGCCGAAACAGCCTCGTAGAGCGGATCACTCCCCATCACCGCGCCGAACAATTCGCGGTAGCCTGTGCGGAACGAGGCAATACTGCGTTCATCAAGCAAGACTTCGGAGGTCGGCTGCAAACTCAGCGTGTCCAGTTGCCCTACCGTCGTTTGCGTCAAGGGATCAAACGCCCGCAACGATTCCACATCGTCGCCAAAGAAATCCAACCGCACAGGCCGCTCGGCCCCGGTCGGGAAAAGATCGACAATACCGCCGCGAACGGCATATTCGCCAACTTCACGCACCGTGCCCGCACGGTGGTAGCCACTGCTGGCTAAGAACCGCGACAGCTGCTCAATCGGCATCGTGTCGCCAACCGCCAGCGTCAGCGCATAATCCTTAAGCGCTTCCGGCGGCAGCGTTTTCTGCCCCAAGGCGTTGACGGTCGTCAAAAGCACGCAAGGTTTTTTGAAGGGTTTGTTCAGCCGCGCAAGCGCCGCAAGACGATCGGCCGCCAAATCGGCATGAGGGGAAATGCGGTCGTAAGGCAGGCAATCCCAAGCGGGAAAAGCCAACACCTCAAGCTGCGGGGCAAAAAACGCCAGCGCATCGGTCAAAAACGCCGCCACGCGATCATCCAGCGCGACATAAACGATGGGCGTTGCCCCGGCCTGTGCAGCCAATTCCGCCAGAATCCGAGCATCATGACCCGACGGAACGCCGCCAAAGCGGCTCCGTGCAATGTGATCAATCCTGAAACCCGAGACAAACATTTTCGTTAACTTTTCTTTTCAGCGCTACACTATAGCAAAGCGAGCGGAATCTGCCCTTTAAAATGAATCATTTCAAAGGGCCTAAGCTATATAGAGAAAGCCAAGCTTTCCTGCTAGTCTCTTCCCATGCGCCCAACGGTTCTTTTTCCTCTCTTTGCCCCGCTCACGACCCTTAAGGGCGTGGGGCCACGCATGGCCCCGCTTTATGCGCGGCTATGCGGCGAAAAAATTGTGGATCTGCTGTGGCATCTGCCTTTCGGCGTGATTGACCGCACCTATAGCCCGCGCCTCTGTGACGCTGAAAAAGGCCGCGTAGCCACGCTGACCATACAAGTGCAAGACCACCTGCCCCCGCCGCGCCCCGGCAAACCCTATCGCATCATCGCCACCGATGGCAGCGACGAGCTGACGCTCACGTATTTCACCGCCAAAGGCGATTATCTCTCCAAGCTCTTTCCCGAAGGCCGCAAGGTTGTCGTGAGCGGCACGCTCGAACGCTTTGGCCACGGTTGGAGCATGAGCCACCCTGATTACGCTCTGCCCCCCGAACGACGCAGCGAGATTCCGCCCTTTGAATCCGTTTATCCGTTGACCGAAGGCCTGTCGCGCAAGATGGTCTTCAAAACCATCCGCCAAGCGCTCGACAAAGCGCCCGCTCTGCCAGAATGGCACGACGGGCCGCTGATGAAACGCGAAGGCTGGCCCGCCTGGCAAGAAGCCGTCAGCGCCGCGCACGATCCGCAAAACCCGTCATTGCGAGCGCAGCGAAGCAATCCAGAGTCCCAAGATCCGACCTCAGCCCTTAACGACTCTGGATCGCCACGCGCCCCAGTGGACGCTCGCGATGACGACACACATAATCCGGCCCGGCGGCGCTTGGCGTATGATGAGCTTCTGGCTGATCAACTCGCGCTGGCCGTCATTCGCCGCCATCATAAGCAAGCTGGAGGTCGTGCGCTTCAAGGCACCGGCGCTTTGCAAGACCGCCTCCTTGCAACGCTACCGTTCAAACTAACCGAAGGCCAAACCAAGGCCATCGCAGAAATCCGCAGCGACATGGAAGCGCCGCAACGCATGCTGCGTTTATTGCAAGGCGATGTCGGCTCAGGCAAAACCGTCGTCGCGCTGATGGCCATGGTGCAAGCGATCGAAGCCGGGACACAAGCTGCGCTGATGGTGCCAACTGAAATCTTGGCTAAACAACATGCCGAAACGCTTCATACATTGATGGCCCCGCTTGGCATTGAAGTTGGGCTTCTCATCGGCAAAGGACGTGGCAAAGGACGGCAGGCAACGCTTGAAGCCTTGGCCGACGGTTCGCTCAAGCTCGTCGTGGGCACGCATGCGCTGTTTCAAACCGACATCGCCTTTGCCGCGCTGGGCCTTGCCGTCGTGGACGAACAGCATCGCTTTGGCGTGCAGCAACGGCTGCAACTTTCGGACAAAGGGCGCGGCGTCGATATTCTTGTGATGACGGCTACGCCTATTCCGCGCACGTTGACCCTCACGGCGTTCGGCGATATGGATGTTTCGCGTTTGTATGAAAAACCGGCAGGCCGCAAACCCATCGACACGCGGCTCATCGACATGACGCGACTGGATGAAGTCATCGAAGGCGTAGGCCGCCAATTGAAAAAAGGCGCGCAAGTCTATTGGGTGTGCCCGCTTGTCGAAGAATCCGAAAAATCGGATCTGGCCGCCGCGACGGAACGCGCGACACTTTTGGCCAGTCATTTTGGGACAAACAACGTCGGCCTTGTCCACGGCCAGCTAAAAACCGAGGCGAAAGATCACGCCATGGCCGCTTTTGTATCCGGCCAAACGCGCCTGCTCGTCGCCACGACGGTGATTGAAGTCGGCGTGGACGTTCCAGCGGCGTCGCTCATGATCGTCGAACATGCCGAGCGGTTTGGCTTGGCGCAACTGCACCAGCTGCGTGGACGCATTGGCCGAGGCGCGGCGCAATCGACCTGCCTTTTGCTCTATCATGGCCCGCTCGGCGAGATTGCCAAAGCGCGGCTCACCATGATGCGCGAAACGGACGATGGGTTCCAAATTGCCGAAGAAGATTTGCGTCTGCGCGGCCCCGGCGAAATCCTCGGCACGCGCCAAAGCGGCGTGCCGCTCTTTCGTCTGGCCGATCTCGTGCATGACCGCGACCTTTTGGCCATCGCTCATGACGACGCCAAACTGATTTTAACGCAAGACCCCGAGCTCGCCAGCCCGCGCGGGCAGGCTTTGCGCACCTTGCTCTACCTGTTCGAAAAAGACGCCGCCGTACGCTTATTTCGGGCCGGGTAAGCCCCTAAAACCCCATGATTGTAACGCCTCTTGAGCCCTGCTATATTCTTCCACAGGGCGGGCGTTCAGTCCGGCCAGAATGATACTAAGTGGTTGAAAAAGATGAACTTTCTTAGGGACAGGCGCCATCGAATCTTCGAGGGACGAGGCAAGGTTCTGTTCGAAGGGCCCGAACCAGGTACACTCGTCCAATATTTTAAGGACGACGCGGTCACACGCGGTAATGTTAAACGCGGCCTGATTATGGGCAAGGGCGTTCTCAATAATCGCATCTCCGAATATCTGATGAGCCGCCTCAATGAGATCGGCGTGCCCACGCATTTCATGCGTCGCCTTAACATGCGCGAACAACTCATTCGTCAGCTTGAGATTATTCCGCTTGAGATCGTCGTGCATAATATCGCGGCGGAGGATTTTGCCAAACGGCTCGGCATCGCGGAAGGCACGCATCTGCCCCGCTCGATTATGGAGCTGTATTACAAGGACGCCAAACTCGGCAATCCTATGGTTTCGGAAGAACATGTCACGGCCTTTGGCTGGGCCCATCCGAGCGAGATTGACGAGATCATGTCGCTGTCGTTACGCATCAATGATTATCTCTCCGGCCTCTTCTTGGGCATCGGGCTGAAGCTTGTGGATTTCAAGCTGGAGTTTGGCCGCCTGTGGGATCATGATGAGCTGCGCATTGTTCTGGCCGACGAACTCAGCCCGGATAATTGCCGTCTGTGGGACGTGCGTACGAACGAAAAGATGGACAGGGATCGCTTTAGCGAAGACCTTGGCCGCGTCGAAGAAGCCTATCAAGAAGTCGCCCGTCGCCTCGGCATTTTCACCGAAGGCCTGACTCCCGGCGATGCCGCCTCCACCATCACTGTCCTCAAAGAGAGAACCTAAAATGAAAGTACGCATTGACGTTATGCTGAAAAACGGCGTTTTGGACCCTCAAGGCAAGGCTATTGGTCATGCGCTCACCACGCTTGGCTTTAAAGGCGTTGGCGAAGTGCGCGTTGGCAAAAGCGTTGTGGTTGAGATTGAAGAAACCGACCCCGCCAAGGCAACCCAAGCCGCCGAAGAGATGGCCAAGAAGATTCTGGCCAATCTCGTGATTGAAGATTTCCGCGTGACGGTCCTTTAATTCAAAGGACTTCCGTTTGAGGGAGGATTGACGTTTATGAAAAGGTTTGTTCCTTTTTTCCTGCTCACAGGTCTTTTGGCGCTTTCCGCTTGTGCTGGCGGCCCGCGCGATTCATTCCCCTTTATCCGCCTTGCGCCTTCGGCCCCGCCGCAAGAGCTGCAAGAGCCCGCGCCCGACAACGCCCAGCCAGAAACAAAAATCTGGCGTCCGGGCTATTGGACCTATGATGGCAAAGCCTTCAACTGGGTTTCGGGCCAGTTTATTGATCGCCCCGCGCCAACCGCCGTTTGGTCAGCCGACCGCTGGGACCAACACGACTATGGATGGGCCTATATCCCCGGTTATTGGCAGTAAACGCGCATGAAAAAGGCTCTGCTCTTGGCGCTTTTGGCTTTGTTGTTTGCCGCGCCTGAGGCGCAAGCTGGACAGGCGCGTTATTACGTTCCGCCCAGCCAGTTCAATGCCGCTTTTCAGATTATGGATCTCGGCCTTTCGAACATTTTCGGCCTGTTCCAAAACGCTACGGGCGCTTTTGCTTTTGATCCGGGAAGCAAGACGATCAGCCACATCAAGCTCGCCATTGATGCCACAAGTCTCATGGTGCCAAACGCCAGCGCTTCCAAAGATCTAACAAAGCTGCTTGATCCAGACGCCTACCCCGAGCTGACCTTCCTCGCCACAGCGGCCACGCCGTTTCAAGACGGCAAAGCGCAGATCAAAGGCACGCTCACCATTCATGGCCAAAGCAAACCCGCAACGTTTGAGGGCACACTCAACAGCGGCAAAGAAGCAGCGGACAGCGGCGAGAGCAAAGGCAGCGAAACCATCGGACTATCGCTACGCGGCACATTCAAACGCGCTGATTTTGCCATGGGCGACGAGCCTGAAATCCCCGGCCGCTTCGGCGAAAACATGACGCTGATGCTTGAGATGCAGGCGATCAAGCCGTAAGATCAGGGTTCAGAGGTCAGGATTCAGGGGTCAGGGAAGGATTCACGCTTCCTCCTTTGTCACCTTTGGAAAAACCCGAAGGGTTTATCCGGGACCCAAAGTCAAGCAGAACGATCTTCTGTTTTTACTGACCGAAAAACCAACCGGGATGCCCGCCGGAGCCTGTCCTCGCGAAGGTGGGGACGAGCATGACAATGATTTTATGTGCCGCCCCCCCGTCATCCCCGCGAAGGCGGGGATCCAGGGTCACGGGGACAAGTGCCCATTCTCATGACCGAAATTGCCACGCGCGCAACGCGTTGCTCACAAAACGCAGCAGCCTTACGTCGCCACAAAGCGTTTCAAATTGCGGCGGACGCGTTCGCGTACGGGCTCGCCTGAATGCGAGATTTCGAAATCCTTGCCAGAAATCTTCTCGAAAAGCGCAATGTAGCGCGCCGAGAAATCGACCAGCGTCTCATCGGGAATCTCCGGGATCGCCTCTTTATACGGGTCGCACCGTGAGGCAATCCACAAACGCAAGAATTCCTTATCCAAGCTATCCGGCTCGCGCCCGGCCTTTAAATGCATCTCATAGGTGTTTTCAACCCAATAGCGACTGCTGTCCGGCGTATGGATTTCATCGGCAATCGTCAGAACACCGTTATCGTCATAGCCGAACTCATATTTCGTATCGACCAGAATCAAGCCTTGCTTAGCCGCAATCTCACGTCCGCGTGTGAAAAGTGCGAGCGACGCCTTTTCCACATCCTGCCACTGCGCAGCGGTGAGTAAGCCCTTACGCACGATTTCATCGGGCGTAATCGGCACATCGTGCTCGCCCATCAACCCTTTGGTCGTTGGCGTCAAAATGGTTTCGGGCAGCTTTTCATTTTTCTTCATGCCTTCGGGCAACGCGATGCCGTAAGGATGGCGATTGCCAATCCTGTACATCGACCAAATCGAAGTCGAGGTCGATCCCGTCAAATAATCGCGCACAACCACTTCGACCGGAAGCATATGAAGCTTTTTCGCGACAACCACGTTTGGATCGGGATATTCGATCACATGGTTGGGCACAAGATCCGCCGTCGCCTCAAACCAGAAACGCGCCGCCGAGGTCAACACCTGCCCTTTAAACGGCACGGCGGCCAAAACTTGATCAAACGCGCTTTGACGATCCGTTGTGATCATGATTCTGCAGTTTGGCAGGTCATAATAATCACGCACTTTGCCGCGACCGAAGCCCGGCAATTCAGGAAACTCAGCATCCACCAGCACGTCGTGAAGACGTGCGCGGATCATTTTATGTAATACTTCTCTATCGGTCATTGATGGTCCTAATCCGTATTCGAAGCCCGCCATTTATCGGCGTAGCGATTGGTGATGGGATAGCGGCGCTCACGCCCCATATGGCGGCGCGTCACCTTGGGGCCGGGGGCCCCTTGGCGGCGTTTATATTCTGCGCGATCAAGCATCGTATAAATACGACGTACCGTGGCTGGGTCATGCCCCATAAGCGTTGTCTCGGCCAAACCTAAATCTTGTTCGATTAAACATTTCAAAATGTCGTCCAGCGTTTCATAGGGCGGGAGCGTATCTTGATCCGTTTGGAATGGCTTCAGTTCCGCCGTTGGCGCTTTACTCAAAACGCGCTCAGCAATGACTTCGTCAGCCGGGCCCAAAAGCTGAGGCCGTTTATTCGCATTGCGCCACTGTGCCAGCTTATAAACTTCGGTTTTATACACGTCCTTCAGCGGCGCGTACCCGCCGCACATATCGCCATAAAGCGTGGCATACCCAACGCCAAGTTCGGATTTGTTGCCTGTTGCCAAAACCATCGACCCGCTTTTGTTCGACAGAGCCATCAGCACAACGCCGCGAATGCGGGCTTGAATATTTTCTTCCGTCTCGTCAGGCGAACAGCCCATAAATTGCTCAGCCAGCATATGATCGAACGCGGCCATCGCCTCTGCAATCGGGATCGTATCAAGCCGCACCCCCAGTGCTTTGGCGACCAAAGCCGCATCTTCCAAACTTTCGCTCGACGTATAAGGCGACGGCATCATCACCGTACGCACTTTGGAAGCCCCCAGCGCATCGACCGCAATCGCGGCGACAAGCGCGCTATCAATCCCGCCCGAAAGGCCGATTAAAACAGAAGTAAAGCCATTCTTGAGAACATAATCACGCACGCCCGTGACAAGCGCCAGATAGGTTGAAGCCTCGCCTTCCGGCAAAACCGCAGGCGTTGCGGGATCGGGAGACAGACGCCCCTGATCGAACATGCAATTCACAAAAGCGATTTCTTCATCCCACGCCGTAGCTTGTGCCATCAGCTCGCCGCGCGTATCCATGGCAAAGGAGGCACCTTCGAAAACCAGCTCATCCTGCCCGCCGACTTGATTGACATAAACGAGCGAGAGTCCTGTTTCCGCAATACGCTCGCGGGCTAAATCGTGGCGTTGATATTGTTTGCCGGATTCAAAAGGGCTGCCATTGAGCACGAGAAGAATCTCAGCCCCCTGCCCCTTAAGTTGCGCCGCCGTTTCAGGCTTCCACATATCTTCGCACAGCATGACGCCGAGTTGATGCCCGCGCCAGCTGATGATGGCAGGCGCAGCATTAGCCTCAAAAACGCGTTTTTCATCAAAAACGCCGTAATTCGGCAGATCATGTTTGAAAGCCGAGCCGACGATCCCGCCGCCATCGAGGAGGAGGGCCGCATTGTAAAGCTTGCCTTCATCATCCCACGGCGTGCCAACCAAAATGGCCGGACCTGAGGCTGTTTCGCGCATTAAGGATTCCACCGCCTCGCGCACAGCCTTGCGCACACGCGGCTTGAGGACGAAATCTTCCGGCGGATAGCCTGTGATATAAAGTTCGGACGTAATAACAAGATCGGCGCCGCGTCGGGCGGCTTCGCGCCATGCAGCTAAAAGCTTAGCCACATTGCCCGAAACATCGCCCATCACAGGATTGAGTTGCGCGAGAGCAAACAACAATCGGTCCGACATGGCTATGCCCTCGCGAAGAAAAGATTACTGGGCTGCTTTAGCGCGGACGCGCGTGGAAGAATCCGAAACGTCTTTTTGCGTCTGATTAATCAAGTCCTGCGCTGAGTTTGTGATCAGCTGCCCGAACGCTTCAGCATCGTGCTGCGCTTCAGCGCTCACGCAAGCCATGTAATCTTGCGAGGCGACGACAAACGCATTGTGCTGAGCCACGCGCGCGTTCATGTCATTCGCTTTCGCTTCTGGATTCCTATCCATGGCGACTGGCGCTTGCGGCGCGGTGCAGCCCGTGGGAACCCACTGGCCACGACCATCCACATAGGACACTTTGCCCGCATGGGCAGGCGCTGCGGCGAGCACACCGACGAGGAGAAGAACAAACAAATATGGGACACGCATGGCGTAAGCCTCCTTAAAAAATGGGATGCCCGAGCATAGCGCCTTCCCCCCGCTCCGCCAACAGCTTATTCCCCGCTTCCGGCCCTGAGACGCACATTTTTGAGGTGGGAAGCCACCAAAAAGGCTAATTCCAAGGCTTGTGAGGCGTTCAGCCGAGGGTCGCAATGCGTTTCATAGCACTCGCACAGACTCGTTTCGCTCACGTCAGAAGCGCCCCCCGTGCATTCGGTCACGTTTCGGCCCGTCATTTCCAGATGCATACCGCCCGGCCACACGCCTTCCGCCGCGCAAGCCGAGAAAAATCCCGTCACTTCCGCCAAAATCTTGCCAAAACTACGGGTTTTATAGTTGCTGCTCGCCTTTTCGGTATTCCCGTGCATGGGATCAATGCACCAAACGACACGACTGCCCGATTCCTTGATTTTCCGCAAAAGCGGCGGCAAGGCGTGCTCAATCTTGTCTGCCCCCATGCGCGCGATCAAGGTGATGCGCCCGGCTTCGTTTTCGGGGTTCAAAATCTCAAGAATCCGCAGCAAAGCCTCAGGAGCCGTCGTCGGGCCGACCTTGATGCCAAGCGGGTTTTTTACGCCGCGCAAGAACTCCACATGCGCCCCATCCGGATCACGCGTACGGTCACCAATCCATAGCATATGGGCAGAAACATCATAAATATCGCCCGTCGTGCTGTCCGTTCGGGTCAGCGCCTCTTCATAGGGCAAAAGCAAGGCTTCATGCGAAGTGAAGAACTCCGTCTCACGCAGCGCAGGCGTACGCTCGCTGTTCATCCCGCACGCGCGCATGAAGGTCAGCGCCTCGCTGATCCGGCTGGCCACGTCGCGGTATCGATCCGCCTGCAGATCGCCATTCACAAAATCAAGGTTCCAGCTATGAACCTTATGCAAATCGGCATAACCGCCTTGCGCAAAAGCGCGCAACAGGTTCAACGTTGAGGTTGATTGATGATATACCTCAATCATCCGTTCAGGATCTGGCACGCGCGCGGCAGAATTAAACTCGATCCCGTTGATGATATCGCCGCGATAGCTGGGCAAGGTCACATCGCCCTGCGTTTCCGTATCGCTCGAACGCGGCTTAGCAAACTGGCCCGCCATGCGGCCAATCTTGACAATCGGCAATCCACCGCCAAACGTCAAAACCACGGCCATTTGCAAGATAACGCGGAAGGAATCCCGAATGTTATTGGCGCTGAACTCAGCAAAACTTTCCGCGCAGTCGCCACATTGCAGCACAAAGGCTTGACCATCTGCCGCGCTGGCCAAGGCCTTTTTAAGCCGCCGCGCTTCGCCTGCAAAAACCAAAGGCGGTTGCTTGGCAAGCCGTTCCTCAACCTTCTTAAGCGCTTGCAAATCAGGATAGGTCGGCTGCTGCGCCGCCTTTTTGGTGCGCCAACTTTGGGGAGTCCAAGGGGATTGGGATTCGGTCATTTTCCTGTTGTCCTAGTAGATGAGTGATCCGGGTTTGTCCGGCCAAATCGAGATTCAAATGTAAGGGGGAAAGGCGTGTGTGATCCGGTTTTACCGGAACCAATAGCCATAATACGCAAAGCTAAAGCCCTCGCCAAAAGGCGCATAGGCAAAAACGGAGCTGTTTGTCAGACTTTGCATGGGCTCAACTTTAGCAAAAGAGAAAGCAGAACACAATCGCCTTAATCGTTGCTGGCGGGATTGCGGTCAGACCCATGCACCAAACGCAGGGCATCCATGAGTTCGGTGTGAAACTTGTAAGGATCGGCCACATGGTCAATCGGCGAGATCCCGCCGCCCGTCCCCTTCACCATCAAGGTGCCATAGCCCAAAATACGCCCCATAATCGTTTGATCAATGGTCGCGCCTTCAACTTTGGGCAGCATCAACTCATAGCTTGTCGTGGAAACAAAGCCATGCTTGGCAATCACGCGTTGATTGGTGATGACCAGCTCAGTCGAGATTTGGCGGATATAACTAAACGCCGCCTGCATTGCGCCGAGCAGAACCGTACCAATCGCTACGGACTTGATATACGTGGCCAAATGCATCGCCCAATCGGAATCGCCAAGAAGGAAATACGAACCAAAAACACCAAAATGGCCGATCACCGCCCCCAAAATCAGAATCGTGATCGCCATTTTATAGATCACCCAATGGAGCTGCGCCGTGTAAAGGATCTTCTCATCCTTTTGCATCGCGCGTCTAACGTAGGAACCCATCTTGTCTCTCCCTTAAGGGTGCTGAACGCGCGGCAACTATAAACTCATCTCTTCAAGGGAAGCTAGAAACTTTTCAACCTCAAGCGCCGCCATACAGCCCATCCCGGCCGCGGTAACCGCTTGACGATAAACCTTGTCTTTCACATCGCCCGCAGCAAAAATGCCGGGGATTTCCGTGGCTGTTGAGTCCGGTTTCGTTAACAAATAGCCTTCCGAATCCATAGGCAACTGGCCTTTAAACAAGGCCGTGGCCGGGGCATGGCCGATGGCGATAAACACGCCATCCACAGGCACAAGCGTTGTGGCGTTCGTTTTGACATTGCGAACTAGCACGCCCGTCACGCTACGCATGGGCGCTTCGTCGCCTTTGATTTCGTCGATCACACTATCCCATAACACGGTGATTTTCGGATTCTTGGCCACACGGTCGCGCAGGATTTTCTCGCCACGAAATTCATCGCGGCGATGGATCATCGTCACCTGCTTGGCCAAACCAGCCAGATACAAAGCCTCTTCCATTGCCGAATTGCCGCCGCCCGCAACGATCACATTCTTGCCGCGATAGAAAAACCCATCGCACGTCGCACACCCGGACACGCCGTAGCCTTGAAACGCTTTTTCACTTTCCAAGCCCAACCACCGCGCTTGCGCACCCGTGGCGATCACAACCGCATCAGCTTCGTAAACCTGACCAGAGTCGCACGTCACAAGGAAAGGCCGTTTCGCAAAATTAACAGCGCCGACCGTGTCACTCACAACGTTCGCGCCCACACGCCGCGCCTGCGTTTCCATTTGCTCCATCAACCAAGGCCCTTGCACTGGTTCGGCATTGCCGGGCCAGTTTTCAATCTCAGTCGTGATCGTCAGCTGCCCACCGGGCTGCATACCCTGGATCAAAGTCGGGCTTAGATTCGCACGCGCCGTATAGATCGCCGCCGTGTATCCTGCGGGGCCCGCGCCAATGATGAGTACTTTGGTATGAATTGGTTGCATCTGGATCACACAATTTAGAGTTGAACGAATTTAAAGGGCTTTGGTAATCGAATCTATGCCACAGATCGTCTATCCTGTCACCGCGAGTCGTCTTTTCTTCTCCTGAAAGGAGCGAACATGTTCTTTTGCCTTCCGTGTAAGCTGGCACAACGCTCCTTTTTATATATTTTGGGCGTTTTGTTTGTGTGCCTAGCCATCGGCTCGGCCTTTCTTTTGCAAAATTACCATGAAACCTTGATGCAGGAAAGGCAGGAAAAAACCCGCAAAATGGTCGAAACAGCCTATAACCTCGTGCTTTATTACCATGACAAAGTCGATCATGGCGAAATGACGTCTGAAAAGGCACAGCGCTATGCGCTTGAAACGATCCGCCAAGCGATGCCAGAGCCCAACAGCTATTTTTGGATCATCGACACAAACATGCACGGTGTCATGCACCCCATTAAACCTAAATGGGAAGGGGTCGATCTTTCGAACTATACGGCGCCCGATGGCCACAAGCTCTTTGCCGATATGGTGCAGATGGTCGAAGAAAAAGGTTCTGGGTTCATGAATTACATGTGGGCCAAACCCTATAGCCCAGAAGATAAGTTTTATGAAAAGACAGCCTACATGAAGCTTTATAAACCGTGGCAATGGGTGATCGGCACGGGCGTTTATATTGATGATGTCAATGCAACCTTTTGGAACGCCGTTTTGGTGGCCTGCGGGCTTGCCGTAGCGCTACTTATGTTTGTGATGGCGCTGGCCGCAACGGTTTCAGAAAGCCTGAGAAAAGAATAAGTGCGGCTTACTCTTTTGGTCTGACCCATTGGGTCAGCATCGTCGTGATTTGCTCTTGGCGCAGCGGCTTGTTGAGATAATCATCCATACCTGCGCGCAGACATTTCTCGCGGTCACCAATCATCGCATCCGCCGTCAGCGCCACAATCGGCGTATGATGGCCCGTTTCGGCTTCTAAATCGCGGATCGCTTGCGTGGCTTGAAAGCCATCCATCACGGGCATCTGGCAATCCATAAAAATAGCATCGAACGGTTGCTTTTGATAGGCGACGACAGCTTCTTGTCCGTTAAGCGCCGTCGTCACAAGGCAGCCATGTTTTTCAAGGATTTTTGTGATCAACATCAAATTGATCTTCATATCCTCGACCACCAGAACTTGAACATCTGGAAACATATCAGTACGAATCTTGCGTTGAATACGTCCCGCTTGGGCCATGCTGGCGACCAGCGCACGCGTGACAAGCGGCATGGGTTCGCCTTCCGCCCGCGCTTCGACCAAAAGTTGCAAAGCCCCTTTGAGCGAATCTGGGTAAAAGGGTTTTAGGAAAAAGCCATCGAACTTACCACGCGCCACATAATCGGCATTTACGATTTGCCCAAAGGCCGTAACAAGGATGATAAAGGGCCGCGGAATCTCAGGATGCTGCACAAACCACGCCTCAAGTTCGAGCGTTTCAAAACTTTTGATCCGGTAGTCGCAAAGCAGGAAGATAAAGGGATCACCCTCTAAAGCCGCTTGTCCAAGGCGTGCTGTGCAATCCAGCCAACTGCCGGCACACTCTGTGCGCAAGCCCCATTTGTGCGTGTAGTGCTCAAGAATCTCAGCCGAAAGCGCACACTCATCCGCAAGCAACAGGCGCTTATTCTTTAAGTCTGTCTCTGAAACGACAAAAGGCGCGCCCGCGCCCGCATGGGCTGGCACGAGAGGAACTTCGAAAGAGAAGATCGATCCCTTACCCGGCTGGCTACTCACAGCCATTGTGCCAGTCATCAACTGAATGAGGCCCTTGGAAATAGCAAGACCGAGGCCGCTGCCACCAAACTTGCGCGTCGTGGCTTCCTCGACTTGCGCAAACTTATCGAAAATATAGGCGAGCTTATCTTCCGGCACGCCTATACCGGTGTCTTCAACAGCAAAACGCACTTTATAACGCTCTGGCCCTTCCTGCGCGACCGTCAGGCGAATGAGCACAGAGCCGTGCTCGGTAAACTTCACCGCATTGCCGACAAGATTCAAAAGCACCTGCCGCAAACGCCCGGGATCGCCATTCATAAAGCGTGGCTGATCAAGCGGCAGCGAAGCAAGAAGTTGAATTCCCTTTTCTTGCGCACGCAACAAGGCGATATCCGTCACCTCACTCACGACCGCGAACAAATCGAAATCCGTTTTTTCAAGGTTGATCTTGCCCGTTTCGATCTTGGAGAAATCCAGAATATCATTGATGATTTCAAGCAAATTTTCACCGGAACGACGGATCGCCTCGACCCACCCCCGTTGATCGTGAGTTAAATCGGTATCGAGCAATAAATCCGTCATCCCCAGCACACCATTCATGGGCGTGCGGATTTCATGGCTCATATTCGCTAAAAAGTCGCTTTTGGCCGCTGTTGCGCGTTCGGCGACTTCTTTGGCTGCGCGTAAGGCTTCTTGCGCTTGCGTGCCAAGAGCCACTTTTTCAAGCGCCGCTTTTTCGCGCGTTTGGTCCGTCGCGATCAGAACAATCTTGGATAATTTGCCATCGGGATTATAAACAGGCCTGTAGGACAACGTGACATGAAGACCGCCTTCATGTTCATAATCGCTTGGGGCAAGCGCCATGATCTCATCAAAGCTGAGCTGACTTTTCTTGCGCTCGAAAAGCATGATCTGAATTTCAGAAAAGACTCTTCGCTTCTCCGCCGTAAAGCGTAAGACATCGGCAATATTTTTCCCGGCTGGATTTGTTTCAAGAAGCGTCAAGCACGCCTTTGAAAACACGTCAGAACACACGCCGTTCTCATCGAAGAATAAAAGCCCCTGCCCTAAACTGTCGAGCATCGCATTAATCGCGATATTAAGGTCTTCCAAACGATAATTCGCTTCGTTCAGCTCACCGGAACTTAGTTCAAGATTACGCAGCGCCATTTTGACCCGCGCGTCAAACTCTTCATAGACAAGATCGACGCTATCAAAAAACGCGGGCATGTGTTCAAGCAACGGCCCGTAAACATCAGCCAAAACGGGGCTTTTTTCCTTTAGCAAAAGGCAAAGCTCACCCACCCTTGTTTCGGCATCTTCAAAGCCGAGGATCTTTTTAAACTGCCGCAGGATCTTACGCGAACGCAGCATCAAAGGGCCTCACGTTCAGTAATATAGGTGATGGTCATCGTTTGATTGTGAAGCTCGGCTTCACCCGTTTTGGTATGCGTTGAGATTTCGCCGTAACAATAGCATCCAGCAAGCGGCGTATGGGGCAGGAATGAATCGACGACCGCTTCAATTTCTTCATCCGCATCAATGCCAAGCACCATGCGTCGCCCAACGCAATTGATCAAAATCGCGCAACCGTTTTCTTCCGGTCCCGCATGCGTGCGCAGCGCTTCCGCCGCCGCCTGCGCCGCGCCTTGAATGAGGGCGCCCGTATCCGCATGCATCAAACAAACCTGAGAGCCTTCCGGCATATCACCCGCCATCACAAGGCTTTCATGTTCAAGATCAATTCCCAGCGCCGAACGGATCAGTCCGGACATCGTGCGATCTTCACGTAAAATGGCAAACGGATAAGACAGACCGCTCGCAGGCAATTGCCGCGCTTTATCACCGAGATATTGTTTATAGAGCTGAAGCGCTGGTTTGCCGTCTAATTCCTGTAGAATATGACCTTGCGATTTTGTCACGCGCCGCGCGGGGCCAAACGGACGCCACCCCCCTTCGCATCCACAGCTCACAACAATGTGCGCGCCATAAAAACCGACAACCACAGCTTGGTCGCTGGCCAACGTTTCATTAAGGATCGTGTGCGTGGTTTTAAAAGCCACCTCGTCTGCGGCTAAGCCGCCACTGATCATCACATGCCGCCCCAGCGTTGCGCTAAGCCCATCGGCAATGCCGCTGCCATTCACATTTGTTCCGGGAGCCAAAACAAAAACCGCCTGCAAATCAGGTGCCTTGAGCTCGTCGGCTAACGCTGCACCAACATCAAAAGACTCTTCTGCTTTTGTGATGCGCCGACTTGCAAAGCGAAGGGGTGTGCGATCCAGGTGAAGCGCCAACAGCGAAATGCCAGATTCAGACATGCCGTCGTTTGAGATTTCCCCGGACGTCGAGCACCCAATGAGCGCATGGCCAGCGCTTTTTTCTTGAATAAGCGCCCAAGCCTGCTCATCGCGCAACACTGAGGGCGCAGCGAAAAGGATCATAAGTGACGGATCAAGCGTCAACGCCTCATCAAAGGCTTGAGCGATACCTTCTTTGCCTTTTGCGATCGAAAGACTTTTCATCCGTGCCCACGCATAAAATGAAGCTGTGAAGAGATCTTAACACATAAAGAGTCAATATTACTTTATCGTAAAGGTGTGCCGCTTCACGGCCTAAGAAAAGAAGATCGTTTGTCCGTAATACGCCTGTGTTTATCTTTGGTTATGTTAAACGGCTGTTAATCCCCTTCCCTTTACGTTTTACATTCCCTTTCTCTGGCCTTCCTTTCCAACGGCGCAAATGATCGACCCCACCTCCTTGATGTTTGACGAAGAAGCCGCCTTTCCTCAGGACGGGTCATTCTGGCCTTCGATCATTTTTTTGGTTCTCGCTATCGCGATACCACTTATTCTTAACTCGCTCGCCAAACGTAAAGCTCACGAAGAAATCGCCAACGGTACAAGCAGCGCCTTCCCGCGCAAGCTGTTGACGTTAGCCATGTCCTTGACGTTGATCTCGGTTCTGTGGGTCGGAGGAAACAGTTTTTATCTCTACCACAATCTAAGCGACAACATCCGCGACAAACAGGAAACGGCGCGTCTGGCGCAAAACCTGCTTTATATCGACAATTATTTATCCATGGCGCTCCACATGAACGCGCGCACAGGATCAAGCGAATGGGAAGACCGGTACGAACTCTATGAAGGCAAGCTTGTTTATGCCCTGAACCTAATCAAAAACTCGAGCGAATCTCAGCCCTTGCAAAAAAGCGTCGTGCTCGCGCAGCAAACTTATGAACAGCTTGGGGATATCAAAGCAAAAGCACGGGCCTTCATTAAAGCTAACGCCCTCCTTCAAGCGCGTCTTGTCTTGGATTCCGAGCCCTATTCCGACGCGCAGCGAAGTTTTTCAGGTGCAGCCCTAGCCTTAACGCAAGTTATCCAAAATGAGCTAAAGGTTCAGGTCCGCACCATTTCGAACAATCTTTATGCAACCGTTCATCTGGTTCTTATTGGCGGGCTTTTCTTGTTAATGGCATGGTTTTATGCGCTGCGCAGCATCCGCCGTTGGCAAAATGAACTTGAAGTCACACGCAATAGTTTGGCGATCCGCATCACTGAAAAAGAATATATGGACAAGCAGCTCGCCGAATATGTGCAAGGCATGGAGCGCGCCCAAAAAGAAATTATCGCCGCACGTAAAGTTGCCGAACAAGAAGCGCGCACGACGAATCTTCTAAAAAGCGTTGCGGCTACCGCTAACCGCACCTCGGATGTACGCGGCACCATCTCTCACGTTCTTGAATTGATTTGCCGCTTTATGGGCTGGCCCGTCGGCCACGCCTATGCCATCGACGAAAAAAACAAAGTTTTGCGCAGCACCAAACTTTGGTACGTCGCCGACAAAGAGCATTACGCGCCATTCATGGCAGCCAGTGAAACGCTAACCTTTTCGCAAGGTGACGGCCTGCCCGGCAAGGCATGGGACAAACTTTCGCCCGTATGGATAGGCGACCAGACCGACGAAGGCAACGCCTTCAAACTTCGTCGCTGCGATGAAGCTGAGGTCAAATCTGGCTTTGCCTTCCCGATTGTCGTTAAAGGCGAAGCCGCCTATGTCCTCGAATTTTTCTCGACCAAAATATCAAAAGTTGATCCGCTTTTCATGGATATTTTAAAGGAAGTCGGCAACCAGCTGGTTTGGGTCATCGAGCGCCGTCAAAACGAAATTGCGCTTCAACAAGCGAAAAACGACGCTGAGGCCGCCAACATTGCAAAAAGCGATTTTCTTGCGAATATGAGCCACGAAATCCGCACGCCGATGAACGGCCTGCTTGGTATGCTCACGCTCGTTTTAGATACAGACGTCAACAAACAACAACGTGAATGGATCGACATCGCGCGACAATCTGCCGAAACGCTGCTCGATATTATCAACGACATTTTGGATATTTCGAAAATCGAAGCTGGTGAGCTCGTTATCGAATCCGTCCCCTTCCATCTGCAAGCGACGATTGAGGCGATTACCGATCTCCTTTACGTTCGCACCAGCGGCAAAGGCGTGAAGCTTCTCGTTGATCTTGACCCCAATCTCCCGCGTTGGGTTTTGGGCGATCCGCTCAGGCTGCGGCAGGTTATCCTCAACCTCCTCGGCAATGCGCTGAAATTCACCGAGTCCGGCCATATTATTTTGCGCGTCAAAAGTTTCACGGAAGAAGGCAAACTGCACTTGCAAATCGAAATTGAAGATACGGGCATTGGCATTGCCGAAGACAAACAATCCAGCATCTTCAATAAGTTTTCGCAAGAAAGCGAATCCACCTCCCGGCGCTTTGGCGGCACGGGCCTTGGCCTCACGATTAGCAAAAAGCTTGTGCATCTTATGGGCGGCGATATTGGTGTGCGCAGCGCCCCCGGCAAAGGTTCGACCTTTTGGTTTACGGCCCTTTTGAAGGCGGATTCTTCGCATCCGAACACAACGGCATCGCTCAGCATACTCTCCGGCCAACGCACGCTGATTATCGAATCTTATCCGCCTATGCGTCACATTCTGGACCGCACGTTTGAGACTCTTCATCTGCCCGCCGATGTGCTTTCGGATTCGGATTCCGCGCTGAAAGCCTTAGCTTCGGCCCACGCGCTCGGCGATCCGTTCCGGTTTGTTATTATCGACACCGATCTGCCCGGTCATGGCTGGCCAGCCTTTTTAGAGAAGCTTTCCGCCCTGCCTATGGCGCAGGATCTTTTGTTGATCCTCAACGCCAAACCTAGCCTTTCCCTGCATAATGATGACCTGCATAAAGGCCGCGTAGCCGGGCTGATCCGCAAACCGCTTTATCCCATGCCTTTGCTCGATATGATGAGCTTCCTTTTGACCAACAGGGAGCGGTTGGACGAAATCGGCCTTGTCACCCGCCCAGTCCTTGAACAAAACGGCAGCGCCTCCAAAAAGGCGGCATTGAACGAAACAGCCAAAAGCGCCTTCCCGGGCTTGCGTATTCTTTTGGTTGAAGATCAGGCGGTCAACCAGCTTCTCATGCGTACGATCTTGGAGAAACTATCCTGCGAGGTCGAATTGGCCACCAATGGCCTTGAGGCCGTGCAAAAGGTCAAACTCAACCGCTACGACATCATCTTGATGGATTGCCAAATGCCAGAGATGGATGGGTTCGAGGCTACGCAAAAGATCCGCTATATGGAAATGGAAACAGGCGCACACACACCAATCGTCGCGCTCACGGCCGATGCCATGCAAGGCGACAAAGATCGGTGTTTGGCCATCGGGATGGACGATTATATTAACAAACCCGTGCGTCAGGCCCGAATCCTTGAAGTTCTCAACCATTTTGCCGGAGAAAAGGGGGACTGAGCGCTTGCTCAGAGCCTTAATTCTTCCTTTTAAAACAACGGTAAAATAATTCTTTCCTTTGCCACATTTCCAAGCCAGATTGACGGCCATGCGCCTGACCACACTCTTTTTGGCCATTTTATTGGCTGTTGCTTCCGCCCTTCCCGCCTACGCGGGCCCGGCGTCTGTTAAACCGGCCAAGCTTAGCGAACGCGAGCAAAAGGACGTTACACGGATCGAAGCTTATCTCAACGCTCTCAAAAGCGTCTCCGCCAATTTTCTGCAAGTTGGCGATAGCGGCGCGTTGCGCCATGGCCATATCGATATTCAGCGCCCCGGCAAAATGCGCGTTGTCTATGATGCGCCGGATAAAGATTTCATCATCGCCGATGGCACGTTTTTGAACATGTGGGATGGTGAGCTGGAACAGCAAACCTCAGTGCCAATCGGCTCCGGCATTGCCGATTTTATCTTGCGCGACAAAGTGGCCCTTTCAGGCGACGTCGTGATTACGCGCTTTGCCTATTACCCAGCCAAGATCGAAGTTTCGCTCATAGCGCCCAAAGAGCCGGAAGAAGGCGAGCTGACTTTGGTCTTTGAAGACAAACCTCTTCTTCTTCGCCAGTGGCGCGTGGTTGATACGCAAGGCCACACGACAGGCGTCAATCTTGAAGACGCGCACGAAGGCGTAAGCTTTCCCAACGGTAATTTCAGCTTCGTCTCGCCCAATCTTGGCAAAACGCGCCATAACGGCGGCAAATAAGGCTCTTGCTCAATGCGCATTGCGACGTGGAATATCAATTCAGTTCGCCTGCGCCTTGATCTCATCAAGCGCCTGATCGAGCTGCGGTCACCCGATGTGCTGTGTTTTCAAGAAACCAAGGTCATGGACGAGTGCTTCCCGCGCCAAGCCTTTGCAGATATGGGCTATACGCATCAGCATATCAACGGCATGAAAAGTTATAACGGCGTGGCCATTCTCTCCCGCCTGCCGTTCGAAAAAACGGACATTCTACGCTGGCAAGGCAAGGACGATTGTCGCCACATTTGCGTGACCCTCAAGGGCGGGCGTGAAGTGCATTGTCTTTATGTCCCGGCTGGCGGCGATCTCCCCGACCCGAAGGCCAACCCCAAATTCGCGCACAAGCTCGGCTTTCTCGATGAAATGACGGCTTGGTGGCAAAAGCAGCCCCAAACCAAGGCCGCGCGCATTCTTCTTGGCGATCTCAATATTGCGCCGCTAGAAAACGATGTCTGGTCGCACAAACAATTGCTGGATGTCGTCTCACACACGCCCATCGAGGTTGAGAAACTTGGTGCCATGCAAAAAGCAGGCGCATGGGTTGACGTGGCGCGCCGCTTCGTGCCCGAAACCGAAAAGCTTTATTCATGGTGGAGTTATCGGGCGGCCGATTGGGCGGCCTCGAATAAGGGCCGCCGCCTCGACCATATCTGGGTGACGCCGGATCTGACAGACGCCTTGCGTAGCTTTGAGATTCTCAGCGAAGCGCGTGGCTGGCCGCCCAAACCGAGCGACCATGTCCCCGTGCTTGTGGATCTCGCCTAACCTTTAGCAGGCCAGTTTACTGGGATCGCACTGATGCGTTTGAGCCCATGCGTTCATGCCGCCAGTCAGGCTTTCGGCTTTATCAAAACCCTGCGAGCGCAAAAAGGCTACGGCCTTTGCGCTGCGATGCCCGGAGCGGCAGTAAACGATCAACGTGCGATCTTTCGGCAATTCACTTAAATGATCTGGCAGCTCGCCAAGCGGGATATTGATCGCGCCCGCAATATAGCCCTGTGCCACTTCGGACGGTTCGCGCACATCGAGTAGAAACGGCGGTTTTTTGCTGTGAAGCGCGGAGTCCAACTGCTGCGTTTCAATGGTCGGCACCTCTTGCGCCAACGCGGGGCAAGCAACCCCGAGCAGGAGAAGAAACACCCAAACCGAACGGCGGGACAGAAAACCAAAACGCATCGCAAACCTCCAAAGTTCAAACGAAGGACGAAAGAAAGATAGCCTGAGCCAAAAAGCGCGGACAGACAATCTTCGCCTCTTGGCCGCCGTTGCACAATAAAAACAAGGGATATCCTTCCCCTTTCTTAAAATATTGCGGCGCAGCAAGCTCTGTTTCGCTTTCGGAACGTCTTTTTATTCATACAAGCGTCCCCGAATGCTTGCGTGATTTTAAGGTGAAATTAGTTAATTTTGAGGATGATGGGCCCATGAGAATGTGGGAATTTGACGATAACCGGTCTGTGCCGACAAATCTGGTGCTTGAGCAGGATTTCATTCTGCGCATTCGCCGTTTGCATCGCTTAGGCACGCCCCATTTTGTAGCCAACATTCAAGTCTCGAACATTCCAGCCGATTACAGTGGTCGTGGTTCGCTTGACGATGCGCATCGTCGCTTGCAAGCCCTTGCGCTCGCGCAAAAGGGAACGTACGCCGAAATGACGAACGGCGATGTGTTCATGGTCTGGACAGATTCGATGCAGGCCAAAGTGTTTCCTGACCAAGCCATGATGGTCACACTGCCCAACGGCGTTGCGCCGGGCGATGTCGATAAATACGTTTTGCGCTATCACTTGCCGGATGATTACGCTTTGCTACGCGAACGCGCGAACTTTTACGTCGATCTCTCGCGCACCGCCTCCGTGACGGAAGATGAAAACTCGCCCGCACGCTTGCTCAAAAGCGAAGCGGCCCGCGGGCCTCTTTCAACATGGAGCCTCAACCAAATTGAGCGCCTGATCCGCGATGTCGATTTGTGCCCCTTTATCCGTTCGCAATCCATCTATGCCTATCAAAAAGACAAAAGCTGGCAGCAGCTCTTTGACGAAGCCTTTATCGGCCTTGAGGAAGTGAAGCAAACCTACTTCCCTCATATTGATGTCACGCATCCTCGGCATTTGTTCCTTGAGCTGTGTCAAATGCTTGATCGCGGCTTGCTCACCGTTCTCACACAGAATTACAATTCGATTTCAGACCTCTCGCTCAGCTTGAACCTGACCCTTCCGACCGTTTTAGGCCAAGAGTTCGCGCAGTTTACACACCATGTGCCGCGCAGCGCGCGCCAGCATGTCGGGTTTGAAATTCACTGCGGCGATCTGATGCAAGATTTTACGCAAACGCTCAATTCCATTGCGACGCTACGACAAGAAGGCTTTAAGATCGGCATCGACGGCGTCACGCCCGATATGCTGAACTACATCAACTTCAGCCGCTTTGACGTGGATTTTATCAAGATCAACGTTTCGAAAGAACAAGTCGGCACGCTCAAATACCCGCTCATCCGCGAAGGCATCGCGCATGCGCCGCGTGAAAAGTTGATCTTCTTCCATTGCGACACAGAAGCCGCCGTCAATGCCGGAATCGATATCGGCGTGACCAAGTTCCAAGGTTGGCTGGTGGATGACCTCGCCCGCAAGTGGCGGCGCGTTTAAGGTCGAGGACCTTCAGGGCCACGCCCGTGCCGCGCAAAGGGCTCCAGATGGGTGCGAATAAGAATCCCAAGTTTCCGCGTGTTCTCACGCGAGAGAAAGGGCGCATAGGGATAATCTTCAAAAAGCCTGAGCTCCGCCCTTAACATCTGTGCCGAAGCCTGTTGGTCAAACGAGCTCGGCTCTGGCAATTTCAGCCAATGGCCTTCACTCTCAAGATATAACCGACCACATGTAAAATCGCGGAACTCGCTATAAACCGTCGTCAACAACGCAGTGAAAAGCGCATTCCATTTTTCAGTCTTGGCTGGCGCCATTCGCCGCGCCACACCATCAAAAGCGCCGCGCACGGCATGCGCAAGCGGCGGTACGCGCAAACCCAAAAAAACGTCACGTGGCGTCAAATGATCTGGCAAATCAAGCATGGGCTCATACCCTAACGCCGCGCAATATGAGCTGAGCGTTTTACCGTGATCCCCGGGCGCATAAATACCGCACCCAACGCTGTTGAAGCTGAGATTCGAAAATGGGCTGGTTTCAAGACCGGCTAAATGCAGCATGCAAAGCTCAAAGATGAGGTTTAATGAGACCCTCATCCTATCATAAAACGCTCGCCTTCTGGTCTGGCGTTTTACTTTCATGCTTGGCGCAGGACACGCCTTACTCGTTGCTGTCCGTACTATAGTAAAAATTAGCCCCCGTCGCGCACACGAGGCCGGGCCCGATATGCCGCCCGGGGCCGCCGAAAAGACCCGGAAGGTCTTGGCACACGACACCGGTATTTGTGCTTGGCGAAACCGAATAGATTGTCAAAACCTTGAGCCGGTTTCCGCCGCCGGAACTGCAACCGATGCCCCAACCGCCGCCTTCCCCGCCGCTGCAATAAAAACTGCCTGTGGCTGTGCTTCCAATACCATACGTGTAGGTGCCGGTCTGAGCGGTGTAATAATTCCAAGACCAGCCGGTGCAATTCTCGGGGCTGATATACCAAGCATCGCGATTAGCCATGTAATACAAATAGCGATGGCAGCCCGTCACGCCAGTTGGCGGTATCGCGCACCAGGTCTCTCCAGCCGCATCGATCGTCGTCGTTGGACAGCAAGCGCTATCGGTGATTTTGACGCCTAACCCCTCAGCCGTGGCATAAAAAGAGTCCCATTCATCTTTGGAACGCGCCGGAACGAAATAATCAGTGCCCGTATTATTGTTCGACAAGCAGTAAGCGGTCGCCCCGACATAGGCTGGCGTGTAGGTGATATTTTTGGTCGCGCGGTTCAAACGCAAGCCACTGCAGCTTGAGGTCACCGTATCGCCGCCGCCCGGCGTCGCAATTGAACTCTCGGTTGTTGGGCAGGTGATCGTCGAGGCCTGCGCGCAAGGCACCCCTCCCAGCAGAAAACCGGTGAGAAAAAGGCCTAACTGGATCGAGAGGCGCAACCCTTGCTTCATGCGTAACCCTTGGGATAGACAGTGTTTGGGGTGGCTGAGTATAGGGTTAGATTCCTTAACGCCTCTTTAAGTAAGACCAAGCGGCCTTTTTTCAAAAAGGGCAGCCGACCCCGAACCAAAGGCCCTCTTTGATTTTGCCTTCTCTTCGATCAAAGTTAACTCAGGCCATTTTAAGCGTGTTGACCGGGGCGTAAAGAGCTTGGAGCTTTCCAATAAGAGCATAAAAGCCACGTTCAAGAAAGCCGACGATAAAGAACGAAGCAATACCGAAGAGAATCCCGGACACGATATAGGTATTGATATTCCAATAGCTGCCAAAGATCAGATGACCATTCAAGTTCACAACGACGTGGCACAGATAGATTGAAATCGACGTCCGGTTCAGAAAACGCATAGGCCGCGTTTCCAGAAGCGAACAAACGTATCCCCTGGATTTAAAGCAGCAAAGCAAAAGAGCCGCAAAAACAGGGATGCATAGGAAATCATCGGGGCCGTGTTCCTGATTGATCAGAATAGCGTACAGGAGGCCAACAAGAACCAGCTCGATCACCGTCGCCATTTTTTTGCTTTGGATAGAGGGCATCCCTTGCGCCATCTGATAGACGATGATCCCGGCGCTCATATCCGCGATGGCGCGAATGGTGCCCACATCGATGCTATAGAAAACGTACTTGTTGATAATGTCCATGTGGCCGTATTTCGCGGTGATAAAACCATTCCCCAGAAAAAGGAACGCCGGGGCCAACAGATTCACCGTCGCTTTAGGCGCAATGGAAAACAGGGCAACAAGAAAAAAACCGCCTGTGAGCATGGAGCCGATAAACCAATCAGGCCCATTCAAAGCGTAGGTGGTCAACCCAAACCCTTGCATCGAGAAAAGCTCATAAACGACATCGCCGTTTTCGCGCCAGAAATCCTTGAACGAAAGCGTCGTCTCGTAATAACGAAAGGCCAACAGCAAAGCCAACGAGAACAGCAATGTCGGAAAAACGCTTTTCAACCGGCGAAGCCACCAACGAAACGGCGATGGCGCACCCTTTTCAATACAGAGCTTGGCGAGAAAATAACCGCTGACGATAAAAAAGAACTCGACCACAAGATAGCCGTGAACAAAGGGCCCCGAACCAAAAAACCAGCTTGAATGCAAACACACGACCAAGCAGGCGAAAAGGAATTTCCAGCTATCAATAACGGCACTATGGCTGGCTTCGGAGGATTGATCTGTCATGGGGGAGAACCTGCTGAGGTTAACGAATGGGTTCAACAACGTTACCGGGCATCTGTTTCTAAGAGATTAATGAAGGTTTCCCACGCACACCATTTGGCAAGAAACGATAAGGCTGCATACGGGAAGCCCCCCTTCTGTACAAGCATGTCGGAGGTTTATTGAGCAAGTTTTCCCATAAAAAACGCCGTCACCCCGCCGAAGGGCGGGGTCCAGGGTCGCAAGAGGCAATGCTTGTTTTATGGCTCTGGATTGCCACGCGACCTGCGGTCGCTCGCAATGACGGTT
>Ga0209373_10001113_pt1 | contig 34432 bp, 27 predicted proteins | sample Higcelweek5metaG_FD_187173 | JGI IMG/M metagenome (GOLD analysis project Ga0209373, IMG submission 187173) | Freshwater pond sediment microbial communities from the University of Edinburgh, under environmental carbon perturbations - High... | ecosystem: Environmental > Aquatic > Freshwater >... | reverse complement strand
TGGATTGTTTTATATAATGGTTCTCATTATGTCTGTAGTTATACACGAAGTGGCTCATGGTTACTCGGCTTATTTGCTAGGGGACAACACAGCTTATCTGAAAGGGCGCCTCACCTTAAACCCAATTAAGCACTTAGATCTCTTCGGCTCAATAATTCTACCTCTACTTCTTTTGATAATGAATACCAATTTCCTAATCGGATGGGCAAAGCCAGTTCCTTATAATCCGAATAATTTAAGAAATCAAAAGAGTGGAACTTTCATCGTTTCTATTGCTGGAATTCTCGCAAACATTTTAATAGCTGTTATTTTTGGACTATTAATACGTGTAGCATTAGCATCCGGAATGCCTTTCTACATGGCAGACCTTGTGACAGTTAGCCCTCTTTTCAGAATTTCAACAATTATAATTTTAGTAAATTTAATTCTTGCCTTGTTTAACCTTATACCGATACCTCCACTGGATGGCTCAAAGATATTGTTCTCTTTTCTTTCCCCTAGATATCGTTTCATTCAAGATTTCTTAGAGAGATGGGGAATGTTTGTGCTTTTGTTCTTTGTTATATTCCTCTGGAGTAAAGTTTCACCACTAGTTTATCTCATGTTTTCATTTTTAACAGGAATTAATTTTTCCTAAAGTTTTCCACATTTTTATAGGATATCTTACTATCTTTATTTGTAGTATAATAAAAGATATGAAATTTAAATTAATATCTTTTGTAAAGTCTTATTGGTCCAAAATATTACCAGTGTTGTTTTTTGTTTTACTCCTCGGTGCTTACGCGAACATTTTCGCGATAGGCTCCCCTTATTCTCCTGGTTCAACTTTAGATCCAGAGTGTGCCCCTGGTGAGACGAACTGTACCGTCTTACTTACTTCCACTCAATGGCAAGATGATGATAATGATATTTATTTTACAAATGGGAATGTGGGAATTGGAACTAATAATCCTTCTTCAATTCTGCATATTAAAACAGATGATCCCCAAAATGAATTAAGCAGTTATGAAATAGATGAATCTATTGCGAGCTCTAGCACTTTTGCTATTAGTGGTACAGCAAAGACATGGAGATCTGATGATATGGCCTATAGTTATACCTTACCGTTCTCGTTTCCGTATTTTGGAGAAGGTATAACAGATATTCAAGTGTCTACTAATGGTTATCTTCTTATGTGTGCATCGTGTGGTTCCGATGATTATTATGATGGAGACATAGATATTCCTAATCAGAATGTTATTGCTCCTCTTATGGGTGATCTCAGGACTGATCAAACAGATCAAGATATATTTGTAGATGAAACAATAGCAAACGAAGTAACTATTATTTGGAAAGGTCAGGTATATGGTGGTGGTCCAGTAAATTTTTCTGTAACACTTAAATCTAATGGACAAATTATATTTAAATATGGAGAAGGAAATTCTTCATTTGCTAATCCTGAAGATGGGGTTATTGCAGTTTCAGATGGTTTCGGTGTAAAGTATTTTATATCTTCTTTATCTGGTTCTTCTTCTAAAAATAATGCAAATGATATAACTATTAATATTACAGAAATATCTGGAGTAGCTCCAACTTCCTTGATGTCTTTAAATACAATTTCCTCAGATTTATTCACAGTGTTGGATAATGGTAGAGTTGGAATAGGAAATAGTTTACCAGATTATTCTGCTATTTTAGATATATCTTCTACTAGTAAAGGCGTTCTTGTCCCTCGAATGACTTCTGTTCAGAAGCAAGCCATTCGATCACCAGAGACTTCTCTATTAGTGTATCAAACAGACAGCACTCCAGGTTTTCAATATTATAGTGGTAGCGAGTGGACAAATTTAAAAGAAACTAATGTTGTTAATGTTAGTACCACAACAGGAAGTATATATTCAACTTTATTAGGATCACCATCTATTTCTAATTCAAACTTCTTAGGAAATTTAGCTGGTTCATCTGCATCTAATGCTTATAATTCAAATTTTCTAGGGAGTCAAGCTGGTTCTGGTTCAACCTTTGCTAACGATTCTAGTTTTATAGGTTATGGTGCTGGACAGACCGCTGTTAATGCTAATAAATCCAATTTTATTGGTTCTAGTGCCGGTGCTAGTGCAACTAATGCTTATGGTTCAAATTTTTTTGGTTTTTTTGCTGGTCAGACCGCTTCCAATGCTCATGAATCAAATTTTCTAGGATATCAAGCTGGGTATCAAGCTTCAAATGCTTATGGTTCAAACTTTTTAGGACCTTTTGCTGGTTATGGTGCAACCAATGCTAGCAATTCAATTTTTATTGGTTTAAATGCTGGTAACTCAGATACAGTAAATAATACTACAAATCCAGATAATTGGTCTATTCTTCTTGGTCACAGAACAAGAACAGGAGGGTTTAGTAACTCTGTATTAATTGGAGGTTCAAATAGTGTCTCATATATTTCAAACACAAAGGCTAATCAATTCATGCTTGCACCTACTCTTACCGAATTAAGATTACGAGGAGTAGACTATACTCTACCGTCATCTCAGGGTGGAGCAAGTACCGTACTTACCAATAATGGTAGCGGTGTTCTTACTTGGGCTTCTGCTTCAGGAGGACTTACAAGTAATGCAGATTTTAACACTTTAGGTGGAACAAATGCCGGTCTTAATCTTGTTTCTGGTGCACAATACAATACATTCTTAGGTTATGAGGCCGGGAAGTCTGCTACAAGTGGGGGAACAAATGCAGCAGATCGCAATACTGCTATAGGGTATTCTTCTTTATGGTCTAATACTACAGGCTCTCAAAATGTAGCCTTAGGTATGCAGTCTTTATATAACAACACGACAGGTGTTGATAACACATCTTTGGGTGCAGATTCTTCACGTTTTAATACTACAGGTAGTAAAAATACAGCGAATGGATCAGGTTCTTTGTGGTCTAATGTTGATGGTAATGAGAATACGGTTGATGGTTATCGTTCTTTATTTTCTAATTCTTCTGGTAGTTATAATGTTGCATTAGGATCTAGTGCCGGTCGTTTTATCTCAGGTGGTGTAACTAATAACACAACTGGTGATTATAATATCTTCCTCGGATCTAACACCAAAGCTCTCGCCGACAATGATCAAAACGAAATCGTCATCGGTTACAACACCACCGGTAACGGTTCCAACACCACCACCATCGGTACAGGGAATGTATTGTATGTCGGAGGAGCAAGTATTACAGGTAAAGTAGCCAGATTTACAAACACAGCAGGATACTGTGATATCGATCCATTAAATGTAGCTCTCACATGTTCATCCGACATATCTCTTAAGAAGAATATAACTACACTGGAACAAACACCAGATGGAGAACAAGTTAAATTTGAATTAAACAAAGAGATAGAACTACCATCCACAACCCTAGAGAAGATACTCACTCTAACTCCAGTCACTTATAACTGGAACACCGAAGAGTATGAAGTAGATGAGAATGGTAAAGACAACAAACACATCGGTTTCATTGCTCAAGAGATGGAACAACTATTCCCAGACTTAGTATTCACAGACAAAGATAGAATCAATCCTCTCACTGGTGAAGGACTCAAATCCATCGCTTACTCAAACCTCATACCTTATACCATCAAAGCTCTCCAAGAGATGAATCTAAAAGTAGAAGGTATAAATGAATTCGAATTAGACAAAGATGGTAATACAATAGTGAATTCATTTCGAGATAGTATTGTAGCGTGGTTGGGGAATGTAGAGAATGGAATCAAGTCAGTGTTCTTCGGAGAGGTGCATACGGATCAGCTTTGTCTTGAGGGTTCGGAAGGGGAGGACAGTCTCTGTATTACAAAAGAACAATTACAGCAATTACTAGATAATGCTAATACTGAACCTGCTTCATCTACTGTGGTCCCAGCAAATACATCAGCTACTACTGCAACAGCAACATCAACAACTCCACAGACTTCAACTACTACAACTACTCCAGCTTCATCTACTCCTGCTACTCCGTCTGGCACAGCAACTCCAGTTGATGGCACAGTGGCAAGTGGTACAGAAGGTAGTACCGGCGTTGGTAGTAGCGCTACAGAAAGTCAAAGTGGAACAGAAGGCTCAGGTAATACCGATGGTGCAGATGGTTCAACAAGTGGTGAATAATTTATTATTTTTTTCGTTTTAATTATTAATTGTTTTATATTATCAATAAATTAATTTGTACAAATTATGATTTCAATATTTAAAAAATACTCAAAGTTTATATTCGTCTTGTTTTTCTTGGTCGCTTTCATTTCCTGTGTTGCAGAAGCTTCTGAAACAGACGGCACAATAGACCCTGTAAGTAAGACAGCATTGCTTTGTACAAATGATGGTTGTACAACTACTTCACAAATAAACTTTAAAACTACAAACGGTACACCTGTTCATATAACGGATACTGAAGTTACTGGTTATGCTTGGTCTACTGATATGGGTTGGATAAATATGAATCCCTCTCAGTCTGGAGTTACGAATACTACAGCTGGGGTTTTAGGTGGCTATGCTTGGGGTCAGAATGCTGGTTGGATAAATTTTAGCCCATCTAATGGTGGAGTATCTATAAATAGTACAGGAGAATTTGTTGGTTATGCATGGGCGCAGAATTATGGATGGATTAAATTTGATTGTACAGTTTCAAATGCTTGTGTAAAAACTGATTGGAGACCAGAAAGCGCAAGAGGGAGTGAAGAAAAAGGTTCTACTGTAATAGGAGGGAGTTCTATGATTATAGTTCCTGCTATTCCTCCTTCTATTGTTCCACCTCCATCTAGTGTAAAAACTTTCTGCGAGCTTAATCCTAATCATTCTTCTTGTGTGAATGTAACTCCATCACCTACATTCTGTGAATCTCATCCGTCTGATCCATCTTGCATATCAGCACCTCTTTCTTTCTGTGAGCTCAATCCTAGTCACTCTTCTTGTGTGACGGTAGGGCCGGTGGAGAAGGTGGATGATACAGACGTTACAGAACCTGTAGATCAGGATGATCAAGGTGAAGGGAAAGGGAAGGGTAAGAATATATTTGCTATTACTCAAGTTGATATAGAAAATTTATTAAAAGAATTTAATAAAATAGAAATTGCTGTAGTAAAGACAGTCGAAGAATTGTTGCAAATTATAAAGACTCCTACAGGAGAAGCTGTCACTACTATCATCACAGCGATAGGTGTGATCTCTGGTGCAACCATCGGACTAGCTACTGTCCTCTTTGCAAACCCTCTTACTTTCTCTGAGTTATTCCTAATACCTCTACGTATTTGGAGTTTGATTCTCGCAGCTTTGGGTATAAAGAAGAGGAGTCGCCCATGGGGAACTGTATACGATAGTATTACGAAGCAACCACTCGACCCAGCTTATGTTATTTTGCAAGATTTGAATGGTAATGAAGTTGCTACTTCTATTACAGATCTAGATGGTCGTTACGGATTCCTTGTTCCTGCTGGTCAATATATAATGATTGCAAATAAAACGAACTATGATTTCCCATCAAAGAAATTACTAGGAAAATCTGAAGATGAGCTTTATCACGATTTGTATTTTAGTGGCATTATTGAAGTTGTAGAAGGGGGAGTGATAACGAAGAATATCCCTATGGATCCTCTTAAGTTTGATTGGAATGAATTTGCGAAGAAAGATCAGAAGCTTATGAGATTCTTCTCGAAGAGAGATGTATTTATTTCCAAATTATCAAACTTCTTGTTTATTTTTGGATTTATTATTACATCCATTGCCGTACTCGCTACTCCAAAAGTTTACAATATAGTTATCTTCTGTATTTATTCGATACTATATATATTGAAGCACACAGTTATGAAAGCAAGACCTTATGGTAGATTAACAGAGGGAGGTAATCCATTGTCATTTGCAATCATACGTGTATTCTCTGTTAGTGCTGAGCACGAGATTATCCACAAAGTATCAGATAAGACAGGTAAGTATTATTGTCTGATCCCTAATGGTAATTATTATATAAAGATTGAGAAGAAAAATGAAGATGGAAGTTATACACTTGTATACACCTCGTCTCCTGTAGAAGTGAAGAAGGGTTATATAAATAATAACTTCAAAATATAAAGAATTGAGAGCCGGGGCCACACTTACTTTGGTAGAAAAACAAAGTAAGTGTGGCCCCTTGCTTTTTTATCTAATATATAGTAAATTAGTTTAACTAGTCGTTCAGACTATTTTTGTTTAATATTATGCCTACAATCAATCAATTGGTTCGAAAGAATCGTAAAACAATTAAAAAGAAATCAAAGGCCGTAGCTTTAGCTCGCGGTTTTAATACAGTTAGTAATAAACCAGTATATTATCCATCCCCATTTAAGCGTGGTGTTTGTACTAAAGTTTCTACTACTACCCCTAAGAAGCCTAACTCAGCTCTCCGAAAGATTGCCCGTGTTCGTCTTACAAACGGTATGGAAGTTACTGCATACATTCCAGGTGAAGGTCACAACTTACAAGAACACTCAGTCGTTATGATTCGTGGTGGTCGTGTAAAAGACTTGATCGGAGTTCGTTATCATATAGTTCGTGGTCGTCTCGATGCTACTGGAGTAGAGAAGCGTCGTCAGGCAAGAAGTCGCTACGGAGCTAAGACACCTAAAGTAGCAGCTAAAAAATAATTAAAATATATGCGAAGACCAGTAAAAAACAGAAACATAGTTAACCCAGACATAGTCTATAATTCACAAAAGCTTGCGAAGTTTATAAATATTGTTATGCAAGATGGTAAGAAGGATACAGCTCGTAATGCTATCTACAAAGCTTTTGAGATAATCAAAGAAAAGACAGGTAATCCAAATCCATTAGAAGTTTTCGATACAGCTATTAAGAACGCAGGTCCTACAGTGGAAGTTCGCTCAAGAAGAATCGGTGGTGCAAACTATCAAGTTCCTCGAGAGGTTCGCCCAGAGAGAAGGACAGCATTAGCTATGCGTTGGATAATCGGAGCAGCTAGAAGTAAGAAAGGAGCCCCTATTCATGAAAAGCTAGCCGAAGAACTAATACTCGCTTCTAAGAATGAAGGTATTGCAGTTAAGAAACGTGATGATACTCATAAGATGGCAGAGAGTAACAAAGCATTTGCCCATTTTGCTTGGTAATATAAAATCAAACCTAAATCAAAACTCCCCGAAAGGGGAGTTTTGTATTGCAAATTTTAGTTTTTTATTGTATATTCAGATGACAAAAGACTTAATTGTCGCCTGCCTTAGGTAGGTAAATTTTATTTTTAGCAACATAATTTATATATATGGAAAGAGATTATCCACTAGAGAAAGTTCGAAATTTCGGTATCATAGCCCACATTGATGCGGGTAAGACTACCACAAGTGAGCGTGTCTTGTTTTATACAGGAGTATCACACAAAATAGGTGAAGTTCATAACGGTGAAGCCACAACAGACTGGATGGAACAAGAGCAAGAGAGAGGTATTACTATTACTTCTGCTGCTGTTACTTGTTTCTGGAATCCTACTTATGCCCCAACCGACAAGAGTAAGAAGCATCGCTTTAACATCATCGATACACCAGGTCACATTGACTTTACTGTTGAAGTGAAGAGATCTCTTCGTGTTCTCGACGGAGCCGTTGTTGTTTTCGATGGAGTTGCTGGAGTAGAACCTCAATCAGAAACAAACTGGCGCTATGCTGATGAAGCTATGGTCCCTCGAATCTGTTTTGTGAATAAGCTTGATCGTACAGGTGCTTCATTTGAACACTCATACAAGACTATCTTAGATCGATTGAATAGAAGTGCTGTTCGTATGCAAATTCCAATCGGACTTGAAGATAAATTTGAAGGTGTTGTTGATTTGTTAAAAATGAAAGCCTACTATTTCGAAGGAGAAATGGGAAGTAATGTAATAGAGAAAGATATTCCAGAAGAATTAAAAGCAGATGCAGAGAAATATCATCATGAACTTATAGAGAAGATCGTTGAACAAGATGATGTCATGATGACAGAATACCTTGATGGTAAAGTTCCATCAATTGATGTATTAAAAGCAACACTCAGAAAGGCCGTTATTGCAAACAAGATATTCCCAGTATTTGCTGGTAGTGCTCTTAAGAATAAGGGAGTACAACTCGTACTCGATGCTGTTGTTGACTACCTTCCAAGTCCTTTGGATATTCCTGCTATTGGTGGTACAAACCCAGATACAGACGCAATTGAAACTCGACCCGCATCTGATGCTGAACCATTTGCAGCTCTTGCATTCAAGGTTGCTACTGATCCATTCGTAGGACAGATTATATTCTTCCGTGTTTACTCAGGTTCTCTTTCTGCTGGAAGTTATGTTTACAATCCACGTACAAGGAACAAAGAAAGAATCGGACGTATTCTTCGAATGCATGCTAACGATCGTGAAGAAGTGAAGAAAGTTTATGCAGGGGAGATCGCAGCTGCTGTTGGACTTAAAGATACTATTACTTCAGACACTCTCTGTGATGAGGAGCACCCAATAGAGCTCTACCGTATTATCTTCCCAGAGCCAGTTATTCAACTACGTGTTGAGCCGAAGACAAAAGCAGACCAAGAGAAAATGGGTATGGCCCTCTCAAGACTTGCTCAAGAAGATCCAACATTTAGAGTTACTACAGATGCTGAAACAAACGAGACAATCATTGCAGGTATGGGAGAACTTCACCTCGAAATCATTGTTGATCGTATGAAGCGAGAATTCTCAGTTGAGACAAACGTTGGTAAGCCACAAGTTGCATACAGAGAGACCATTACAGGTGAAGCAACTGTTGAAGGTAAATACATCAAACAATCAGGAGGACGTGGTAACTATGGTCACGTTAAAATCAGAATCAAGCCTATGGATCAGAGTATTAAGGCAGAAGATCTTCCAAAGAACGTGAAGAGAGAGAAAGGATTTGAATTCATCAATACAATTAAAGGAGGTGCTATTCCACAAGAATACATTCCTGCTTGTGAAAAAGGATTCAAAGAAGGTCTTGATCGTGGAGTTCTTGCTGGCTTCAAACTTGAGAACGTTTCTGTTGAACTTTATGATGGATCATTCCATGATGTTGACTCCAACGAAATGGCCTTCAAGATTGCCGCAAGTATGGCAATACAAGATGCATGTAAGATGGCTCGTCCAGTTATCCTTGAGCCTATGATGAGTGTAGAAGTTATTACTCCAGATAAATTCATGGGTGATGTTACAGGATCTCTCTCTTCAAAGAGAGGACTTATCGAAGGAATGGAAGCTCGTGGTCTAAACCAAGTAGTTAAAGCTGTAGTTCCTCTTTCTGAAATGTTTGGATACATGACAGCCCTTCGTTCTATGACTGAAGGTAGAGCTGGATTCACTATGGAATTCGTTCGTTATGATATAGTTCCACAAAGTGTCGCAACTGCAATTATCGAAAGTAGAAAATAATTTAACTTTTTAAATTAAATAATAGCCCACGGGAATACCCGCGGGCTATTATTTTTATTGTATCTGTATTATAATGTATTCATGGTCCGCAAAATAAAAACAAAAGTTTTTTTAAAGATTTTTTCTGTGTTTTTATTCTTGCTCCTTCTCGGCGCTTATGCGAACATCTTCGCCTTATTTGATGGCCAGAAGTACGCCCCCGGTGCAACTCTCGATCCAGAATGCGCTCCTACAGATACGAATTGTACAGTAGCAGGGAATCCATGGCTGACTTCTTCTTCTGGTATTTATCATGAAGGGAATGTGAATGTAGGTGTCGATACTGCCTCGGTCTCTACTTCTATTAGTGGAGGGAGTATTCTAACTAGTTCAATTGTAGATTCTGTTAACCCTAATAGTTTGAATATGATGCCTTCTATTGCAGTAGGTAATGATGGGAACCCGATAATTGCTTATTATTTAACTGAGTATTCGTCGGCTCCTGCTTATAACTTCGTACCACGTGCTGAAGCTTCTGGGGATGGCACATCTCTCGTCTTAATGTTTTGTCTAGATACTAACTGTAGTAGTTATGACGATGTAATAATAGATAGTGGTTTTTATACTGAAACAGATCAAAAAATCAATATGAAAGTTGATTCCCTAGATAGAGTACATCTCTCATATATAGCAGATTATAATCTACATTACTCTGTATGTTCTGCTCAAGGTGTTTGTGAAAATTCTGGTGATATGGCAGAAATGAATTATTATTCACATTCCACTGCTCTTGATAGTGATAATAATCCATACATTATTTTTAGTTCTTATGATGATGATGAGAATGATATTGTATCTATCGCTAAACAGAATGATGCAGGTAATGGAGATTCTTGCTATTACTATGATGAGAATTTAGATGATTATGTTTTAAATCCAGATTGGGATTGTAATGTTGTTGCTATGGATTCTAGTAACAGTTTTTTTCTGAGTGAAGGTGGGCTTGGTGACTTCATGTATATAGATGAGGAAGATGGATTCCCTAGGTTTATAACAAACTATCAAAATAGTTATGGTGAAGAATACATAACTTATAATGTTTGTAATGATGCAGACTGTACAGCCCCAGCTTCAACAATAGTTGATTTGATTAATAGTAATAGTTATCCTTTTGAGTTTAATTTAGCAACAAGCTTATCTGTGAATAGTCAGGGTATACCATATATTGCTTATGTAGTTGCTCCACCAATTTATTCTGGTGGGGGTGATGAAATGCTTTTTAACAATAATTCTCTATTTAATACCATAGGATTTATTAAGAGAGCAGAAGCTAGTACTTCTGATGCTATCAATATTTTCCTCGCATATTTAAATGTAGGTAATGGTAGTGGTTGTTCTGATGAGAATCCTGATTGGACTTGCAGTCAGATAACTGATACATATAGTACTACCTCGCAAGAGGGTTACTATTCTTTAGACCTAGAAATAGATGATAATGATATTCCTCAAATATCAGCATCAAGATATGTTTATGATGATCGTGATTATATACTAGACTATATAAAGTGTCTTGATGAAGTTTGTTCAAATATTGAGACAACTCAGCTTGGGTTAATGACGTCAATGTTTCCTGGATCGGCCCCTATTTCTAGTTCAATATCAATAGATGGTAGTTCAAAATATTTCTCATATATAGATGCTTCAGATGGGAATATTGTCCTAGTGAAGTCAGGGGAAGCAGAGGGTGTGTCTTTCGGCTCAGGTAGTATAAACAATAATTTATATACAGGTGGAGATTTGGGAATTAGTGGTAATTTATTTATTGATGGTTCAGTCGCTACTTCTGGTGGTTTGTATTTGAATAATGGAATACCAGATAATACTAATAATGTTTTATATAATAATGGTGGGGATTTGTATTGGGGTGGAGTATCACTTTCAGATATTACGGTTGGTCCAGATTTAACATTAGGTACAGACTCTTCTGTTTCAGGTATTTTAAGAATTGCTTCACAATACGGAGGAACTACAACATTACAAACATACAATGATTACGGTGGTTCAGATTATGGTGCTCCAACGATTACGTTACCTCGTTCATCGGGAGTGCTTGTTACTACTAATGGTTCAGTAAATTATGCAAATTCTGCAGGGAGGGCTTCCGAACTTTTAACCTATCGATCGATATACGGCAATAGCTTTAATGGATCAGCGAATGTTACAGGGACTATAGCTCCTATGTATGGAGGAACGGGTTTGACAAGTCTCACAGCTAATAGTCTTATTGTTGGTAATGGTACAAGTGCTGTGAATCTTATTGCTCCAAGTACATCAGGAAATGTTCTTACTTCAAACGGAACAAGTTGGGTAAGTCAATCACTGTCTATATCAACTACTCCGTCAACTCTGCATATTGGAGGATATATTACCTCTCCAATTAATTACTCTTCATATGTATTTACAGTCCAGGATGATACTAGTGGAATAGTTTTAAAAAGAACTAATTATGATCAAATTCCAAATAATGAACCATTTATTTTATTACTGGATGATAGTATAAGTTCTGGTGGTGAAGTTAGAGGGTTACATTCTGGAGGGCTTCGTTTTACAGATAATCATGCAGGTGTAGAGTATATGAGAGTTTCTTCTAATGGTATTAGTACTACTGGGTCTGATGCTACTGCTTCACTACATCTAAAAGCTGGTACTGCAACTGCAGGAACAGCCCCTCTTAAATTAACTTCAGGAACAGCACTTACTACAACCGAAGCTGGGGCAATAGAATTCCATGGTGGACATTTATACTTCACTGCTACAAACGGAGGAAGTAGATATCAGCTTGATCAGCAATCAAGTGGGGGTGGACTTTCTAGTGATTCTGATTTCAATACAAAAGGTGGAACAAATGCCGGACTCAATTTAGTTGCTGGTGCACAATACAATACATTTTTAGGTTATGAAGCAGGGAAATCAGGGGTAACTAGTGGTATAAATGCTAGCAATAACACTGCTGTTGGTTATCAATCTTTATACTCCAACATAACAGGATCTCGCAACACCACAAATGGTTATCAATCTTTATATTTCAACACCACCGGTACTTACAACACAGCAAATGGATATGTTTCTCTTTCATATAACACTACAGGATCTTACAATACAGCAAATGGATCTGTTTCTCTTTTATACAACACTACTGGTTCTAATAATACAGCATTAGGTTATAATTCTGGATCCTATTATGGGTCTGGAACTTCTCTTAATCAAACTTCTTCTAACTCTCTATATCTAGGTTATGACACTCGAGCATCTGCTAATGGAAATACTAACGAAATCGTAATTGGTTATGGTACTGTTGGTAACGGAAGCAATACCACTACAATAGGTAACACTTCTACTCTTCGAACTTATCTCACAGGATTAAATTTAAAAGCTGGTACATCGACAGCCGGTACAGCCCCACTTAAACTCACATCAGGAACAGCACTTACTACAACCGAAGCTGGGGCAATAGAATTCCATGGTGGACATTTATACTTCACTGCTACAAACGGAGGAAGTAGATATCAGCTTGATCAGCAATCAAGTGGGGGTGGACTTTCTAGTGATTCTGATTTCAATACAAAAGGTGGAACAAATGCCGGACTCAATTTAGTTGCTGGTGCACAATACAATACATTTTTAGGTTATGAAGCAGGATTATCAAGTCCTACATTAAGTACAGATGATGCTGACCGCAATACTGCAGTAGGCTACCGTGCTCTCTATTCCAACACCCAAGGCTTTGATAACACCGCCAATGGATATTACTCTCTCTACTCTAACACACAAGGAGTCTATAACACCGCCAATGGTAATAATTCTTTACGTTCCAACACCACTGGTCATTACAACACTGCAAATGGTCATGCTTCTTTGTTTTCCAACACCACCGGCTATTCTAACACCGCCAATGGTCATGCTTCTTTGTTTTCCAACACCACCGGCTATTATAACACCGCCAATGGTCATGATTCTTTGTCTTCCAACACCACCGGCTATTATAACACCGCCAATGGTCATAATTCTTTACATTTCAATACCAATGGTTCTAATAATACCGCCAATGGTGTTGCGTCTTTATATTTCAACACCACAGGATCTAACAACACCGCAAATGGATATTATTCTCTCTTCAATACAAGTAAAACCCTAACTGCCGGGTCATTCATAACCGGAGTCTCATATACAATAATATCAACAGGAACGACCGACTTCACTATCTGTGGAGCATCTAATTCTACTCCCGGTACAGTTTTCACTAAAAATGCTATACCTTGTACCGGCACAGGCACAGCAAGTAGTAATAGTAATAACAATGTAGCAGAAGGATATAATTCAGGAATGTATATAGCAAATGGTTCAACTGCATTAACCGCCTCCTCTAACTCTCTCTTCCTCGGTGCCGACACAAAGGCTCTAATCGACGGTAGCACCAACGAAATCGTCATCGGATACAACACCATCGGTAACGGAAGCAACACCACCACCATCGGCACAGGCAACGTCCTATACGTCGGAGGATCAAGCATTACAGGTAAAGTAGCTCGCTTCACAAACAGTGCCGGATACTGTGACATCGATCCTTTAACTGCATCTCTAGTATGTTCATCAGATATTTTCCTCAAGAAGAATATAACTACATTAGATACAAGAACAGAAGTAGATTTGAATAATTCAATCTTAACCAAAGAAAACATTGATTTCGTATTAAACAAACAAATAGAAATACCAGACACTATCCTCGAAAAGATTAATCTACTAACCCCAGTCACTTACAACTGGAATACAGAAGAAGACGGAACAAACAAACACATCGGTTTCATTGCTCAAGAAGTCGAACAGCTATTCCCAGACTTAGTATTCACAGACAAAGATCGTATCAACCCTCTCACAGGTGAAGGATTGAAATCCATCGCTTATTCAAATCTCATCCCTTATACCATCAAAGCAATCCAAGAGATGAATCTAAAAGTAGAAGGTCTAAATAATTTCGAATTAGATGAAGAAGGGAATACGATAGTGAATTCATTCCGAGATAGTATTGTAGCTTGGTTGGGGAATGTAGAGAATGGAATCAAGTCAGTGTTCTTCGGAGAGGTGCACACAGATCAAATTTGTGTTAAGAGAGCAGATGGTACAGAGAGGTGTGTGACAGGGGATGAACTGGATACAGTTCTTGGTTCTGAAACAGAATCTATGGAAAATAATTCTGATTATAAAGAGGAATTAGATGGAGATGTTTTAAATAATCAAACTGACGGAAAAACAGATGAAGGAGCCGAAACAGAAGATTCAAGCGAAAATACTGGTGAGGGTAATGAAGGAGAAGAAGGGGCAGTAGCGGGAGATAAAGCAGAGACATTAGGAGAGAGTGGAGATATAGAAAAAACAGAAAGCTCTGAAGATAATACTGAAGCTTCTGGTGTTGATGGACAATCAGACATTGATCAATTAGGAAGTTTTAGATAATTCCGAAGAAGGAATTTAATAATTAAAGACAAAATACCCCAATCTTGAGGGTGTTTTTTGGGCACAATTATATTTATATATGATATAATTATTATTATGGAAACACAAACAGAACAAAAAGTAGTGTCGTCACTAAATATTTTATCTACTGTAGATAGCTTTAATTCAAAAAAGAAATTAAAAAAAATTATTAAAATTATTATATTAATTATAATTTTTACTTTTATTTTTAGACCAGTTTTGGTTTTAAACAGTAAGACTTTTTTACCTATTAGTGGTGCTAGTGTTGTATACAATACATATGATGGGTGGAATGGTTATTGTCGTAGTAATAGTTCACCTTTTAACACTATCTTAGGTTTGTCATTCCATATTATTATCCCAGCTTGCGAAATTTTAGTTAGCAAAGATGGTTATCACCAAAATGGTTCAGATGAAGTTAAAAAGATTGATGGATTATTTGGACTTAAGATTATTCTTTTGAATAAGATAGAAGATCCTCAAGAAAATTTTGTTTATTTTAATTTACCAATTGAATATATTAATAAAATTAATTTATCTTCAAATTTTAATAAGTTTCAGAATTTTTTTAATGAGTCAAAAAGAATGAAAGAAAATATGCCTTATTATGTTTATGATCCTTTTCCAGTCGGAGTAAAACCTACAGGTAAAAACGAGGATTTTAATTTAAAATTAATTAAAGTTGAAGGAGAAGGTAAGAACCATAATTATTCATTATATGAAATTGAGTTTTTTGGAAAAGGAGGAATTCGATCAACGGATAATGATAATTTTAATTATGGAGTAGAGAATGTTTTTGAAGCTCCAATAGGTGGATATAAACAAAAAATGCAAATTGAAGCAGGAAGAACTTATGTTGCAAAACTGAGTGACGGAGTTCATTATATGAAATTTTATATAGATTCTCATTATTATGGTTCTGAAATGATAGGTTTTGTTCAGTTATTGGAATCTAGAAATCTTGAATTTGTAGATATATTTAAATTTTCTTACCCCGATGATCAATCTGATGTTGATAGTATAAATTATTTAAATAAACAAGAATATATAGAATCAAATTATAAAATTAATAATAAGCATACTATTAAGAGAGTTGATATTTTTGGTGGAAATATGTACATGGTTCAATTTGAAGATATGCTCGATGAACCATTATACTTAGCAAAAAATAATAATAGATTTACTGAAACTTATGGACCTATAAGTACGAAATCCTTACAAGGAGTATCAATAGATGTAGAATTAGCCCCCTATGACGCTTCATATGGATCTTTTTCTCCGGTGGATTTATTTTTAAATGGAAAATATATTGACCCATTAGATTTCACAGAGAATTCTATGTGGACACCAGCAAATTAAAGATTCCTTCATTTGTTTTGCTCCTCTTTTGTTGTTATATAGAGTACTATATAACAACAGCACTCGGACACCAACAAATTGAATTGGTATTCATTTGTTTTGCTCCTCTTTTGTTGTTATATAGAGTACTATATAACAACAGCACTCGGACACCAACAAATTGAATTGGTATTCATTTGTTTTGCTCCTCTTTTGTTGTTATAATTAAATTATATTAGTAGTTAAATTTGTTAAATATGAATATTAAAAAAGAGAATGCAAGTGTTGTTGTTTCATTTATTATTGTTATAGGATTGATTATTATTGCGATAATTTCTCTTATGAATAAGCCAGCCAAGGTAAATGATACAGAAAATATATTAGGAAATGTTCCCGAAGAAGAAATTATAAATAATAATATAGGAGATGTAGAAATCACTCCTTCAAATAAAAATAATATGGAAACACAAATAGCAAAGAACGGAGATACATTAGTTATGAATTATACAGGTCGTCTCGTAGACGGAACAGTTTTTGATTCAAACGTAGACCCAAAGTTTAATCATGTACAACCATTTGAATTCACATTAGGTGCAGGTCAGGTTATCGCTGGATGGGATGAAGGATTACTAGGAATGAAAGTAGGGGAGAAGAAGACTCTAACTATCGCCCCAGAGAAAGCTTACGGTAATCGTGCAATAGGAAGTATTCCTGCAAACTCAACTCTTATATTTGAAGTTGAATTAGTAGCTATTAAATAATTATGGAAAAGACTAAGCAATTTTTTAAGAAGAATATAAAGAGAAAGAGATTCTGGATTATAAGTGGAATCATTCTTCTTTTCATTGCTTATCTTGTTTTACGCCCTGTTGATAATTCGAAGAACACTACTACTGATTTTGCAAAGTATATAGATTTGAAGCAGACAGTCCTAGCTACAGGGCAGGTGGTTTCAAATGTAGATCTCGATTTATCTTTTCATTCAAGAGGTACAGTTAAGACTATCGATGTGAAGCTTGGTGATAGTGTGAAGAAGGGTCAAGTTTTAGCAACCTTAGATCAAGCACAAGAGAGGGCTTCCTTAACTTCTGCTAGAGGTACACTTGCAGCAGCTAACGCAAGATTGAAGAGAGTTCTAGAAGGGGCTGAAGTTACCATGGCAAAAATATCATTAGAAAATGCTAAAAGGGATTATGAAAATATCAAAAGGACCCAAGAGACTCTAGTGAAGAATGCATACAGTAATATGCTAAATTCTACTCCTGAAGCTATACCAGAGAATGGTACGAGTGATTATGAAGCACCTACTATAAGTGGTAATTATAATCTTGGAAAAGAAGGAGTAATAAAACTCAAACTCTATCGCAGTTCTGGAGGCTATAGTTATGATGCTTCCGGATTAGTTTCTGGTAGTGGTGAGATCAATACGATCACAGCTCAACCAATAGGGAACTCTGGACTTTATATTAAATTCCCATCAGATGATACTATCGATGTTATAGATTGGATTATAGAAATACCAAATAAACAAGCAGTAGATTATCTTGTAAATTATAATGCTTATCAATCATCTTTAAAGACACAAGAAAGCACTATAGCTTTAGCTGAATCTCAAGTCGAGCAAAGGCAAGCAGACTTTGATCTGAAGACTATAATGGCTGGAGGCTCAGAGATAGATCTTGCTCAAGCAGATGTTCTCTCAGCACAGGGAGTTGTAGAGCAAGCTTTAGCAAACTATAACGACGGAGTAATCTTTGCTCCTGCTCCAGGTACTATCACAAGTATAAATATAAAAGTAGGAGAGCTAGTAGAGACGGGAAGTAAAGCGATAGTATTAGAAGATGTAGTTTCTCTTTATATAGAAACAAATATAAATGAAGCAAACATAAATTCTCTTTCTATTGGTCAACCAGTCGATATTACATTTGATGCTTTTGGAACTGAGAAGATTTTCAAGGGTCTTATAACTAAGATTGATTTGAGCTCAACTCTTATTGGTGGTGTTGTGAATTATAAAGTGGAGGCAAGCGTAGAAGATGTTCCTGACCTTCGTCCTGGTATGACAGCTAATATGACTATTAAGACCAAAGAAAAATCTCATATAATTACAGTTCCTTCTCGTGCAATAATAACAGAAAAAGACGGCAGTAAGACTATTCGCCTCGTAACAAATACTAAAATTAAGAAATACAAATCCGTCCCTGTAATAACTGGCATGGAGGGTGATGGTGGTCTAGTAGAGATAGTAAGTGGTCTTAATGAAGGAGATGAATACGTTGTTTTGATTAAGAATAAATAAAATGGATAAAGAAAAAAATAATTATGCATTTATAGATGGACAGAATCTATATATGGGAACTACTAAAAAGGAAATTAATCCTTGGAAGATTGATTTAGCTCGTTTTCGTATTTACCTTGAACAAAAATACAATGTCACCAAAGCATTTTATTTTTTAGGATATTTAGATGAATCTCAACAATCGCTCTATGAAAAAATACAAAGTGCTGGTTTTATTCTACTTTTTCGTGAACATACATCTTTAATGCTTGGTAAAAAGAAAGGAAATGTAGATTCAGATATTATATTATCTGTAATGAAGAAATTATATTACAAAGAATCTTTTAATAAAGTAGTTCTTGTTTCTGGGGATGGTGATTATAAACAGCTTGTAGATTTTTTAATTGTTGAATCGAAATTTGAAAAAATAGTTTTTCCTGATGGGAAAAGAGCATCATCTTTATATAAAAAACTCGGTGCTCCATTCTTTGCTACTCTTGATAATATAGATACAATGAGAAAAATAGAAATGAAAAAGGCTCCTTAGGTATTTAGCCGTTCGGAACCTCTTTCGTCGTAATATTTATATATTAACAAATATAAGTAACATGTCAAGGTAAGAGAGATTAGTTAAGGTGTTAAAATAATGAAATAAATAATGTTAATTGAACTCAAAAATATAATAAAGAATTATGATAATAGCGGAGTTGTAACTCGTGTTTTGCATGGGATTAATTTGGCAGTAGAGGAAGGGGAGTTCATTGCTATTATGGGTCCTTCTGGCTCTGGTAAATCAACATTGATGCACACTATCGGATTTCTAGATCGTCCTACCGAAGGCGAATATTATTTTGACGGAGAAGATACCAAAAGTTTTACTGATGATGAGCTGGCTCGTATTCGCAATGATCGTATAGGTTTTGTGTTCCAGTCATTCAATCTTTTACCACGTACTTCTGTATTAGAGAACGTAATGCTACCGCTTATTTATAGTAAGAAGAAGACTGGTCATGAGCATCAAGCCAAAAAAGCCTTAGAATCTGTGGGTCTAGGGGAAAGACTTCATTATTTAAGTAATCAAATTTCTGGAGGACAGAAGCAGAGAGTGGCTATCGCTCGTGCTCTTGTTTGTGATCCAAAGGTTATCTTTGCAGATGAGCCTACTGGTAATCTAGATTCAAAAAGTGGGGCTACTGTTATGCACATACTCGAAGATTTAAATAATGAAGGTCGCACTATTATACTAGTTACTCACGATATAAATGTCGCCCTTCACTCTAAACGCATTGTAACTATTCGTGACGGAGAAATAGTTTCTGATAAAAAGGTTTTAGCTAGCGAGAGACTTCACTCCAAGGAAACAAAAGATTAAATTATGGGTAATATTATTCCCAATATTAAAATTACTATTAAGGATTTACTTTCAAGAAAGGGTAGGTCTTTCCTTACAATTCTCGGTATTGTTATCGGAGTTGCTGGAGTTATTATTATTATATCCCTTGGCGCTGGTGCTCAGTCGTTAGTTGTTGGTCAGATAACAAAGCTCGGTAATAATCTAGTGGGGGTTCTTCCTGGTAAGGCAAATGAGAAGGGTCCACCAGCCGCTGTTTTCGGTATACAGATAAAGACCCTTTCTCATAACGATGCGGAAGCAATAAAAGATAAGAACAAAGTTCCGAATGCTGTGGCGGTCGCTTCTTTTGTTCGTGGTAATGCAACAGTCATCTCAGGTAAGGAAAGTGTGGATACTAGCTTTACTGCGACAGAAGGCAGTTATCCTTTAATTCAGACAGTTGAAATGGGGAAGGGTGTTTTCTTTACAGAAGAAGAAAGCTCAAATGGTGCCAATGTTATTGTTCTAGGATATGATGTTGCGCAAACACTCTTTCCAAATGGAAATGAAATAGGCCAAATAGTTAAAATAAAATCAGGAAGTAATAGTACAGGAGGGGTTCCTTTTCGAGTTATTGGTGTTCAGAAGAAAATGGGAACAGTTGCTTTCCAGAATCAAGATGATCAAGTATTCATTCCTTTAATAATAGGGCAAAGACAAATATTAGGAATAGATTATCTTCAATTTATAAGAATTAAAATTGATAATGAAGACAATATAGAGAAATCAATAGAAGATATAAAGAGTGTTCTAAGACAGCAACACAGGATTAAAAATTCAGATAATGAAGACTTTGATGTTCGTAATCTGGCGGATGCTATTAAGATGATAACGAGCATCACTGATATACTGCGTGTTTTCCTTGGTCTTATGGCAGGTATTTCATTGGTGGTGGGAGGTATAGGTATTATGAATATAATGCTTGTGACGGTTTCTGAACGTACTCGTGAGATAGGGCTTCGAAAAGCAATAGGTGCAACTCGTAGGAAAATACTTGATCAGTTTTTACTTGAGGCTGTGATACTTACTGTTTCAGGTGGAATAATAGGAATTATATTAGGAATATTTATTTCTTATATTGTGGCACTTGGTGCAAGATTTGCAGGATATGATTGGGCATTTATTATTTCTCCTTTGGCTATTATTTTAGCTGTTGGAGTCTCGATACTCACTGGTATTATTTTCGGATTATATCCAGCCATGAAGGCGTCGAAGTTAGATCCAATAGAAGCATTACGCTATGAATAATTTTAATAAATATTTTAATCAAGCAACAAGAGGTGTGAAGAGTAATCCTTCGTGTACTATACTTACTACTCTAGGTATTATGATTGGTATAGGCACAGTCATCTTTGTGCTCTCAGCAGGGGAGGGTTTTAAAAGTTATATCAATGGTCAGATAGAAGCCTTTGGATCTAATACAGTATTTATAGAGACTTCTGTTCCTAAATCTACAAAAGCTCGTGAAAATTCATCAGACAACATGAATCAGCCTAATAGCTCTGCAGAGAATGCTGTACCTATTACAACTTTGAAAAATAAAGACATGGAGGATATCAAACAGATACCGAATGTGAAAAATGCTTATGGTGTTGCGATGGCTCAACAGATAGTAACTCACAATAATATTTCAAAAAATGTTTTTATATTCGGCTCTGACTCTTCTCGTTTTGATATAGATAAGACGGTTATAGAGAACGGTAGACCTTATACAAAAGAAGAAGACAGGTCACTTGCTCAAGTAGCAATACTAGGGAGTAACATAGCAACTGATTTGTTTGGTGATACGAATCCTTTGGGTCAGCTCGTTCGAATAGGGAATTATAATTTTGAAGTTATCGGTGTATATGAACCTAGAGGTGGTATAAGCTTTATGAATGAAGATGATCAAGTGTTCATTCCTATTACCACAATTCAAAAGAAAATTTTAGGGATTGATTATTTGTTCTATTCAGTGGTTGAGCTAGAGGACAATTCTAAAGACGAGATAACATCACTTGATATATCCGATGTACTTCGCAGGAATCATTACATAACTGATCCGTCACGAGATGACTTTCTCGTTACAACTCAAGAGGAGAATTTGGCGACATTCGCTACTATCTTAAAAGCAATTACATTCCTACTTATTGCTATTGCATCCATCTCTCTTATAGTCGGTGGAGTTGGAGTTATGAATATAATGTATGTGGTGGTGACGGAGAGGATAGGAGAGATAGGGCTGAAGAAAGCTCTCGGTGCAAGGAATAAAGATATACTTTATGAATTCTTATTAGAAGCCATTCTCCTGACCATTATAGGTGGAATTATTGGAATTATATTTGGAGCAATTCTGTCTTTTGTTACTTCGAAGGTCGCGCAGAGCTTTGGTCTTGTTTGGAAGTTTGTGGTGCCTATCTGGGGCATCGTCATATCAGTCTCCGTCTCTATGATTATAGGTATAATTTTCGGAGTATTCCCAGCCAAAAATGCAGCCAAACTAAACCCAATTGAAGCTTTAAATAAGGAATAGGAATATGCTATAATGGTCCTATGCAAGAATTTTTAAAAGATAAGAAAATAAAGTGCTCAGTTTTCATATTATTAGTAATTGTTTCCGTGTTTACTATTACAAAAATTATTAATGAAGTTAAGTCTAGCCAGTACATAGGCAGAGATTATCAGTATTCTAATACTATTTCTGTTTCTGGTGCCGGGGAGGTAACTGCTGTTTCAGACATAGCAACTCTATCTGTAAATCTTACAAAAGATGGAGCTACAGCTAAAGAAGCTCAGAATTTATTAAATGAATCAATAACAAAAACTCTTTCATATTTGAAGGAACAAGGTATTGAAGATAAGGATATCAAATCAGAATACGGGGGATTAAATCCAAAGTATGAATCAGCTGGTTGTTACTACTATCCTTGCCCAGTCAAAGAGCCAAAGATAATAGGATACACAGCATCTCAATCTATATCAATCAAGGTTCGTGAAGTCGACAATGCAAGTATTATCAAGACAGGACTCGCAGCTGTAGGGGTTACAGATATCAGTGGTCCTACTTTCTCTATTGATGACGAAGAAGGATTCAAGGCCAGCGCTCGTGCTCTTGCAATAGAAGATGCAAAATCAAAAGCAAAAGTATTAGCAAAAGACTTGGGTGTAAAACTTGGCGATATAGTTAGCTTTACAGAAGAAGGTGATAGAGCGTACCCAATGTATGCAAAGGCATCAATGGCAGAATCAATGGATGCATCAGGTCCTAGTATTCCAACTCTTCCAAAAGGGGAGAATAAGATAAATTCAAGCGTTACTATAACTTATACTATTAGATAAAAATAAAAGTTTTAATTAAAAAGAATTTAATAATAAGCGAGGCCTTCGGCCTCGCTTATTATATATTTGTGATATAATTATATTATTAATAATTTAATTTATAATATGAAATATTTATCAAAATTCTTGTTATTTAGTTTTGTTTTTGTTTTATCATTTTTCTCTTTTAATTTAGCTTTAGCTAATCCATCTTCTGTTATACAAGTAGATGTTGCTGGGGGTGAAGATGTTATTGATTCATATACAGATGATTACTACAGGAATAACATATCTGCAGATGGTAGATATGTTACTTATGAATCTGGGGCCTCGAATCTCGTAGAGGGGGATACTGGTGGTTTTTATGATATTTTCCTTTATGATACAGAGACGAACACGACCACTCGTGTATCAGTATCTTCTGCTGGAGTACAAGGGAATAATAGCTCGAGCGTTCCATCAATGTCTGCCGATGGAAAATATATAGTTTATGCTTCTGATGCTACAAATCTTGTAGAAGGGGATACTAATGGTATTAGAGATGTTTTCCTTTATGATACAGAGACGAATACAACTACTCGTGTATCAGTATCTTCTGCTGGAGCGCAGGGTAACAGTGGGTCAAATAATGCTATCATATCACCAGATGGAAAATATGTATCTTATTATTCTGGAGCTACAAATCTTGTAGAAGGAGATTTAAATGGAGTACAAGATGTTTTCTTATATGAAATAGATACGGGTATAACTAGTCTTGTTTCAGTATCTTCTTCCGGAACTCAAGCAAATGGTAATTCTTTCGGTCCTCATTTATCATCAAATGGAAGATATATAGTTTACCCTTCTGATGCTACAAATCTTGTAGAAGGTGATACTAATGGTATTAAGGATGTTTTCCTTTATGATACAGAGACGAATACAACTACTCGTGTGTCTTTATCTTTAACAGGGGAACAATACTCTGGAGTTGTTGTTTCAAGTTCCTTTGCCTCAATTTCAGGAGATGGAAAATATGTAACTTATCAATATAGTAATGATTTGTCAGGTATTTATGCTGTTTATCTATTTGATACAACAACATCTACAACTGTTTTAATAAATAATGATAATTCCAGGGGTCCTTCCATATCGGAAGATGGAAGGTATGTAGCTTACGAGTCGGATTCTTCTGAAATTATAGAAGATGATACTAATGGTTATTCAGATATCTTTATTTATGATATAGAGAGTGGTACCTCTAGTAGAGTCTCAGTTTCCTTATCAGGAGTAGAAACAGATGGTGATTCGTATTGTGGCTCTCTTTCTTCAGATGGTTCATTCGTTGGATTTACTTCTTATTCAACAAATCTTATAGACGGAGAGTCTGGTACTGGTGGTGGTAATTATTATTTAGCTAAATTAACAGAAAGTATTACCATACCAACAGTTACTACATCTCCAGCTACTCTTGTTACCGAAACTACAGTTACATTAAATGCCACTTTAACTAATGATGGAGGTGAGGAATCATCTGTAGAATTTAATTATGGACCAACATCAAGTTATGGTACCGAAGTATCAGTATCTGGTACTTATAGTACAGACGATACTTTCTCAAGTGATATTACGGGTTTAGCTTGTGATACTACTTATCACTTCAAAGCTTATTCAGAGAATAGCGCAGGTGTTGGTGAGGGAAGTGATCAGACTTTTACAACCGGTGAATGTCCAAGAGAGAGGTCACGTGTTATAGGATCATCTCCTCTTGTTGTAAAGCAATTCTTAAATTCTCAATCAAATAACATAATCCAACAAACAGTTACAACCACAATAGCAAACGCAACTCCTATTATTACAGTTTTAAATATTAAAAGAGTATTAAAATTAAATATAATAGGATTAGATGTTAAAGAATTACAAGTATACCTAAATAATCATGGATACCCAGTATCTATTATTGGTCCAGGTTCAAAAGGCAATGAGACTACCAAATTCGGTTCTCTCACTAAGAAAGCCGTTATAGCCTTTCAGAAAGCTAATGGACTTACCCCAGATGGTGTCGTTGGGCCAAAGACCTTAGAAAAGATGAAATAGGATTTAATTTTTAATTCAAAAACCCCTTATTTATAAGGGGTTTTTGAATACATATATTCCTATTATTGCTACATTGACTTTACAAGAGTAAAGGAGTATTATATAAGTATATAGCCCTGCGGGGTTTTTTTAATAGAATTAAAATTATATTATGAGTAAAATTATCGAATACGTTAAAGAAGTTAAAGGAGAAATGAAGAATGTAACTTGGCCTACCAAGCACCAAGCTATTTATTCTACTATTGCCGTTTTAGCAGTTTCTATTTTCGTAGCTTACTACCTAGGTTTGCTCGATTATCTATTCTCACTCGCACTCAAGTGGTCATTTTTAAGATTTTAATTTTTAACTAATTTATATTATATGGCAAAACAAGAACTAAAAGGAGAGAGGAATTGGTATGCAATTCACACTTACGCAGGGTATGAGAATGCTGTTATGCGTAATCTGCGTCAGCGTATCGATTCACTAGGAATGAATGACAAGATTTTCAACGTCGTTGTTCCAACAGAGAAGAAGATTAAAATCAAAGCAGGGAAGAGAGTGGAAACAGAAGAGAAAGTTTACCCTGGTTATGTACTAGTAGATATGATAGTAGATGATAATTCATGGTATGTTGTCCGCAATACTCCTCGTGTTACTGGGTTCGTCGGTGCAGGAGTTAATCCAGTTCCTCTAGAGAAGAAAGAAGTAGATGCACTCTTCGGTAGGATGGAGAAGAAGGAAGGAGCAAGTAAGCACCAGATGGATGTAGAATTAGGAGAGATGGTTCGTATCGGAGATGGTCCGTTTAAAGACCTCGAAGGTAAGATTAATGATATCGATCATGAGAGAGGTAAGGTAAAGATTCTAGTTTCTATGTTTGGTCGTGAGACTCCAGTAGAATTAGACTTCCTTCAAATTAAGAAACTCTAATTGATTTATAAGGTTAAGTATGGTAAATTAAGTCTGTTACGCTAAGCTTCAATATTAGTTTAATCAAAATTATATGGCAAAGAAAATAACAAAAAATGTAAAATTACAAATACCAGCTGCAAAGGCAACACCAGCTCCTCCACTTGGACCTGCACTAGGTCAGGCCGGAGTGAACATCGCAGAATTCTGTCAGAAGTTTAATGCTATGACTCAGAAGGACGCAGGGGATATCGTAGGAGTAGCTATCACAGTATATGAAGATAGAACTTATGATATAAAGGTGAAGACTCCTCCAGTTACAGGTCTTATCCTTAAGGCAGCCGGAGTAGAGAAGGGTTCAGGTAAGGCTAATACTTCAAAAGTAGGCAAGATTACAAAAGCTCAAGTCCGCGCAATTGCTGAGAGAAAGATGCCCGACCTAAACGCAAAGAACATCGAAGGAGCAATGAAGATAGTAGAAGGAAGTGCTCGTTCTGCAGGTATCACAATCGAAGGATAAACCAACAATTAAAATAAACAAAACTCCCCACATGCTTCGCATGTGGGGAGTTTTGTAATAAAGAGATGAGAACAGTTAGTATTGACATTGTACATACATTGTATATACTTACAGTATGGCTACATTAAACATAAGAATTGACGATAATTTAAAAAAGAAAGCAAATAAAACCTTTAATGAGATGGGTTTGGATATTTCTAGTGCAGTTAAGTTGTTTTTACACCAGTCTGTTACAGAACAGAGAATTCCTTTTGAAATTAGGACTGTAAATGGATACACAATAGCAGAAGAAGATGAAATGATAAGAGAAGTTAATCAAATAAAAGAAGATATTAGAACAGGGAAGCTAAAGGGTTATAAAAGCATAAAAGCTATGCACAGAGATATCCTATCTAAAAATGCTTAAAGCTATTTATACAAAGAAATACGAGAAGTCATTAAGTAAATATACAAACTTAAAAAAATTTTCTATATCAAAATTAGAAAATATAATTATAAAATTACAGAATCAAGAAATTTTAGAGAAAAAATATCAAGATCATCAATTAAAAGGGAAGATTTCTCACCAGAGAGAATGTCATATTTATCCAGATATATTACTGGTATATGAAGTTGTTGAAGATAATCTCATTTTAATTTTAGTAAATCTCGGTTCTCATGGAGAACTATTCTAATAAACAAAACTCCCCACATGCGAAGCATGTGGGGAGTTTTGTTTGCATATTTGTGAGCTGAGTGGTAAGGTTATAAAAAAGTAAACAATAAAAATAGATATATCATGACAGAGAAAGATTTTGTTTTAACTGTTGAGAATGTAAATTCTCCAGTTATTATAACGGTTCCTCATGGGGGAATCAGTTCTAATTATGGTTCTTGGCTTGAAAATTTTTTTAAACCAAGAATTAAGTCTGAAAATCCAGATTTAAATTATATTTCTGGAGAGAAAATAGTCACAGGGGAAGATGGTAGAATAATGCATGTAGTTATGGATATTCTAAATGGATATCAAACTAATATTGTAGCTGGCTTACTACCAAGAAGATTTGTTGATTATAATCGTTTTGTACCAGAAGTTGCTTATTTTGATCCAAAAATTAAACCATTTTATGATGCATATCATATATCAATATGTAATACTATTGAGAAACTGATGATGTATCATAAAAAAGTTGTATTGTTTGATATGCATGGTTTTGGTAAGCAACCTATTGAAGGAATGGAATTTGACATAATTCTTGGAACAAACGATGGAGAAACAAGTCCCAATGGTTTTGATAAATTATTTTTTGAAGTTTCAGAATTTTATAAATATAGTATTTTCTCAAGTGGTTCAAACGGACTTCCTAAAGAAAGTGATATGTATAAGGGGGATACTACAAATCTGTTCTACCATAAGAAGTATGGTATAGATGCAATTCTTGTAGAAATAGCCCCAAGATTTAGAAATTCAGAAATATATCAATCAAAATTTTATGGCTGTAAACTTTCCAGTGACCTCGCTTTGTTTTTTAAAAAATTGGAAAGTCGCGATAATTTTAGAACAAATGATACCATTTGAGATTAAAACTTCTAAAATTTAAAACCCCGCATATTTAGTGGGGTTTTTATTGTTCTTCGTCCTTGGCGTCTAAGTTAGGGTGATCATAATCCCATTCATATAAGCATTCCTGGCTACAGATATGATTATCTCCTGCGTAGTAGGGACTGTCTTGTGTCGGTTTTCCGCATATTAGACATATATCGGAAGTATCTTCTGTTTCTTCCATTACATTTATTATTAAGTAGTATTTATTTTAAAATTAACACAAGTGAAAGTATAAAGCAAACACACGAAATCCCATCATTTCGATTGGTGGAGTTTTTGTATTTATTTATATCGCGTATAAGTTGTGCACAACCATTTGTTGATTATTTTATTGTATTAGTGTATATTAAGAATACTAACAGCACCACCTCTGTCCTCACGGGCAGAGGTGGTTTTTGTTATATTTTAATGTATAATTTAATTATGGTTAAAAATGAAAATGTTGCTATTTATATAGATGGAGGTAATCTTTATAGAAGTTTAAAAAATTTAGGAATACCAGAAAAATTTTCAAGAGTTGATTATTCATCTTTTATGGCACATTTGATTGGTGACAGAAAATTAATATCAAAAAGATATTATGTTGGGGTAGTTAGGAATGTAGATAATACAGAAAAGGGGGAGCAGATGGTTAAGAGTCAACAGAAATTTTTAGATAACTTAAGAACAGAAGGATTTGATGTTAAACCAGGTAAAATAATGTATGACGATGGTAAAATAAGAGAGAAAGGTGTGGATGTTAAATTATCAGTAGACCTGGTTATTGGAGCAGTAGATAATTTGTACGACACAGCAATAGTAATAAGCTCTGACACAGATCTTATTCCAGCTATTAAATATGTTCGTAATGCTAAGAATAAAAAGATTGAATATATAGGATTTGGTCCGAACCCTTCTTTTGGAATGATAAAAGAATCTTCAGCTCCAAGAATTTTTTCTAGTACTGACATGTTAAAATTCCAAATATTAAAATAATTGATTTGTTTTAAAAATTAATTTTTAATCAAAAAAAATGTGAGACCACTGGTCTCACATTTTTTTGATTATTCTTTATTTACTAACTCTTTCTACGTATTCTCCACTTTCTGTGTTGACTACTATGGAGTCGCCCATTTCGATGAAGAAGGGAACTGTAATCTTCACACCGTTCTCGAGAGTGGCGAGCTTGCCTCCACCGTTAGCTGTATTTCCACGGATGGATGGGGGAGCTTCCTTCACCATGAATTGCATTTTCACTGGTAAGGATATCTTTATGATTTGCTCTTCATCATCATTGTCCCAGACTAGGGCAGTAGCATTCTCGTTGGCTTTAAGGTATTTGCCACTATCACCGATTATCTTTTCAGATATCTGGAATCTCTCAGATGGTTTATCTGGGTTAGAGAACCAGTATTCTCCTTTATTTGCATAGAGAAATTTCACATCTCTCTTTATAATATCTGCTTCTTCTGCTTTGTCGGCTGCGTGGAAAACAGTATTCCATGTACGACCAGAAACCAAACTTTTAAGCTTCACTTGGTTCTGAGGCTTTCTCTGCTGAGTACGAGCTACATGGTTGTCTAAGACTTCGCATGGCTCATCCTCATATATTATTATTTTTCCTGTTCGGATATCACTATATTCAAGCATAATGTTTATTATATATCAGATTTATAAATTTAAAACAAGTTTTATTCTCCTGCGCTCGCTACTTGTATTTCACCGAATCGACTTCGGATTTCTTTTAGTAGGGAATCAGCAACTTTTCTGTTGTCTCTTAGCCATGTGCGGGAAGCATCATAACCTCGTCCTAGTGGAACCTTCTCGCCCTCTTTATTCTTGTATGAATACGAAGCACCTGACTTTTCTATTATTCCTATCTTCTCTCCTAATGCGAGTATTTCTCCTTCACGAGAAATACCTTCCCCATAGAGGATGTCGAATTCTGTTTGTTTGAATGGAGCGGCAACTTTGTTCTTCACCACCTTTACTCTAGTTCGACTTCCTACCACTTCATCACCCTTTTTAATCTGGGCAATACGACGAATATCCAAACGAATAGAAGTGTAGAACTTGAGAGCCTTTCCTCCTGGAGTTGTCTCAGGATTACCGAACATGACTCCTATCTGCATACGGATTTGGTTTATGAATATTACAGATGTTTTCGAGTGAGCGACTATGGCTGTAAGCTTACGCAATGCTTGGGACATAAGGCGAGCTTGCTTACCCATGTGCTGTTGACCCATGTCTCCTTCGATCTCATCCTTTGGGGTGAGTGCAGCGACAGAGTCGATAACTACTACATCTATCTTACCAGAACGGATCAGACTCTCGGTTATCTCAAGTCCTTGTTCGCCATTGTCTGGCTGAGAAATGAGAAGGTCTTTGATATTTACTCCAAGCTTCGATGCGTAGTCAGGATCCATAGCATGCTCAGCATCGATATAAGCACAAACCCCTCCTTTCTTCTGAGCTTCTGCGACTATGTGAAGGGCGAGAGTTGTCTTACCGGAAGACTCTGGTCCAAATATTTCTATCATTCTGCCTCTCGGTACTCCACCTACTCCGAGAGCCATGTCGAGACCGATAGACCCCGTAGGTATCACGTCGATATCCACCTTTGGAGCATCACCCAGCTTCATGATTGCACCTTCACCGAATTTTGTTTGGATAGCTCTTATTGTATCCTCTATCTCCCCGCCAGTTTCTTTTGGAGCTTTCTTTGCTTTCTTTTGCATATAAATTGAATTTACATTCTTGAGACACTATTTCGTGTTTCAGATTTAAATAATAATTAATTAATAATATCTTCTCCTTTCTTAAATGCGATCGACTCGGCATTTTCTTTATAAACTAATTCAAACCGCTTCTCTTTCTTGTTACCAAATTTATCTTCTGCATTGAGTGTCACTACGGAGAACCCGGGGAGTAGAGCTACCTTTTCGCTGAAGCTCCCGTCTTTGTCTATGAAGATCTCTCTACCATTCAGACTGAGATGTATAGCATTGTCTGCTTTACCTTCTATGGTGGCGATGGGGGACTCTGCATTTTCTTTCTCGACTGTCGCTATTACTTCCACTCCTTTTATAATGAAGCACATTTTGGAGTAAGCAAAAATACCAATGACTAGGAATAGTGCTAAGCAAGAGCCAATCCCAACCCACCATTTTATATTTTTGTTTTTTATTTGCTTCATATTGTTTTTGTATTTTTGTATTTTCCTCTCCCTGACAAGGGGAGGTCAGGAGGGGTTACCCCACCACTATATCGTCAGTGTTATTCGTTGGTTTCTCGAGCACATCTCTAGGTTTGGCACCGTTACCAACTCCGATAACTCCTCTTTCTTCTAGCATGTCGATAAGTTTGGCTGCTCTGGCATACCCGACTCCTAGCTTTCTCTGTAAATAAGAAGTGGAAGCTTTCCCAGCTTCGATAACTGTCATTCTTGCATCTTCATATAGATCATCGTCTCCATCGTCGCTACCCATACTGTCGCTAAATACACTTCCATTACCTTTATCTATATTACCTGTGAGTTCGATGGTTTCAGGGATTTCATCCATGTAGGCGTTCTTCAAATATTCTACCACTCTTTTTACTTCTTCTTCAGATATGAATGCACTTTGTAGACGCTCTGGTTGTGACATTTCACCTGAAGCATAGAGCATGTCACCGGCTCCTAGGAGCTTCTCAGCACCTCCTTGATCAAGAATGGTACGTGAATCTATCTGTGAAGAGACTTGGAGAGCTACACGAGTAGGAACATTGGCTTTGATAAGACCAGTGATAACGTTCACAGATGGTCTCTGAGTCGAGAGTATAAGGTGGATACCGACAGCACGTGACATCTGAGCGAGGCGGACAATAGCACTCTCGAGTTCTCTTGGATAAGCTTGCATTATGTCGGCAAGTTCATCGATGACTATCACTATATAAGGCATCTTCTCAGCTTCACCACTTTTGGATTTAGCATAGACAGTAGAGTGGTATGATTCGATATCACGGACGGATTCGGCTTGGAGTACATCGTATCGGCGATCCATTTCTTTTGCTGCCCATTTAAGTGCGAGAATAGTCTTCTTCGGATCGGTAATAACAGGAGTGAGTAAGTGAGGAATCTTGTTATAAAGAGTGAGCTCGACTCTCTTCGGATCTACCATTATGAGCTTCATGTCTTCTGGACCATTCCTGTAAAGTAGGGAAGTGATGACGGAGTGAATGGTTACAGATTTACCAGAACCAGTAGTACCTGCGATGAGGGCGTGTGGCATCTTGGCCAAGTTTCCAAATGTTGCTTTCCCGGAGAGTCCTCGTCCTAGAGCGACAGTGAGAGGCTTTGGAGAGTTCTGGAATTTATCATCAGCGAGGAGAGTGGCGAGTCCAACTGTCGACTTCACTTTGTTTGGTATTTCGATACCGACGAGTGACTTGCCGGGGATAGGTGCTTCGATACGGATAGGGTGGGCGGCGAGAGCGAGAGCAAGGTCGTTCTGTAATCCGACAATACGAGAAAGTTTGACGCCCTGTGCAGGCTTCAATGCATAGCGAGTGACTGTGGGTCCGACTGTGACTTCATCCATCTCTACGGAAATACCGAAGTTCAAGAGAGTTCTCTGGATGATGTTCATGTTGCCTTTCAGATCTCCTGCTCCGGGCTTACCCTTGTCTTTCTCGAGGAGGGAAAGTGGTGGGGGAGTGTACTCTTTGGATACGAATTTCTTGGCTTTTATTTCGAGAACTTTTTCTGGAACTGTGTCCTCGCTCTCGACATAATCAGAAGGGATCAATTCTTTCTGTTTGGTCTTCTTGTTTTCGATTGGTTCCTCATTTACTTCTACGTGAGGTACTTCTTCTATTTCTTTTTTGTTGAAAATTTTCCTAAAATATTCGCCAAGGTCGGAGCTTAGGAATTGCCAAATCCTTCTTATGAATGTCATCAAGTTTGGCTTCTCGTTGAAGAGGACGAGGAGCGAGATTATGAGTATGGTTCCGAGTATAAGTATTCCTCCGATCATTCCGAAGAGTCGAAGCATGGGCCAAGCGACAATACTGCCGAGATAGCCACCGTAAGTTATCACTTCGGATGTGCCACTTCCGTTACTTGCAAAGTCCATGATTCCGAGAGAGGAGAGGAGTACGAGCACGAGACTGATTGCATGAATCTTGGCTATGTCGAGCTCTCCTTTGCGCATGAGTGAGATACCGATAATTACAAAAATAATAGGTATCAAGAAATATCCGAAACCGAGAAATGCATACAAATTAGAATAAATAAAATCTCCCACAACTCCTGCCATCTCGAACATTGATAATAAAATAATAAGACCTAAAACTAGAAAAATAACTCCCCAAATACTTTCCCTTGTTTCATCTTTTAAGGGTACTTTTTTCTTCGATTTTCTGTCTATTTTCTTAGATTCTTTTTCTTCTTTTTTTGCCATAAATATACGTGTATTATATCACAAAAAGGTAATACAAAAAAATATAATTTTTGGGGAATTTTTGCATTTCTCCTCCCCTGACAAGGGGAGGGTTGGGAGGGGTTTGTTAAGAGAATTAAACCCCTCCGCCCTTGGCACCTCCCCTTGTCAGGGGAGGAAAATCCACGGATGTATTTCTGCTGAAATCTATCCGTGGATTTCGAGAAGAGCTATCTAGTTCTTCAAATAGAACATTTATAAATTTCCCTCTTGCATTCCCAGAATTTGAGTATATAATGGACACATTAAAGACATAAAGTTTTCATAAAAGTTAGCTAAAAAGACATATGAATAACCAAAAGGACATACAAAAGACAGGACTAAATGCTTACGGACAGGCAGATGTTTATGCCGAGAAAGTTCTTAGTCATAAGCCTAACTATGAGTTTGCAAACAAAAAGACAGAGAAACTCATAACCGCACTCTACATGGTTACGGACTGCATGGATACTGACGATGCTCTGAAGAACAAACTCCGAGGATTAGGGGTTGAGCTCTTGTCCGATATGTACAAACTCTCCACCCTTATTCCCGTCGAGAAACACTCTCATATCGACGTCTCCCTCGCTCGGATTTATGAGCTACTTTCCTTCATCGAGATTGCTCATACTGTCGGTTTTATTTCCGAAATGAATGGCATGATTTTGAAGAGAGAATTCGCTGTACTTATCCGAGAATTGGAGTCACATAATA
>Ga0209373_10001111_pt1 | contig 34479 bp, 26 predicted proteins | sample Higcelweek5metaG_FD_187173 | JGI IMG/M metagenome (GOLD analysis project Ga0209373, IMG submission 187173) | Freshwater pond sediment microbial communities from the University of Edinburgh, under environmental carbon perturbations - High... | ecosystem: Environmental > Aquatic > Freshwater >... | reverse complement strand
CAATAACTACCCTATTTATCTACAGGTTGTAGATGATATAAAAAGAAAAATAATAAAAAATGAACTTAACCCTGGGGACAAACTTCCGTCAAACAGTGAACTGGCAATAATTTATAAAATAAACCCCAACACTGTTCAAAGGATTTACAAACAACTAGAATACGAAAATATTTGCTTTACAAGGCGAGGTCTTGGTACATATGTTTCAGAAGATCCTGATGTTACACAAAATATTAAAAATGAATTTATTTCAAATTTAATCAATGATTTTATTTTTCAAATGAATTCTGTAGGATTTAGTTTAAACGAAATTATCAAGACTCTAAATGATATAAAGGAGAAAAGAAATGTTAAGTTTTAAAGAAGCAACTAAAGGTTATGGAGAGAAAAAAGCAATAAACAATTTATCAGCTGATTTTGAATGTGGAAAAGTTTACGCATTGGTTGGACCCAACGGAAGTGGAAAAAGCACAATGATGAAAGTAGCCGCTGGACTTGTTAAATTAACTTCTGGCTCATGTACTTTCAACGAAACACCTATTTGTACACAAACAAAATCAAAAATAGCTTACATGTCTACGGAAGCATTTTACTATGATTTTATGAAAATCAAACATGTTAAAAAGTTTTACACGGATTTTTTCGCTGATTTTAACACATCAAAATTTAACGAACTATTAAATTTTATGGACCTTAATGAAAATTTATCTGTAAAAGCGTTATCTTCCGGTATGGCCGCAAAGTTAAAAATAGCTGTTACTTTATCTAGAGATGCTGAGATAATAATGCTTGATGAACCATTAAACGGCATAGATCTTATAGGTAGAGATCAAATTATAAACTCTATAATAAGAGCTACAAATCCTAACGCAACATTTATAATATCCAGTCATCTTTTTGATGAGCTAGAGCCTATTGTAGACAACGTTATTATGATAAAAGATGGCGGTGTTATTATTTCTGGAGAATTAGAAGAAATCAGATTGAGAAATGGTAAATCTATATCAGATTTATACCGTGAAGTATATGGAAACAATCAAGGATTATCAGATGAAGTTTGGGGGAAGAAAAATGCTTAAATTAATTAAACTTGAATTATTTAAATCTAAAAATATATTGATTTATTTCTTTTCGATTATATTTTTAACAGAAATTTTATTTTTAATAGGATATGCTTTAGATAAAGATTTTTTAATAGGTCTAACTACATTTTTACTAGTACTTATGGCCATTTTCTCTGTAGTTGCTATAATAATTTACTCTGTCATTCTTTATTTACCTGATATTTCTAAAAAACCTGGTTACATGCTATTTTCAACACCAAATAGTGCATACAAAATACTTGGTTCAAAAATAATCGTTACATTGATTGTTGGCTTTTTATTATTTATTGTCTTCGCATTATTAGGAAGTTTAGATATCTATTTGACAACCAAAGATATTGATACTTCGGAAATTACTTTAGAATCTATTTTTAAATCTATAATCGATGCTTTAAGTGAGGAACCTGTTGGTATCATATTGTTTTTAGCTTCAACTCTCTCACAGTTTGTAAATAATATAACTATTATTTACTTTTCTTTAACATTAACTTACACATTTTTATCAAATGTAAAATTTAAAAATTTCATTGCCTTTTTAGTTTTTATTGCTGTTAATACTGTAATCGGAATTATTGGATTTGCAATTCAATCAGCAATGAGTCTTACCAGTGCATTTAAATTTAACACAACGTATACTAGTGAAAATCCTTTTGATATAATGTTTGATGTAGATTTTATGCTCGTTCCTTTGATAGTTAACATTGTAATTGGTTTGAGTATGTATTTTGCATCTGCTTGGATGGTAGAAAAAAAATTAAATCTATAATTATTAAAACTACTCAAAACGCCTTATCTACTTTGATAAGGCGTTTTACTCTATATTCCATAAGCACTTAGATAAATCAACTGTAGTTAAACTTAAAAATGTTATTCCTTCTTTAATGAGCAACTCTCTCTGTGCATTTTCCCCACCAAAAGCGAAAGCTTTACTTATTTCTCCTTTTTTATTTACAACTCTGTGACAAGGAATGGATTTATTGTCAGGATTTTTATGAAGTGCCCATCCAACAGCTCTAGATGCTCTTGGATTTCCAATCAATATTGCTATTTGTCCATAAGTTGTAACCTTACCATATGGAATTTTCTTAACCACTTCATAAACTGCTTTAAAAAAATTCATTTTTAACATCCTTTTTATTATGTATTTAAGCCTGTAAATAGTTCTTTAAATCAATTATAACTCTTTTTATATATGAAATCAATTAAAGGTAAAATATCTGAGATATTTTACCGAAGGTCCAGGGCGACTGGAAAGCCCTGTCGACTCCGCAGAGTCGAAACCCTTGCAAAACCGTAAACATATGGCTGAATAGTAACAGGATTTGTTTATTAATTTAACAAAAAAATATTTTTTATTGACTTCATATTTTACTTATAGTATAATTTTATTATATTATTTAAGTGAGGTACATATTTATGGCAAGCTATAAAAAACAATGCTTACACTGTGGAAATTTTATAGAAACCGATGTAAGATTTTGTCCTTTTTGCAGTAGTCAAAGTCCATTTGGCTATCTATGTCCTGACTGTTTAAGACCCGTACAAAAAATGCAAGAATTATGTTCGGGTTGTGGACGATCACTTTATATAGATTGTCCTCATTGCAAAGAAAGAACATTTGTTCAAGAAAAATGTGAAAATTGCTCCAAAAGTTTAATGGTTAAATGTACAAATAAAAGATGTGAGGTTACGCAATTTTTTCAAAACGAAAGATGTACTGCTTGTGGAAAAAAAATAAAATCTTAACTGAGAAGTGAGGAATGGATATGTTAAAATCTTTTACTAGAAATTATGAAGATAATTCAACTGAGGCTGGTTTTCAATTTACATTTTATTGCGACATATGTAGTGATGGTTACAAAAGTTCATTTATTGAATCTCAAACATATAAAAAAGGAAAAGGTCTTCGTGGACTAGCCGAAGGTGCTGCCCTATTAACAAGACTAATGGGCGGAAGAATAGGCGACATAGGTCATAGTGTACAAAGGGGCGGTGATATTCTTTCTGAAAGATTTGAAGGAATGAGTCCAGAATGGCAAAAAGAACACGAGAAAGCATTTGAACGTGCTCAAAATGAAGCTCAACAACATTTCCATCGCTGTCACAGTTGTAATAAATATGTTTGTGATGCTTGCTTTAACGAAGATGAGGGATTGTGTACAGAATGTGCTCCACGTCAAGAAGTATATGTTGCCAGGGCACGTGCTGAGGCTATGAGACGAAATATAGATGAAGCAAGTCAAAATGCTACTGTATGGCAGGGTGAACTAGGCAGTAGAACAACGGTATGCCCTTCATGTGGCAAACCAGCAGGCAAAGGCAAATTTTGCAATAACTGTGGTGCTTCAATGGAATTAAAAACATGTTCAAAATGTGGCACTCAAAACGCTCAAAATGTTAACTTTTGCAACAACTGTGGAAATTCATTAAGTTCCCCATCATCCAACGGACTTTGTAGTTCATGCGGAAATCAAAATCCTACCGGAACTAAGTTCTGTGGGAAATGCGGAAAACAAGTATAATTTTAAAGCTTTATATATATAAAAAATCGGTCTAGTTTATTTTACTAGACCGATTTTTTTATAATTATATGAATTTTTTAAATGCCATTATTATTTTTACTATTTAGCCACATTAATTATACTAAACGGAGAGCCCGGTCGACTCCGCAGAGTCGAAACCCTTGCAAAACCGTAAACTTTAGCTTTAGAGGCTGAATAGCAAATATTATTATATTCTTATTTACCCAATTTTACATTGTCGCCCATTAAATATTGTTTTAATAGAGCTAAATCGGCAATATCAACTTCTCCATCTACTGTTAAATCAGCAGCCGATAATTGAACTCCACTCAAAACTTTGTCTCCTATTAAGTGTTGGCTCAATGATACTAAATCAGAATTATCAACTCTAGAATCCGAGTTTAAATCACCATATTTAAATGTTGAGCTTGGTGTAGTTGTAGTTGTGAATGTGGTTGTCGTAGTTGTAACCGTAGTGGTCGTTGTTTCAATTACTACACTACCACTAACGCCAACTTTTGCACCAGATATATTGGGTTCAAGTGGTTTTGAAGCTGTAGAAACTCCAAACTTTGCACCCATTGAATTGAATTTACTATTACTTGTTGTCATCAAAAATCCCTGTGTATTTATAGATCCGTCTGCATTTCTCCATAATTCATGTACATCTGCACCTAACTCAGGAGATTTTACACCTGTAAAATCAGCATCAGAAGGACCATTGTCAACTACCCCAACCTTATTACTGCTAATAGCTGTATCAGATGAAACTAGGTAATATTTGCCCGAATTATAATAAATAGAATTACTAATTGTTCCTATCATACTATCACTTGCAGAACCTGATTTTTTATATGATAAGAAATTTTTAAATGTTGCATTTGTCCTATTTAATTGGAAGTTAGCACCATTAGAGTCGCCTTTTCCATTGTCGAAAGATGTGACGTCCTTCAAAGTTAACTTTTCAGGGTTATTATTATCTGTTACACCGTGCTTTTTATTTTCAAAAGCAATGCAGTTTTCTACAATATGAGGTGTTCCTATGCCACTACCACCTAGCTTAAATCCATTTCCGTCACTATTTGCTGTAAATACACCTGCAGATGTTGAACCATTTCTAAAAGAAATGCAGTTTTTTAATGTAACTACACCTATAGGTCCTGTTTCTGATTTTGCATACATATCCCATCCATCATCAACGTTGTTATAAGCCATGCATCCATCAAATACATTTCCAACTCCACATGTTAATTTAGGTGCAAATCCATCAGCGTTTTCACCTGTAGCAGGATCCATATTATTAAATGATGTACAATTTTTAATTAAATTATATGATGGCCAATCCTCAATTTTACTCTTGGTTGTATCCGTTCTGCTTAACTGCAAACCTGTATCTCTATTTGCTTCAAACTTACATAATTCAACTACGTTGTTACTACCTGATAAAATCATACCATTGTCAGCAGCACCTTTAATTGTGATATTAAAAACATGCCAGTAATCACCTTCAAGTGAAAACCCTCTATAGTTTGTAGCAGTATCACCGTATGTTTGACCTGAAAAATCAAAAATAACTTCTCCGTTATATGGCCTTAGCATTTTGATTTTACCAGATGTTCCGCTATTAGCCTCTAAAATTTTAATTGGAACATTATATTTATATGTACCAGCCAGTAAATAAACAACTCCGCCAGCTTCAATTGATTCAATAGCCTTTTCAACTGTTGTTGGATTATCAAGTGTGCCTGCTCCATTTGAGCTTGCATTTGGTGAGCAGAATATAACATGAGTAGCCTTATAGTCTCCAATATTTATTGGTGACTGTGTTGTTACAGGTTTTGAAGTAGTTGTATTAACGTTTGTTGTTACTGTGGTAGTAACTGGTGAACTTGTTGTTGTAACCTGAGGTGTTGTACTTGTTCCTATTGTAACGCCACCACCTACACCTACACTGGATGTTAATGTACTAACCAAGTTAGTAGTAGGCTCAGAACTATATGAATAAGTTGGTTTATATGAGGTAGTCGATTTCATATCCGCAGTCCAACCTTGTTCACTTGCTGAAGAAACAGGACTTCCTGAACAATTGTTATAAACATTTGCTCCTAAATTCCAATAACCTATTACATCACTATCAAGAGAACATACAGGGTTTTTTACATTTTCAAACACATTGTTTTCTACAAAAACCTCTGCACCCATTCTACTGTTAATACAGCTGGTATATATATCTTTAAAATAATTATTATAAATATGTGCCTTTCCATATCTAAATAAAGGTAATCTTGAATTGCAATTTCCAAATATATTATGGTGTATAGTTATTGTTCTGTTATAATTATCACTATCACTAAACCCCATAAGCATGGTTTTCCAACTATCATGTAGATAATTATATGAAACGGTTATATTTTCACATTCTTTTTTAAAGTCTAGTAAACCATCGTAATAATCTTTATCCGATTCATTTCCAGAATAATCATTATATAGTTCACAGTGATCTACCCAAACGTTTTTTGTACTTTCAAAACTTAAACAATCACCTTCACCACTGCCAGCCTTAACATGATGAACTTTTAAGTTTTGAACTATTATATTATTACATCTTACAAATCTAATTCCTATTTGGTCTAAATCTGCTGTGCCATCGCCTATTATTGATATGTTAGATAAGTCTTTAAGTAGTATTTCATCTACTCCAGAATTTGCTGGTGTTATTTTTCCTTTAACATAAATGGTTAAAGGATTAGTGTTTCCATCTTTCGCCTCTATTTGTTTCATTATATCTGCACCAGTAGTGCAAACAACAGAAGTTCCACCTATTCCACCAGTAGTATTTACTCCGTAACCTACAGGCTTGCTAGACTCAATTGCAGAAGCTGTTACATTATTTTTGTTAATAATACCTATTTGTGTTGATGAATCAATAACAGTAGAATTCATAACTGTTTGTGCAATAACACTTTGATAATTAGTCATCGGAATAACATTTACCATTCCCATAATTAATGCTGTAGATGTAATTATACATGATGCTTTTTTAGATTTAAACTTTTTCACTTAAAGACTCCTCCTAAAAATTTCAAAATAAACAATTAATTAAATAAATTAATTTAAGTTAGACTACATCGCAAACTTTTTTCATTAAAAATTTAATTAAATTACTTAAAGTTTAATGAAAAGGTTTTCTTTTCGACTTTTTTAATTATATCACTAATTTTTTTAAAATTCCATAGATTTTTTTAACAAAAATATTTTTTATTTTTAAGCATAAAGTATAATTTGAGCAATTAAAATTTAGCTTTATTATCTAATTTGTAAATTATTTTAATTTTTACATTTTAAACGTGCTCGTGATTAATATTAAAATTATATTAAATAAAATTCAATTATCAATTAATCATAAAATATTATTATTAATCATAAAATATTATTATGAAATAATGTTACTAAAAATACCATATAAAAAAAAGCAAACACGAAAGCTTACTCTTTTTTTATATAAATAAATTTTTAATTTTCAACATGAACCTGTGCACGTACATACTTTATCGATACTATAAATTATATATCTATTAATAAAATCACCTAAAATCGTGTTATTTAAGCAAACCATTATCATACATCTCAAAAATTCACTATGCCACAACATTTACTACTAAAACCTTTTATATTTTAATTATTCAAATTTTCTTTTAAATATTGCATCCCCTTTAAAGTTATTTTAACGTTATCTAATAAAACCATTAATATCTTATTTCCAGCTCCTTTACGAATTATGTCTCCTTCTATTAATTGTCCTTCTTTCATTGCATAAATAATATCCTTAAATTCCCCATCTTCTATGTCGTAATCCTTACAAGATGGTTTAACTCCTTCCGAAAAGTTCTTTAGCAATTTCAATACAATATCAAATTGATTTATAGCCATTGTTCACAACACTCCTTTTTTTAATATTTTTAAAATAATGAATAGTTAACAACTTATTTCTATAATTGTTGTGGCATAATAAGTTTTTGAATATTTATATATAAATCCACAACTCAAATTCATGAGAAAATACTATAAAACGACAAATATACAAATAAAGACATTATCTCCATTATATCTAACTAAATTGAAATTGTGAATAACCTTATTTCAAGTAAAAACTTTTGTTATCAATACCTATTATGATTTCAATGTTTTTTTCAGAAAAATAATTTTTTATAAATTCAAGAATAATGGGAAAATCAATCTCCTTGTCAGTTGTTTCTAATGAAAAAAACTGTTTACCACAAGCATCGTGAAGGTGAACCTTACATGCAAAATTATTTTCATTTAAAATTTTATTTAAATCAACTATTTCGCTAAATTTTAAAAAAGCCATTTTTATACCCCTTTATGCAATGGTTACTATTTAGCCATATGTATGTTTTACCGAAGGTCCAGGGCGACCGGAAAGCCCAATAGCCTCCGCAGAGTCAAAGCTCCTACAAAATTGTAAACTTTATCTTTAACAGCTGAATAGCAACATGCAATTAAATATTTAACACATAGAAAATGCACCTATATTGTCTATTTCTAAAGTTTTAACTGACCAATTTTTTAATTCCAATGCTTCCAAAGCAAATTTTATTTTTCCATAAAAATACTGATTGTTTTCATCTACAATACACATTATTGAAGGACCTGCACCACTTATGTATACTGCATAAGCACCTAATGAATACGCCATTTCAAAGACATCTTTTGATTTATTGATAAGTCCCATTCTATATGGCTGATGAAGCTTATCTTCTACTGCTGTTCTTAAATTTTCATACTTACCAGTAAGCAAAGATGCTGAAAATAATGCCGCCCTTGATAAATTAAATACTGCATCTTTATGTAAAACATCTCTTGGTAATGCACCTCTTGCCTTTTCAGTACAAAGTTCAAAATCCGGAATTAAAACAATAAACTTCAAAGTGGTTGTAACTTCCTGTCTAACCCAATGTACTTCTTTACCATCAAAAACAGATGTTACTATTCCACCGAGTAAAGCAGGTGAAGTATTGTCAGGGTGTCCCTCTATTAGTGCAGATAAGTTAACTAACTCATCTAAAGAAAGAGGTTTCCCCATAAGCTCATTTGCACCTACCAATCCCCCAATAATACAAGCCGAACTACTCCCTAGACCTCGTGTCATAGGTATATTATTTTCTTGAATAAGCTTTAACCCATGAAATTTTCTCCCACATATTTCATAAAGTGATTTTGCTGTTTTATATATTAAATTTTTTTCATCTTTTGGTACTTCACTATTATCGGACGAAGAAATTTCTATACCATCATACTCTTCCATTTCAACATAATTATAATAATTTAATGCTAAACCCAAAGAATCAAATCCAGCACCTAAATTTGCACTAGTAGCAGGTATCCTTAATTTAATCACATTTTCCCCTCCTATATTAATCCAAATCTTATATATTAATCTAAATCTAATACAGGTATTGAGGATAAAACTTCTATTTGCTCAGATTTAAGCTTTTCTGTATATTTTTCTGCTTCTTTAAATGTCATTTTTTCAGTAACAAAAGCATAATTAGAAATACCTTCAACTTCCAAAACTCTATATTTTTTTATGTTTTCATTGATTTTATTTACTCTATATACAAATCGACATACTTTTTGACTATAATCTTCAATTAAATCATCGTTTTCTGTATCTTCCCAACTTTGAGACTCAATAGTTACATTGTGTTTCACTGAATCAATTATATCCGCAACAACTGCACTTGCTGTTGGAAGTTTACCTGCACCTCTTCCATAAAACATAGTTTTATCTATTGCATCCCCAACAACCATAATTGCATTAAATACGTCATCTACTCTTGAAATTAAATTTTCATAAGGAACAACCATAGGTGTAACCATAGGTAATATTTTTCCGTTATCCAATTTTTTTACACTCGCAATTAATTTTATTGAACCACCAAATACTTCTGCAAATTTTACATCTTCTAACTCAATTTGTGTAATTCCTTTTGTATAAACTTTTTGTGGATAAACATGTTTACCAAAAGCCAACGAAGAAAGTATACAAATTTTTCTACATGCATCATGTCCTTCAACATCCGCTGTTGGATCTTTTTCTGCATAACCCAAGCTTTGCGCCATTGACAAAGCATCACTAAAGCTCATACTTTCATTTATCATTTTTGTAAGTATAAAATTAGTAGTACCATTTAAGATTCCGGCAATTTCCACTATTTCATTTGCTGCTAAACACTTGTGTAGAGGTCTAATGATAGGAATTCCTCCGCCAACACTTGCTTCAAAAAAGAAATTACATTGTTGTTCTTTTGCGATTTTCAAAAGTTCTGCACCTTTTTCGGCTACCAACTCCTTGTTTGACGTAGATACGCTCTTTCCTTTTAGCAAGCAACTTTTAACAAAACTGTACGCATGAGTAATTCCACCCATACATTCTGCAACAGCAACGACTTCATCATCGTTTAATATATCATCAATTGATTTTGTAAACTTTTCTTTATATGGACTATCTGAAAAATCCCTTATATCTAAGATATACTTTATATCCATTTCTTTTCCGGATTTTTTTTCAATACTTAATTTATTTTTATAAAATAATTCTACTACTCCTGAACCAACTACACCATAACCTAATACTGCAATTTTTACCATAACACTTTCTCTCCTTAATATTTATAAAATATTTGAATTATAAATCAAAATTTATTCACCCGTTAACAACTTAACTTCTACCACACCATCTAGCTCAGATATTCCTGCTTTTATTTTTATTGCTTCATCTATATTACCATTTAACTTTAAGGAAATAGTAACTGAAGCCACTCCGTCAATAGGAATATTTTGATTTATAGTCAATACATTTGCATCTAGTGCATAAATAAGCTTTAATACATTAAACAATATTCCCGGTTTATCCTTTAATACAAAATAAAAAGTTATAATTTTTTGTGTAATCTTTTCATCATATGCAAAAACATAGTCTTTATACTTATAATAAGCACTTCGAGATATACCTATTTTTTTGCAGGCTGATGCATAACTTTTTTCCTCTTTTTTTGCAATAAGACTTTTTACTTCTAAAATTTTAGAAAATATTTCAGGAAGAACACTAGCACTAACAACAATTAAGTTTGAATTATCATTCATGACTTTCATCCTTTATTTATAACTTTTATCTGTGCAATAAAAATAGTCCTCGATACAAATACAATTGTATTTAATATTAAGTTTAAATATAACACATTATAATATGTATGTCAATAGCTTTTTAACAATTAAACAAATACAAAAATTTTCATAAAATGATAATCAACAAAAAACATCCTCATTTTTAATTATATTTTAATATATATATGGTTTAATTTTACTCAAAAAACAGTGCTTATTCTTTTTGTAAGTTAACACTAATAATTTTTAAAAAAAACTTTTTTTTTTATTGAAAACTACTTGAAATTTTAAATTTTATCTGCTATAATATATACATAGCATCATTAATCTTTTACAAAACCATTTGTTTTGTAAACCTTTCTTTTAATTGTTTCTCTTTATTTATTACTCTTTCCCTATTTAAACAGCTCTTTTATGTATTTATAAGAGCTGTTTTTTCTTTTAATAAATAAAATCCAAATTAATTTAAATTAATTTGGATTTTATTATTTTATTGAACATCAATATTTGTTATTTGTTTTTTATTGTTAAAATTCCCCGGGAAACGATTGTAATCATCACCAAACCCCTGTGTGCCCATTTTTGAAATATCGATATTTGAAGTATTTATTAACTTTGAGCTATCTTCTTTTTGCCCTTCACTTGTAGCTGGAATAATTCCTTCAAGTTGTCCTTGTATGCTCTCTCCTCTTAGCTTTATAACTTGCTTTAAAGTTGAAACCGCTTCATTATACTCTTCAAAAGTGCAAAATGCTGTAGGATCAGTTTTTACTTTTTCTGAGATTTTTTCATTTACACCATCTATAACCTTTTCATAATGGCCATTATTTATATATTCATCAACTAATTTTTTTAAGTATGAATGATATTTTTCTTTATACTCGTCCACCTCTAACAATTTTGAAATTAGCGGTCTTTCTTCCATAGAAACCTGAGAAACAGGTGTGTCTATTGGAAAATTAATTATTGACGAAGCATTGCTTTCTTTTGCAAATCCAAATCCACCAAAAGAAAGGTTATAATCCCAGGGTAATATAGACACCACACCATTATTTTCATATAAATAATAATTTTGCGCCATTTCAGAATGATAACTATCAAGATTTACAAGTACTGCATTTACCGCGAAATATCTTAAAATCTGATCAACATCAAAATATTTTTCCAGCTCTTCACCTTTTGATAACTTATTAATTGCGGTTATTACACTTTTCTTATCATCATCAGTGGTTTTTTTATCAAAAACAGCATTATCAAAAATAGAGCTGTAACTTGATATATTGTCATCTGTATATTTTAAAGCACCGCCTGTGTTTGCTGCCCCCATTTTTCCACGATTAAATCCCTTTGGCGTTTCTCCTTTTTCAAATCCCTCAGGCAACTCTCCTTCTGGTATTTGTCCTCTTTCAAATCCCTCTGGCATTTCTCCTTCTGATATTTTACCCTTTTCAAATCCCTCCGGCATTTCTCCTTCTGGTATTTTACCCTCTTCAAATTCTCCTGGTATCTCTCCTTCTGGTATTTTACCCTCTTCAAATTCTTCTGGTATTTGTCCTCTTTCAAAGCCTTTCATATCATTTCCCATATCGTTCATTTTTACATTGTAAAGGTTTCCATCTGTATTTTCATAAGTTCTATCTAAAAAACTTTCATCATAAGCCTCTAAAGCTATATATGTTCCCCAATACTCACCATTAACTTTAATATAAGAGTAATTATACAGGGAACTATTTACCTCCATAAAATTCATCATGTCAAAAGCTATATAATCTTTCATATACGTATTATCTGATAAACAATTATTCAAAACCAGCTTGTCTAGCCCTTGACAATTTTGACCATCCACATATTTATCAAATTTAATTTTAAAACTATATCTGTTGTTTTCTTCTGAATTCACCATAGATAAACTTGAATTTCCTTTTGCTCTAATACCAACATCTTTGTAAATTTCCCCATTCACTTCTATATCTACTGATATATATTCTTCACTCTTTGCATCTTCTAACATTTCATCCCAATTACTTTTTTCTGTTACTATGTTTATATCAATGACATCACCTCCAAATAAGCTCTCACTATAGTTTATTTTTGAATTACTTATTTCTTCTTCATCAATAATTGATTTTGCAGAATTATTCTCCTTATTTTTAACATTTGAACATCCTGTTACTAATACAATAACCCCTGTTAGTAAACTTAATATTTTTTTCATCAAAGACGACCTTTCTATAGTATAATTTAACATGTTCAGTTTTTTTAAATGATTTTAATGGTTTATTATGATTTAATTACAATATTATTATATTAGTTATTTATGATATTTATATTATAGAAATAAGAAATATTTATATTCATTTACACACACAATTTACACTTTTTTTAATAAAAGTTTATAATTAATTCATAAATATTTTACATTAACTTTACTTTTTAAGATTATTTTAAGGATATGATTATATTATATAATTAACATGTTCGGTTTGTTTTTTAAATTTAAAAAGAAAGGAGATTTCTGTTAATTTTAAAAACAGAATAAAATAAATTATGGCTATTAATTCCTTTATGAGAAATGAAATGAAGTTCATATTAGATGAATATCAATATGAATCACTCTTAAACGTGCTAGAAAATTATATGAACCCTGATGCTTTTTGTGTAAACGGAAAAGAGTATGGAGTTTATAATGTTTACTACGATACCAACGACAGCTTTTTAATTCGTGAATCCTTAGCAAAACCCTATTACAAGGAAAAGCTAAGATTAAGAAGCTACTCATCACCAGTAGAAAAAGATGAGTTAGTATTTTTGGAGATAAAGAAAAAAATCGGAGGCATAGTTGCAAAACGTAGAATTAATTTAACCTTATCAGAAGCAAATTCATTTATTTTTGATGGTATTACACCTAAATTTGAAAATTCTAAGAAAAATTATATCCAATACCAAGTTTTAAATGAGTTGGTTGCTTTTCTGAAAAACTATGCAGTTGTTCCAAAACAATATATAAGTTATCAGCGTTTAGCTTATTTCGGAAAAGACGATAAAAATTTCAGATTGACTTTTGACCGTATGATTACAACTAGGCGATTTGATGTTGCTTTAGATATGGGCAACTATGGCACACAAGTTTTATTGCCTAATCAGCATTTAATGGAAGTTAAAATTGTTGGCTCAATGCCTATGTGGCTATCTCATGAACTTGCAAGACTTCAAATATACAAGACAAGTTTTTCAAAATATGGTGCTGCATACAAAAAGTATCAGCTCGAAAAGGTTCAAAATAAATTGTTAACAACCTCTTCTACATCAATTATTTAGTAACATCATTATCTTTTCTTTATAAATTTTCCTTTTGATTATTTAGTATTTTTATTAATTTAAATTTACTTTTTAATCAAAAACCCCTTACTTTTTTTAAGTAAGGGGTTTTTTCTATCCTATATTACCATGTCCATCCGCCAAAACCGCCGCCAAATTGAAACCCATTTGAAGTAGTTCCAACTAAAGTTGTTATTCCATTCACTGTAAATGTAGCTTCCTGAACTCCTCCGCTATATGTTCCACCAGTACAAACACCGTCTGCTACAGTTCCTCCACTATAGTTTCCTCCAGTGCTAACTGTATAGGTTTGCCCATTTTTCAATTCTGGCCCACTATAAACTAATGAACCTACTGTAACATTCGCTTTATAAGTCACAACATCTTTCCCTGTTGAGTCTTTTATGTTTATATAGCTATCTGTAGTACCTTTAAGAAGTACTAAAACAGAGTTTTGTGTTGAATTTCCTGCCGGAGCCATTACATATCCTTTTCCACCAACAGATACTACTGTTCCACCATTTGAAGTCAAAGAACCATCTGGATCAAGTGGCCCTGCACCACCTTCATTTGTAGGGGTTAAAACAACTGTATTTCCACCGTTAAATGTAATATGTCCATTTGAATCCAATCCATCTACATCACTTTTAACATAAATATACCCATTATTTATTGTTAACGTAAAATCTCCTACCGTTCCAAACACTGGTTCTACATCTCCGCCAGCAGCATTTATACCATCATCTTTTGAGTAAAGACGAATATTCCCATCATTAATAACTATATGACTTCCTTCTATACCCTCAAAAGATGTCAAAATATTTATTTCTCCATTATCAACTGTTAATTTTTCATCGGCATGTATCCCATCATCTGCTGTTGAAATGGTTAAATTACCTCCACTTATAAACACATCTTTATTTGAATGTATAGCATCATCTGTAGAATCAATAGTTACAATTCCATTTGTAATCATAATGGTATTTTTAGCCTTAAGACCTTTTGAACTACTTGTTGTATTTCCATCGGGTCTAGGAGCTTTAGAACCTTGATTTGTAAATAAATTAACTTCTCCACCTTTTATTTCTATTGATTGTGCTGCATCTATAGCATCTGTAAATGATTTTATTACTACTGTTCCTCCATTTACAATTACTTTTCCTGCATCTACATCTGTTTCATTTGTAGCTTTTATTCCATCTCCACTAGAAGATGTAACATCAACCTTTAAAGCTGAAAAGTCAGTATCATCTGCGTCACCAATTTTTACACTATCTTTTCCTTTTATTCCATCATCTACTGCTGTAACTTTTATATTACCGTTAAAGATTTTAATAGAATCTTTAGAAACTATACCATCTGTATAATTCCCTTTTACAACTAGTTCTCCTTTACCCTTTATTTTTAAATCATCTTTTGAGTAAATAGCACCACTATCTCCATCTGCATTTGTATAATTATTACCGTCTGATATTGTATTTAAGGTGTCTTTCTTTGCTGTTATAGAACATTCATCACCTATACTGGAAACATAGATAGCTGAATTGTTTGAACAGTTTATAGTCGCACCTTCCAGCGAAAGTTCAACTACACCATCAGGATATAAAGTCTTATCAACATCAACTACAATTTGCCCATCATTTAATGTTCCTGTTATAACATATACTCCTGGTTCTTTAATAGTTGCGACACTGCCATTCACCTCTGTACCTTTTCCAGTTGTAACAATAGATGTTCCATTTAAAGTAATACTATTTTCTTCTGTTACTACTGGATTTTCTTCCTTGTATGTACCTACCTTTACAACAGCATCGCCCATAACATACTGCTTTAACAAAGCGAGATCGTCTACGCCAATAGATAAATTGTCTGTCAAATCCAGTATTGACAATGTTTCTTCATCCAAATTAATATCTTTAACTATATATCTGCATAACATAGTTAAATCCATATTGTCTACTTTTCCATCATTATTTACATCCCCATACATTCTTGGCGTAGCAGCCAAGCTATGCATTGTAGACAAGCTAGAAGACAGAACCAATGCCGATAATGCCAATTTTGAAATAATCATTTTTTTGCTTTTTTTTGTACGCATAAAAAAACTCCCCTATTACTCAAATTTCTACTGAAAATTTATAATAAATCACAAATATAAATATAGATCAATGTCCTAATGAAAATCAAAAGAACATTGATTTATATATTTATATTATGATCAGTAGCCCCAAAATCTATATCATATATTTAAGATAATTCAATATTATCTTGGGCCCATACCTCCTGAAGAAATTGGAGAATTTACAAGAGTTCCTCCTGAAACTGTTCCTCCAACTCCATAACCATTTTCATCAAGAGTTCCTGTATATGTTCCTCCAGAATAAACTGAATATGTTCCAGCGGCAAATGATGGTGATGCATAAACAAGAGCACCGTTCATATTAAGCGAACTTGGAACTTTTAAAGCTGACAACACCCTACCTGTTGAATCGGCAATAGTTAAAATATTTCCACTTTGCAAAGTAATAGCAGTTGATAAATAACTATTATTTGAAGTAGGTGAAACAAACATTGAACTAGTTCCTATTCCAAATATAGTTCCTCCATTTACTGTGAATTTATATGTTCCTCCATCGCCTATATCAAAAATTCCATTTCCACCTGCAGAAGGTCCACAAACTATTACTGTTCCTCCTGAAATGGTTAAATTACCATTTGAATCAACTCCATCTCCATTTGCTTGAACATAGCAGTATCCACCACTTATATTTAATGTTCCAGTTGAAGTTAACATGCCTCCTTGGAAAAATCCTGTATTATTTTGTGTTCCAGAACCATCTCCACCCGCTGCATTAAATCCATCATCGGAAGAAACTAACTTTATATTTCCGCCTTTTACATCTATCAAATAAGCTTCTATACCCTCATATGACTTGGTAATATTTATATTACCATTATTGATAGTAATACTATTATCAGCATGTATAGCATCGTCAGTGGTTGCCATAGTAACATTTCCACCATTAACAATTAAATCCGTATTAGAATGTATTGAATCATCTGTAGAATCTATTTTTATTGTGCCATTATTTATTTCAATTAATTTAACAGCTTTAAGTCCTTTTGCACTTGTAACAGTAGAAGCAATTGAACCACCTGTACTTCCTTTGTTTGTATAAATATCTACTTCTCCACCATCAATTTTTATTGATTGTGCTGCATCTATAGCATCTGTAAATGATTTTATTACTACTGTTCCTCCATTTATAATTACTTTCCCTGAATCTACATCTGTTTCATTTGTAGTTTTTATTCCATCTCCACTTGAGGATGTAACATCAACTTTTAAAGCCGAAAAGTCAGTATCATCTGTGTCACCTATTTTTACACTATCTTTTCCTCTTATCCCATCGTCCACAGCTGTAACTTCTATATTTCCATTAAACAACTTAATAGAATCCTTTGAAACTATTCCATCTGTATAGTTACCTTTTACAACTAAATCGCCTTTACCTTTTATTTTTAAATCATCTTTTGAATAAATTGTACCACTATCTCCATCTGCATTTGTATAACTAGTTCCGTCAGATACTGTATTTACTGTACCTTTTTTAACTGATATTGCACACTCTTTATCTACGCTCTCAATAAAAATAGCTGAATTATTTGAACAATTTATAGTTGCTCCTTCTAGTGAAAGTTCTACTTCACCATCTGGATATGTAGTTTTATCGACATTAACTATAATTTGGCCATCATTTAACGTTCCTGTTATAACATATACTCCTGGTTCTTTAATAGTTGCTACACTTCCATTTATATCAATACCTGTTCCAGTTTTATCTATAGAAGCACCATTTAAAGTAATAGTTTTCGCTTCAATTGTAGGTACTTCGGTAACTGTAGTAACAGGTACTTCAGTTACCGTAGTAATAGATGCCTCTGTTGTTACTGTTGTTTCATTTGTCGTTGTCACTGAAGTTGTTATTGGTTCTGTAGTAACTTCAGTTTGAGTAGTTTCTTTATATGTACCTATTTTAGGAATTTTATCACCCATTATATATTGTTTTAATAATGCCAAATCATCAATTCCTACAGCACCATTTTCATTTAAATCCGCTATATACATTGTTTCTACATCAAAAGATATATCCTTGACCATGTATTGACAAAACATAGTTAAATCCATATTATCTACTTTTAAATCATTATTTACATCACCGTACATTTTTTGAGACGCTGCTTGTGTGGATGCTATACCTAAGTTAGTTGATAATATTGATGCAAATATAATTCCTGTTAAAATTCTTTTTTTATTATTTATAAATTTCATAGACTAAAAACTCCTTTAATTTTAATTAAAAATGAATTAAAATTTAATTTTAGCAAGCGTCGACTCAAATTGCATAAATTTATTTTTTTTAATTTATCTGTTTTTAAGTATAATTTTATAATGTGATATGATTATTAACAAAATGTGAACATCCAGGAGTTTTTTTGTGTTATTTGAATGTTCACGAGAACTATTTCACTTATACTTAACATAATATTTTGTACATAACTATTATAACCAAATTCATATATGATTATTATGTCTTTTTTAAGACTATTTTAAGATTTATATAATATACTATAAATAATGATTTGAAACGATAATAAAATTATGATTAATTACAAATTAAATCCCTAATAATGAACTTAAATTTTAATTTTTAAATTTTATCCCACAATTAATTATATAATCTTTTGTATAATTAGCACAGTTCATTATCAAAAATTATCACTCAAATACGAAAGGATGAATTTTTTTGTTTAGTTCTATTTTTCTTAATAACGATGGCACGTTAACACAGATTTCAACCGAAGGTTTTGTTGCTTCTCTTTTATCTGCAATAATAATTGGATTTTTAATTAGTTTAGTATATGTTTATACACACAAAAAAGAAGGTTATGCCCAAGGTTATGTATGGACAATGATTATGCTACCACCTATAGTTGCTGTAATTATTACTTTAATCAGTAATAATATTGCTGGTGCTTTAAGTTTAGCAGGTGCTTTTACTCTTGTAAGATTTAGAAGTGCTCCTGGTGACCCAAAAGAAATTGCACATGTATTTTTAGCAACAGCCGCCGGTTTAGCTTGTGGATTAGGTTACATAGCTTATGCTTTTTTATTTTTCATAATCCTAACTACTATAATGATAATACTACATAAAACTAGATATGCGGCATCTCAAACTAAGAGCATGACTTTAAAAATCACCATACCTGAAAACTTAAACTATATAGGAATGTTTGATAATGTTTTAAATAAATATACTAGTACATGGATATTAAAAAGAGTTAAAACTACGGAGTTTGGTTCATTATTCGAACTTATTTTTAGCCTTGAAGTAAAAAACACTGCTAACCAAAAAGAATTTATTGATGAACTAAGAACTTTAAATGGTAATTTAAATATTATTTTATCACTATACAAATACGACGATAAAATTTATCAACAATAAAATTAATCATAAAAGCTTTTCTTTGACAATTCAAAGAAAAGCTTTTATATTAAACTATTAAATTAATAATCACCCCTATAAAAATCGACATTATTTTTATAGGGGTTTTATTTTTTAATTATGCATTTTCCAAAAAAACATCATCTGGCATTGATTGCTCTCTTGCAATTGCAAGCATAAGCTTTATTCTATTTTCTTGATTTACTTTTGTAGCTCCTGGGTCATAATCAATAGGAACTATGTTCGATCTAGGGTTTCTCTCTTTTATTTTTCTTATCATACCTTTTCCAACTATATGATTCGGCAAACATCCAAAAGGTTGACAACATACTATATTTTCATACCCTTGTTCTATTAGCTCCAACATTTCAGCTGTCAAAAACCACCCTTCTCCCATTTTGCTACCATAGCTAATTACACCTTCTGCAAGGGCTTTAACGTGCTTATATGGAGATGGAACCTTAAACTTACTTGGTAAACTAATAGCCTCGATAAACACTTTTTCTATTTTAGTCAGATATCTAATTAAAAAATCAACAACTTTTGCCTTGATTTTACTACCGCCATAAAGTTTTATGTCTTCTAATCTGTTATCCACTTTAAAAATCATAAATCCCATTAAACTAGGAAGCATAACTTCACAATCTTGTTCATGGAGAAACTTCTCTAAATTGTTATTTGCCAAAGGAGAAAACTTTGCATAAACCTCTCCCACTACTCCAACTTTTACAATATCTCTCTTTTGAGTTTCAATTGTCGCAAAATCCTTGCTTATTTCCTTGAAGTTTTTACCCATTTGCTCAAATTTATCGGCTATGTTTTGTTTCATTTGAGCTATAATAATAGAGAGCCATTTGTCGACCATATTATCACTATCACCTTTATTTATTTCATATGGCCTAACTTGATTAGATAGTAACATCAACATATCACCATATGCCAAAATAGCAACTGCTTCTTTTAAAATTTTTAAAGTTAACTTAAATCCACTGTTTTTTTCTAAACCCGACATATTGAGCGATATAACAGGTATATAGCCCATTCCCGCCTTCACCAAAGCTTTTCTCAAAAGATGTATATAATTTGAAGCTCTACAACCACCACCTGTTTGAGTAATCATTAAAGCGGTTTTGTTTAAATCATATTTTCCACTTTCTAAAGCGTGAATAAGTTGCCCTATTGTTAAAAGTGCTGGATAACATGTGTCATTATGTACGTACTTCAACCCTGTATCAACTACATCTTGTCCTTCAGTTGTAAGTAACTCCATATTATATCCATTTTTAATAAAAAGTTCTTTTACCATCTGAAAATGAATTGGGGCCATATTTGGTATGAGTATCTTATAATCCTTCTTCATTTCTTTAGTAAATTCTACTCTATCTTCAATTTTATCCATTTAAAGCATTCCCTTCTATTCAATAGCTGCAAATAAACTTCTTAATCTTATTTTTACTGCTCCAAGATTTGATATTTCATCTATTTTTATTTGAGTATATATTTTCCCTTTTTGTTCAAGAATTTCTCTAGCTTCGTCTGTAGTTATAGCATCTACACCACAGCCAAAAGAAACAAGTTGTACCATGTTTAACTTTTTATCATTTGATTGTGCAATATACTTTGCAGCTGCATATAAGCGTGAATGATATGTCCATTGATTTAAAACCTTTGTAGGGAATTTACCAACCAAGTGACTTATAGAGTCCTCAGTAAGAACTACTGCACCACATGAACACACTAGTTTGTCTATTCCATGATTTACTTCATCATCCAAATGATACGGTCTTCCAGCGAGAATTATTTTATGTAATCCTTTTTCATCTGCAATTTTTAAATATTCTTCGCCTTTTTTTCTAACTTTAGCCAAGAAATTATCATGCTCACGATAAGCTAAAACAATAGCATTTTTTACATCTTTTATTGGTATACTACCAAAATTATTTTCTAAAATTTTGTGAAATTTTATTATAAAATCCTTTGGTCTGTGAATACCTATATAATCATATATAAATTTAATATCTTTCAAAGATTTTGTATTTGCATTTAAAACCTCAGGATAGTAAGCAACAACCGGACAATTATAATGATTATCCCCTAATCCTTCATCAAGATTATATGTCATACATGGATAAAATATAGCATCTAAATTATTTTCTAATAATTCCTCTATATGCCCATGTAAAAGCTTAGCTGGGAAACAAACTGTATCTGACGGAATAGTATGTTGCCCCTTCATATATATCTTTCTAGTTGAGTTTGGTGAAACCACTACCTTGAAACCTAATTCTGTAAATAAAGTATGCCAAAAAGGTAGTAATTCATAAAAATTTAGTCCCATTGGAAAACCTATGGTTTCCCTAGTTACTTTAGTTTCTTTATTTTTATATTCATCAAGCAACTTGTTTTTATAATCGTATAGGTTATAGTGTTCTATTTTAATATCTTTGTTAAATGCTCTTTCGCATCTATTTCCACCTATGAACTTTCTTCCATTATCAAAAGTATTTACTGTTAATTTACAGTTATTTGTACAACTTTTACAAGTTATAGCTTTAGCCTCATGTGTAAAATTTTTAAGTTCTTTTTCTGTTATAACTGTACTTGTTGTTTTTCGTTTTTGTTGAGAATATAAAGCAGCTCCATAAGCACCCATTAATCCTGCAATATCAGGTCTTATGACATTTACCCCAACTTCTTGTTCAAAAGCTCTAAGGACAGCATTATTTAAAAAAGTTCCACCTTGAACAACTATGTTCGCTCCTAAACCTTCCGCTTTTGATGCACGAATAACCTTATAAATTGCATTTTTAACTACACTTATTGAAAGACCAGCAGATATGTTTTCTACACTGGCCCCCTCTTTTTGTGCTTGTTTAACTGATGAATTCATAAATACTGTACAACGAGAGCCTAAATCTACAGGCTTGTTTGCCAATATGCCTATTTTCGCAAAATCTTCCATCTTGTACCCAAGTGCACCCGCAAAAGTTTGCAAAAACGAACCACAGCCAGACGAACATGCTTCATTTAAGAATATATTATCTATAACACCATTTTTAATTTTAAAACACTTAATATCTTGACCACCAATATCAATAATAAAATCAACTTTGGGTTGATATTTTTTTGCCGCTGTATAATGTGCTACTGTTTCAACAATTCCAAAATCAATTTTAAAAGCATTTTTTATTATTTCTTCACCATATCCAGTTACTGCTGACGAAGAGATTTTTGTATTTGGATATTTAGCGTAAAATTCCTCCAAATAATCCTTTATTATAACAACAGGATTCCCGCTATTTGATGCATATTTACTAAATAATATATCACCATTTTCATTTATAACAACCGCTTTTACAGTAGTTGAACCAGCATCTATTCCTAAAAACAAATCTCCTTGAGGTTTATCTATGTATTTAATTTTTTCTGAATTTTCTTTATGTCTTTTTATAAAATTATCATACTCTGTTTTATCTGCAAAAAGAGGCTTACAACAAGAATAATTATCACATGATTGATAATTTTTTATTTTATTTTTCAAATCAAAAATACTAATCTTTTTATCTGTATTGTATAATGATGAACCAATAGCAACATAATATAATGAATTTTCTGGACAAGTTCCCTTTAATTTAAGAGTATTATCAAAAGCTTTCCTTAAATTCGGGAAATAAGTTAAAGGTCCACCTAAATAAACAACATTGCCCTGTATTTCTCTTCCCTGTGCAAGTCCACCAATAGTTTGATTTACTACTGCATAAAAAATACTTGCCGATATATCACTTTTACTTGCACCTTGGTTTAACAATGGTTGGATATCAGACTTTGCAAAAACTCCACAACGTGATGCAATTGTATATATTTTACTACTATTTTCAGCCACATCATTTATATCTTCCAACTTTATATTTAAAAGTGTTGCCATTTGGTCAATAAACGCACCTGTTCCACCTGCACAACTACCATTCATACGAACTTCTAAGCCATCGGTTAGGAACAAAATTTTTGCATCTTCTCCACCCAACTCAATAACAGTATCTGCACTAGGTAAAAAATGTTTTATTGCCATTCTTGTTGCATACACTTCCTGAACAAAAGGTATATCTAAAGAAGATGCTATACCCATTCCAGCTGAACCAGATATACAAACTTTTATATCTTCATTATTTTTAATATTTTCAGTTAAATTTTCAAGCATTTCTAAAACACTTTCAGAAATCTTTGAAAAATGACGCTTATATTCAGTATAAATAATATTATTGTCACCATCTAAAACAACGCATTTTACTGTTGTAGAGCCAATATCCAAACCTAATTTTATCATGATAAAATTTAACCTCTTTAATTATTTTTTTAAAGGAAAAAATTTAAATTTAAAATAATCCAACATTATTTTTAAATTTATATATAAAATGCAAAATACAACTATAAAAACATGTATAAATTAACATTTTAACTTATAAAACACCATTTGAAACTCAATTTAAAGTGTTTATACAATTTTTTTCGCATATTTTAATTATAACAACATATTTTTCAAAAGTCAATATTTCAATTATTATATATTTTCAATAAATTTACATCAATTACTTTATTGTTCATTTTCTATAAAATTAGGTAGACATACCGTTATTCTTGTTCCTATATCTAATACACTCAATATTTCAAAATATCCTTTGTGTTGTTCAACTATCCATTTTGCTATTGATAAACCCAATCCTGTACCACCTGTATTTCTGTTTCTATCTGGATCCGAACGGAAAAATCTATTAAAAATATGTGGCAAATCTTTTTCTTCTATTCCAATTCCCGAATCCTGAATTTCAAAACATACATCATTTTTTTTGTTGATTTTAGTTCTTAGAATTATGTTATCACCTTCTGAAGTATACTTAGAAGCATTGTCTATAAGTATCCTTGCAGTTTGTTTTAGCATTGACAAATCACCATAGGCAAATAAATCATCCTGTAGGTCCATTATATACTCATGTTTTTTATCGACCATTTTATACTCTTCATATAGTTCTTTTATCATGTCTGAAATGGAAAACAACCCAAAAACCATTTGATTTTTACCATTATCTCCTCTAGCTAAAAACAGTAATTGCTCAACTAGTTTTTTCATATGCTCAGATTCACTTTTTATTGCATTTATTGATTCTTCTAGTATTTTTTCGTCGCCTTTTCCCCATCTATCTAGCATGTTGGCATAACCTTGTATTACTGAAATAGGAGTTCTAAGCTCATGAGATGCATCCGACACAAATCTTGCTTGATATATATAACTTTCTTTCATCCTTTTTATCAAGTCGTTTATCGCTTCTTCTAGGCCTATTAAATCATGATTTCCCGTACTTATTCTATCCTCTTCACTCATAATATCGATTTTACCTAACGCATCCTCAAGCTTATGTAAGTTAAACGTAGAAGCATTACTTAAATTTTTTGTTTTAATGGTAATTTGATTTATAGGCAATAAGTTTTTCTTTATTTTTTTATTAACTAAGCCCACACTAGAAACAAATATAAAACTTTCCAAAACAAGCAAAGGTATACTTGTCAAAAACATTCCCAAAAAGAAATCTCCTGCTTGTATATTTTTATCCAAATCTGGTATTATATATTCTACACTTTTGATTAAATCCAAAAATGTTCTTTCTTTTGAATATATAAAATTCCCTTTTAATTTATGATTGTAAAATTCAAAAATATCATAACTAAAAATTTTACTCTCCGTTATTATTCTCCACGCAAATACAGATATAACTGAAAAAAATATATTTAACGCAGTAAAAATTTTTATAAGATGAAAAAGCCAGCTAGCATTCAGCTTTCTGGCTATAGATGTCATTTTAGGTGCAAACTTTTTTTCTTTCAAATTTACCATCTCTTTCATTCTTTTATTACATAGCCTACTCCTCTAACAGTTTGTATTATTTTAACATTATATTTATCATCTATCTTACTTCTTACATATCTTACATATACATCTACGATATTTGTTTCTCCCAAATAATCATAACCCCAAACTCTTTCAAGTAACATTTCTCTTGATAATACTATTGATTTATTTTGCATAAGATATAATAGTAAATTAAATTCTTTATTTGTAAGTTCTATAATATCACCATCATAAGTCACTACATGTCTAGCAATATCTATAGATAATTTATTTATATTTATCAGGTTTTCTTCCTTGTTTTGTTGTTCTTTAACTATATTTTTCTTTAATGCCTTTCTTATTCTTGCCAACAATTCTTCTATAGCAAACGGTTTTGTTATATAATCATCTGCACCCATATCAAGACCTGAAACTTTATCCATAACAGCATCTCTAGCTGTTAACATTATAATAGGGACATCCGAGGTTTTTCTTAGTCGCCTCAATACTTCTATTCCATTTAAATATGGTAACATAATATCTAGTAATACTAAATCATAAACACCACTTTCTGCAAGTTCAAGTCCAGCTCTTCCATCTATAGCTTTACTTACTGAATAACCTTCATGAATTAATTCAAGTTCTACAAATCTAGCAAGCTTTTCTTCATCTTCAATAATAAGTATATTGGGCAACATATTAACCTCCTTTTAACCAACCAGTATTTCATTACTGGTTGGTTAAAATTAATTTTTATTTTTCGTCTTCTACTTTAACTTCTACATCCGACTCATGTTTTTCTTTATGTTCTTGATGTTTTCTTTTTATATCTTCTTTTACTTTATTTATATGACTCGAAGCATTTTCCATAACGTCATTTACGTTTTTATTCGCAAACAAAGGGCCTGTAAAATAATATTTAGTATCTAAGAACAAACCTAAAATTATCAAAGGGAAAACCATCCAAAAAGCAAATATAAGTAATAAAACCAAAACGTTTATAGGCATTTTTAAAAGATGTTCTCCTTTTCTTTCTATTTCAAAATTATTTTCATTTCCTATTTTTATTATTTTGGCTAAAAATTTAAATATTTTTCTTATAACATCACCAAAAGACCCTTTTCCTTTTTTGCATTTTTCTTCTACATAGTAATTGTAATAAGTCGAATAGCTATTTTGATTATTTTCACCTTTAGTTTGCTTTTCTAAATACAAAAACGACTCCAACATGTCCCATCCATTTTCCTCAAGTGCTTTTTTTGCCTCTTCAGCAGTTACACCTGCTTTTGTTTTTAATTTTTCTACCATTTCAAATTGTTCCATAAATAATACCTCCAAATTTTTATTACTGTTTTACCAGCAACTTTATAATAATTCATTATGTTTAAAATGAAATAGAAATAAAATTAAAATAAGATTAAAATTTATATAATATTTCTTAATTTTTTTGCTATTCAGCCATATGTATCATTCAGAGATATTTTACCGAAGGTCCAGGGCGACCAGAAAGCACGGTCGACTCCTCAGAGTCGAAACTCTTATAAAATCGTAGCCTTTACCTTTAGTGTCTGAATAGTAAAATTCCCTTATATTTTTAAATTATATCATTTAATACACCATAATTCAAGTATTGAGATTATTTTAATTTTTATTTACCCTTTTCATAATATATAATTTTATGTATAATTTTTAATTTTTTTATCATTTTGATAAAATTTAGATTGTTAATTTTATATTATTTTCTAAACTATTGACATATACGAATTAAAATGATATCATTAATATGTTCATTTTAACCATGATTTTAAATTTATTATATTTTATATATTTTTTATCGTGAAAAATAATTTAAACGTTTAAAAATAGATTTATTAATTAGTTAAAATAAAAATAATTAAGTTTCAAGGAGGTACTATTAATTATTATGGATATAATTTCAGTAAATATTGAGAACTGCGTTGGTTGTAACGCTTGTATAAGGGTTTGTCCTATTACAGATGCAAATATTACTAAGATAACTGACGAGGGTAAGATTATAACTATTATCGACCCTAATAAATGTATAAATTGTGGTGAATGTGTTCGTGAGTGTAAACATGATGCTAGAGAATATCATGATGATTCAGACTTATTTTTTGAAGACATATATACAAAAAAAATCTCTCTACTAGTTGCCCCATCAATAAAAGTAGCATTTCAGGATACCTGGAAAGAGGTTTTAAATTGGTTTTATGCTCAAGGAATACATAATATATATGATGTATCTTTGGGTGCAGATATATGTACATGGGCACATATTGAAGCTATTGATACAAAAAAAGTAAATAAAATAATTTCTCAACCCTGCCCTTCTATAGTAAATTATATTGAGAAACACGAAATATCTTTAATTGATAATTTATCTCCCGTACATAGTCCTGCACTATGTACTGCTGTTTATGTAAAAAAATATTTAAACGACACAAATAAATTGGCATTTTTAGGACCTTGTGCTTCTAAAAAAAGTGAATTTATGGATACCGAGTTAGTTTCGTATAATGTAACCTTTTCAAAAATAAAACAATATTTTGAATATAAACAAATATCTTTTAATACACCCAACAATAATTCCTCATTTTCCTTTACCAATAAACAGGGTAACTTTGGTGCTTTGTATCCAAAGCCTAGTGGATTGAAGGAGAATTTGTTAATGCATAACCCTTATTTACACGTAACAACTTGTGAAGGAACACATAAAGTTTATAAGAAACTTTCAGAATATGCAAATATGGATCCTCAATATGCAGCTGATGTTTTTGATGTATTGAGTTGTGAAGAGGGATGTAACATAGGTATTGGTATTGGTGGAGAAGTTTTTTCTCCAGTTATAACCACTATAATGGATAAAACTAAAAAAGAAGCAGAAAAAAGAAAGGGAATGGGATGGGCACTTTTAAAAAATGATAAACAATTTAAAGAATTTGACAAAGAATTAAAATTAAACGATTTTTTAAGAACATATAAAGACAAATATACAGCCCCAGTAATCCCTTCTGAAAAATCTCTAGATGAAATCTTTAACAGTATGCTTAAATTTTCAAATGATGAACGTACTTTTGACTGTAACGCATGTGGGTATTCGTCATGTAAAGATATGGCAACAGCAATTTATAGACGACTAAATATAAAAGAAAATTGTATTTATTATACAAAAACAAAGCTTTTAGATGAAAGAAACAAGCTTGCTTCTGCTTATTTATCAATTAAAGATTTAACAGAAAAAGTTGATGATATAGTTAAAAATCTTACAAGTGATGTAAAAACTGTTAAAACTGAAACTTCTATTATAACCGACAACAACACTAAAATTTTAGATATAACACAAACTATAAACGTGGTTATAAAACAAATGATAGCAGCTTTTGATGACAAAACAAAAATAAATAATGATACAATAAACGAAGTTGCAAATGCTCTTCCTTTAATTCAAAAAATAATAAATAGTCTAAACTCTACAATAATAAAAACCACAACAAATGGAGATAAAATAAATACGTCTATAACAGATATCTATAATGTTACTGTAAAGTTGGCAGATTTAATAAATGAAATGAACACAAATCTACTTAAACAATAAATTTTATTTTTAACTTTTATTTTTGTTGATTATTATTTAAAATTATGATAAAATGTTAATGTGTAAAGTAAATTTTATAAATAAAATAATGTAACAAAAAGGGAGAATAAAAATGAATTTAGAACTGATTACATCTCCAATAATCGGAGGGGTCATCGGCTTTATAACAAATGGCATAGCTCTAAAAATGTTGTTTAGACCTTTTAAACCGATTTATATTTTCAAAAAAATCAAAGTTCCTTTTACTCCAGGTTTAATTCCTAAAGAGCAACATAGAATAGCAAAAGCTATTGGTAAAGTTGTAGGTAATGATTTACTAGATAAAGGTACTTTTTTAAATGCCCTGTTATCCGAAGAAATTCATTTAAAAATTGATATTGCTATAGATGAATTTATTTCTAAATTATATGAGAAAACTGAAACAGTTTCTGAATTTTTATTAGATCATGATTTATTAGATAAGTTTGACGAAAACAAAGATGTAATAAAAATAAATGCTTCTAATTATGTGACTGAAAAACTGATAGAAATAGACATAGCTTCTATATTAATTGATTATGCTTCAGATGAAATAATTAAAAATATTAATCCCATGTTTTCACCTATAGCCACTAAAGCTTTTAATTCTGCAAGACCTTCTTTGATTAAAAAAATAAACAACTTAATCCAAGAAAAATCACCATCAACTATATCTGATTTTATTGACAAAGAATATTTATCAATAAAAAATAAACAAATAAACGAAATAGCAAAACTAATTACAACAAAATTTCCAGATTACAAAGCCAAACTATGGGTTTATTATCAAAAGTTAATAAACAAATATTTAGAAAAAATTCTAAAAGGTTTAAACATTTCTTCTATTATTGAGCAAAAAATAAATGAACTTGAAATGTCTGAAATGGAAAATTTAATTATGTCTATTACAAAAAAAGAATTAAATGCTTTAATTTATCTTGGTGGTGTTTTAGGAACATTAATAGGATTTTTAAATCTATTATTTTAATTTTTTCAATTGTAAAAAATAATATTTATAAATTTTAATATAATTTATTTTAAGGAGGTAACCCATGAAATGTCCTAATTGTGGCGAAAATATGAAAGGCAAATTAAATTTCTGTGGTTTTTGTGGTACAAATTTAAAAACGGGTGAAAAACCATGGACTGCACCAATTCCGACTGAACGACTAGGTAATATTGCAGAAGAAACAGAAATACCAAAAAGAAATGCTATTGAAAATCATACCCCAAATATCAGAAAAAATTCTAATGATATAAATGCTGATGCATTATTTGAATCTATTCCAATCAAATCAACCGAATCAAATCCAGAACCTAGCTATGAAGATGTTGCCGAACCAACTTTTGAAACTATATTAAAAGAACCTACACCAAAAAAAGTTGAAGTTGAACCACCAAAAGATGTAACAAAAACTGTTGAGCCACCTAAATCAAATGGAGAACCAAATCTTGCTGAAACCAATGTAAAAAATAAAATTAATTTGATGGACATACTTAACAAAGAGATACTTCCCAAATCAAAAAAAGAAGTATCAAAAGAATTAGAACCTGAAAAAATTGAACAACCAAAATCAGAAATAAATTTAGCAACTATACTACAAAATGCATCATTAAATAAAGCTGAAAAAGAAACCCCAACCACAACAGAACCAATTGAAAATCAAATCGAAACAGTTTCTAAAGAAGAAGTAGTTGTAGTTGATGAACAACCAGATGAGGTTGAAACACCTACTCCCGTTGTTCCTACCACTGTAAAAATGATTGATGTAACAGGTCAAAACAAAAAAAGTGCAAAAAGCAAGTTAGAATTCAAAGAATTAAACGTAAGTATAACCTATATAAATGATAATATTCCAAATGGCACTGTTCTCTCACAAAGCATAGCAGTTGGAGAAGAAGTTGAAATTGGTTCTCTTGTTAAATTAACTGTAAGCGTTGGTACATGGACAGAGTGGAGTGATGGACAACCTGCTCTTGATAATGAATCAAATTATATAATAGAATCCAAAAAACAGTATCAAAGTAGAACACGCAGTAGAATTATGGATAACATAGAAACAAATAATTTGGACGATGTGGATGATGATTACACTTTATATGATACAAAAAAAGTATACTCAAATTGGTTAAATGATAAGTATTACACTTCTGATCAAAAAAATGCTGATGAAACTTGTGAAATTGTTTCAACTTTAAAAGGATTTAAATATTCTGGATGGTTTTATAACGGAAACAAACCTGATATAAAATTCTCCTATTCTTCTCCTCTAGTTGCTACATTTTTTCATAAAGATACCAATGAAAACGAATGGATTTATAAAGAGACTATTGCTCCATCTGATATAACACCAAATCCTATTTCATGGAAACCAACAAATGATGATACTTTTAAAACTCCTGCTGGCGATTCAATTGTAAATAATATTTTTGTAAATACATACAACTTAAACGGAACATTTTATTGCATGCGTTTTGGAAATATAAATACGGACTGGTTTATTTACAAACAACGTATTCTTCAATCCACTACATATTATTTTGAAAAAGAAATTATATCAGAATGGTCTGAATGGTCCGAATGGTCTGATGAAATAATAAACCCAACTACTGATCGTGAAGTAAAAACAAAAGTCATTTCAAGATATAGAAGAAAAAATAGTTCCGAATTATAATTTAATTTAAAAAAATCCACAATCATAAGATTGTGGATTTTTAATTTAATTTTTTATCAAAATGTAATGATTATAAAATAGAAATTATAGGAAATATTATAAATCCCAAAAACATTATTGCAGCAATAGCTAAAACAATTATTCTCACTATTAATTTCTTCTCTTGCACAACCTTTTTTTTCATATTATAAAATTCTCCTCTACTTATAACGATTTTTTTTATTTAATTAAATTATAACTGGCTTTTTGCTATAACTCTTACTTCTTACACTTTTATTTTCTCTATTATCTCTGCTGTCTCTACTATCTCTTTCTCTATATGGTGCTCTAGGTTTTTTATCCACATAATGCTTTGTAGTTATCTTTTCAACTTTATCACATAATTTTACAATAGCTTTTTTACCATTTACTTTTTTACCATTCATTGAATTAATTATGTGCTCACTTTCACCCTCTGAAACTTCTACAGTTGTATATTTATCATAAATATCTATTTTACCAAAACTTTTTCCTGAAAGTCCTGTTGACTCAACTAATGCTCCCAAGATAAAATTAGGTGCTATTTTATGAATTCTACCAAGTGAAATATCAACTTTAACTGTTGTTCCTTTACTACGAGTCTCACCCTTCTTAGGTGCAACATAAGTCTTTTTAAATAACTCCTGATCTATTTCTGGTATATGCTTTAATTCTTTTTGAACTTTTAAATTAATTAAAGATTCAGCTATTTTTTCTAATGTTAGACCCTGTTCGAGCAATTTGCTGATAACTAATTTAGTTTCATCTTTTATTTCATTTTCTAAAGAAATATTTATTTTTTCACTTATTTTTTCTAATTTTTTACCAATGATATCTTCTTTTACTGGAAATTGCTTTTCGATTATTTCAGCCTTTATATACTTAGATAAAGCTCTTACGTCATAAACTTGTTTCCTACTATTTACCAAAGTATATGCAGTACCTGATTTCCCTGCTCTTCCAGTTCTCCCTATTCTGTGGATGTAATATTCATTATCTTGTGGCAAATCAAAATTAAAAACAGCATCTATTCCGCTTACATCAATACCTCTTGCCGCAACGTCTGTAGCTATTAGTATATTTACTTTACCATTTTTAAATCTTTCCATAACATGAGTTCTTTGGGCTTGTTTCATGTCACCATGTATTCCTATTGCTCTTAATCCCTTATTACACAAAGCTTCAGTTAGCTCATCAACCATCTTTTTTGTGTTACAAAAAATCATTGATGCTTTTGGTTCATAAGCTAATAGGAGTAACTGTAGTGCTTCTAATTTTTTATGTGAAGGTACTTCAAAATAAAACTGTTCTATGGTATCTACTGTTCTATGTTTATTTATTATTGTTATTATTGTTGGATCATTTTGATACTGATTTGTAATTGCCAATATTGCTGGAGGCATAGTAGCTGAAAAAAGAATGGTTTGTCTTTCTTCTGGAACATCTAAAAGAATACTTTCTATATCTTCTCTAAAGCCCATGTTCAACATTTCATCTGCTTCATCAAGGATAATCATTTTTAAATCCTGCAACTTAAGTGTTCTTCTTCTTATATGGTCCATAACTCTTCCTGGTGTTCCTACTACAATATTTGCACCTCTTTTGAGTTCCATAATTTGCTTTTCCATACTTGCTCCACCATATACGGCGGATGATCTAATCCATGTCATATATTTTGAAAACTTCTTTATTTCCTCACAAGCTTGCATTGCAAGTTCTCTTGTTGGACATAAAATAAGTACTTCTGGTGTACGTGCTTCTTTTGATATACTTTCAATAGCTGGTATTCCAAAAGCCGCTGTTTTTCCTGTTCCAGTATTTGAACGACCAATAACATCAACCTTTTTTGCAATTAACGGTATAGCTTTTTCTTGAATCTCCGTTAATTCTGTAAACCCCATTTCCTCAATAGCTCTTAATACTTCTGCTGATAATTCTAATTCATTAAATTTCATATAATATCCTTTCTACATTCCAATTTCAAATTAAGGTAATTTCATAAATGCGTAAATATTCAAATTTACTAACCATGCTAAACTTTTTTTTGGAATGGAACAAAACTAAACAATATGATAAAACTTAAATGTTTCAAAATTTCTAGCATATAAACCATCTTTAAAAACGAAAGTATAAACTCTCAAAGATTAATATAAAGATCTCATTCAGTATATCTAAACAAATATCAATTTGATATTACATCAAAAGTAGCATTTTTAAATAAAATTACACTTATAACACATAGATTATGGGCGAACACTCGGTTTCGCCCATAATCATTCTTATTAATCATAACACTAAAAAAAACAAAAGTCAATATCAAATAATGTTATTTAATAAAATTATATTTTTCCATTTACTATTCAACCATATATATAAGAAAAAAATATTTTACCGAAGGTCCAGGGCGACCAGAAAGCCCGGTCAATGTCGTCAACTTAAGGAATATTAAAAAATTCATAAAAAATTTACAAAAAAACACTTGACAAAATGCAAAAAATATGCAAATTCGTTTTGGTTACAAAAATTTCTAAAACGAGGCGGTTTATATGAAAAATATTACTCTTTTATCAAGAATTCTGAAAATAACAAACGAGTTAATAACTTCTGAGGAGTTCAAGGCAAAATATCGAATT
>Ga0209373_10001110_pt1 | contig 34543 bp, 32 predicted proteins | sample Higcelweek5metaG_FD_187173 | JGI IMG/M metagenome (GOLD analysis project Ga0209373, IMG submission 187173) | Freshwater pond sediment microbial communities from the University of Edinburgh, under environmental carbon perturbations - High... | ecosystem: Environmental > Aquatic > Freshwater >... | reverse complement strand
CCAGTCATTGGCTGAAACCAATGTGTATAATGAGTAGCGCCCTTATCAGTTGCCCACTCTTTCATTGTAGCAGCAACTACATTTGCTACATCCAACTCCAAGTGCTTTCCAGCTTCAATTGTCTTATGAAGTGCTTTGTAAATATCTCTTGGTAGTTTTTCCCTCATGATGGTATCATTGAATACCATACTTCCAAATAATTCAGGTACATTCTTCATATCCTATCCTCCTATTTCATTTTCATTTATTAATTGTCTTAGTTTCCACTATTACCATAATTTTCTAAAACTCTTGCTGAAGGATCATTTACATTGCAACCTTCCCATTCTTTATTCGGCATCCAAAAACCTGCTACCATGTCTGCCTGACCTGGATAGTATTTTTCAAAGAGTTCTCTATATAATAAAGATTCCTTTGTAAACGGTGTGGCAAATGTATATTTTTCCCTTTTTTCTTCGTATTCGTCTTTTGTAAAAACTTCATCCGCATACTCTTTTAGATAGTCTACCATAGAATGACCCACCGCATCAGAGAAAGCTGCCTTTTCACGGTAAAGAATATTATGTGGTAAATAATTATTTTCAAAAGCTTTTCTAAGAAGATATTTTCCTTGCCCATACTTGTTTAACTTAATTTCTGGATTTATACTCATTACATATTTTACGAATTCAATATCTCCAAAAGGAACTCTTGCTTCCATTGAGTTCACAGAAATACAACGATCTGCCCTAAGAACATCATACATATAAAGCTCACGTAATCTTTTTTCTGCCTCTAATTGAAAAGCTTCCGCATTTGGTGCATAATCAGTATACTTATAACCAAAAATTTCATCAGAAATCTCACCTGTTAAAAGAACTCTTATGTCCGTTTGCTCACGAATTGCCTTACATATAAGATACATTCCCATACTTGCGCGAATTGTTGTAATGTCATATGTAGCAAGTATTTTAATAACTTCCTCTAATGATTTTAAAACTAATTCTTTATTAATTATTATTTCTGTGTGGTTACTTCCTATATAGTCTGCTACTTCCTTAGCATATTTTAAATCAATAGCATCTTCGTTCATTCCTACTGCATAAGTCTTAATCGACTTTCCTAATATCTTAGTTGAAATAGCACAAACCAATGAACTGTCAAGACCCCCGCTAAGCAAAAATCCTATTGGTGCGTCTGCATCAAGTCTTTTTTCTACGCCTGCTACAAACTTATCATGTATTTTACTACAAACAGTATCGATATCATCATTTACATATTCTTGTCTCTCCGATAAATCCATATAGCATTCAAACTTACCCTCTATATAATAGTGTCCGGGAGGAAATGGAGTCACTTTATCAGTTAGTCCCATAAGGTTTTTTGCTTCGCTTGCAAACATAATCCCACCATTAACATCATAACCATAGAATAATGGTCTGATTCCAATAGGGTCACGAGCCGCCAATAATTTACCTGTCTTAGAATCATATATAATCAACACAAACTCTGCATCTAATTTTTTAAACATATCTATTCCGTATTCACGATACAAAGGAAGGATAATTTCACAATCAGAATCACTTTGAAAAGAATATCCTTTTTTGATGAGCTCTTCCTTCATCTGACGAAAGCCATATAATTCGCCATTGCATACAACATAATCTTCATTCAGTTGGAATGGCTGCATTCCTTTTTCATCTAATCCCATAATTGAAAGTCTATGAAATCCTAAAATAGCATCACCTATTTGAACCGTCCTCGACATATCTGGTCCTCTGGAAATGGTCTGATTAAAATTATCATTAAACACCTCCATGCTTATACAATTTTTCTCGATTCCCATAATTGAACACATTTCACAAACCTCGCTTTTTCGTTTATAAATAAAAAGATGTCACAGAATAATTAATCATGATTCTGTGGCACCATTGCCATTAACATTATATTTGCGATTGTATACCTGTATTTCTTATTTGTCAACCATAATTTTCTTATGTTCTAAATTATGGTTTAAATCTTAAAGCGATAGCCAACGCCCCATATTGTCTCTATATATTGAGGCTTTGCTGTATTAAATTCGATTTTCTCACGTATTTTTTTAATATGCACGGTAACTGTTGCAATATCACCTATAGAGTCCATATCCCATATTTCTCTAAATAATTCTTCTTTTGTATATACATGATTGGGGTTTTGTGCCATAAAGGTAAGTAAATCAAATTCCTTTGTTGTAAAATTCTTTTCTTCGCCATCTATATATACCCTTCGCGCAGTCTTATCAATACGAAGTCCTCTGATTTCCACAATTTCATTTGCATATGCATTACTCCCAATCAGCCTCTCATATCTTGCCAAATGAGCCTTTACCCTTGCTACCAATTCGCTCGGGCTGAAAGGTTTCGTAATATAATCATCCGCACCAAGACCTAGGCCTCTTATTTTATCAATATCCTCCTTTTTAGCAGACACCATTATAATTGGTATGTTCTTAGCTATCCTGATTTGCTTACAAATTTCAAAGCCATCTACATTTGGAAGCATCAAGTCTAAAATAAATAGATCAAAGTCTTCCTCAAGTGCTCTAGCTAAACCCGTATCTCCCGAGTTTTCAATTTCAACTTCAAATCCCGATAATTCTAAATAGTCTTTCTCCAACTCTGCAATTGCTTCTTCATCTTCAATTATTAATATTCTATTCATTTTCTATCGCCTCCCGATATTTTCTTAAACAAAAGTGAATTGTTGTTCCAATTCCTTCTTTACTCGTTGCCCAAATATATCCTCCATGGTCTTCAATAATCTTCTTCACAATTGATAACCCTATCCCGCTGCCACCTTTAGATGAATTGCGGGATGCATCTGTTCGATAAAATCGTTCAAATATATTTGGAAGATCTTTTGTTGCAATTCCCTTTCCATTATCTTCAATTTCTACTTGTATCGCATCGCCAATATCATTGATATGCATATTAATAATTCCTTTTGGCTTATCAATATACTTTACAGAATTACCAATAATATTATTTATTACCCTCCGAAGTTGCTCCGGATCTGCAATAATTCTAATTTCCTTATCTAAATAATTCATATAGTGTAGCGAGATATCATAGTCTTCCAGCTCCATACTGACTTCTTCTACACAGTCCCTAAAATAATCATCAACATTAATTCTATGAAAATTGTATGGGATGCGATTTGTATCAATTCGAGAATAAAGCGTTAATTCATTAATCAATCGATCCATTTCATTAGCCTTATTATATATTGTTTTGATATATTTATCCATCTTTTCTGGTGTATCTGCCACACCATCCATAATTCCTTCTACATATCCCTTAATTGCAGTAATTGGTGTTTTTAAATCATGTGATATATTACTGACAAGTTCTCTATTTTCGGTATCATACTGTACTTTTGATTCTGTAGATTCCTTAAGTCTTTTTCTCATTTCTTCAAAGTCACAACAAAGATGCCCTATTTCATCATTGCTATCTGATTCAATTGTAAAATCCAAATTACCTTCTGCTATATTTTGCATAGCAATGTTCAATTTATTTACTGGAATTACAATACTCCTATATGTCCATGCTGTCATAAGAAAGCTCGTAAGGATAAGAATTAAGGTACTTAAAATAATTAGATTTAATAAAAAAGTGTCTGATATTAAACTTGTCACTTTTGTAACTATAAGTACTGCTCCGTATTCTCCATCGCTGAATACAAAGTCTATTTTTTTTAAAAGTCTTTGCTCATCACTAAAATAGTAGTCGCCTGTATTTCCTGTACTGCCTTCCCTATTTAATGGAATTAATCCAGTTAATAACTTAAAGTCTTCTTCATTTCCAATATAATAATCTGCCTCTCCTTTTCTTATCACTAAATAAGAAGATTTACTTTGTAAATCACTGTTAACGTTTCTTAAATATTCCTCATTACTCAATAAATCCGGATTATTGTCAATTGTTTGATTTAATTGATTATATATAATACGGGTTACTTTACTAAAAGCTGGTACGGAATTCATGAAAACTCCGTAATTATTATTTTCTGTCTCTATTCCATAATCCTGTTCTATATTTTGCATCTGCACATATCCCATAATAATTATGGAGAAAGTTGCTAAAATGATTGGCAGTATAACAATTGTACATGCAGTAATTGACAACCTCGTTTTTAGTTTCATAGTATGCTCTCCCAAAACGTCTCTATATACTGAGATTATATCATATATTTTCTTTATTATTACTATAAAAACTGTAAATATTTCTTAAAAGAAAATAAATTATTAGTAGCATTATATTGACAGGAGAGACTTATAGCACTATAATAATATCAGTAACTATTACTATGATTAAGGAGGTGATTTTTATGGTTTTAAAATATAGCCGTCAAAGAGAGTCTATCAAAGAATATCTTATGACTAGAAAAGATCACCCTACTGCAGACATGGTATATATGAATGTAAAAAAGGAATTCCCTAATATAAGTCTAGGCACAGTATACCGTAACTTAACATTATTATCTGATATTGGTGAAATTCTTAAATTAAATATGGGCGATGGAGCAGATCATTTTGATGCTAAAATCACTCCTCATAATCATTTTATATGTATCAACTGTGGAAATGTAATTGATTTGGAAATTGATGTAGAAATTGACACCTCTGCATGCAAGGATTTTAATGGCAAAATTGATGGTCATGTAGTCTATTTTTATGGTAAGTGTAGTACGTGTATAAAAAAATTATAATGATACTAGTAACAAAACAAACACAAATATAGAAACGGAGGTATTACAATGTCAAAATATGAGGGAACAAAAACAGAGCAAAATTTATTAGCAGCTTTTTCAGGTGAATCTCAGGCAAGAAATAAGTACACCTACTATGCTTCAGCGGCAAAGAAAGCTGGTTACGAACAGTTAGCTTCTCTATACTTGGAGACAGCTGATCAAGAAAAAGAGCATGCTAAATTATGGTTTAAAGAGCTTCATAGTATTAGCACTCTTGAAGAAAATCTTATTGATGCTGCAGCCGGTGAAAATTATGAATGGACAGATATGTATGTACGTATGGCAAGAGAAGCAAGAGAAGAAGGCTTTCTTGAATTAGCTAATGCTTTTGAAGGTGTCGCAAAAGTTGAAGCTGCTCATGAAAGACGTTATCTTTTATTACTAGAGAGCATGAAAAATGATAAAACATTTAAAGGAAATGCTCCTCTTGGTTGGAAATGTCGTAATTGTGGCTATATACATGACGCAGAAGAGGCTCCAAAAGTATGTCCTGTATGTGCTCATCCCAGAGCTTACTTTGAAAGAAAAGTAGAGAATTACTAAGATTTTAAAAAAATCTGTAAGGTGTAATAACAACCTTACAGATTTTTTTATTAATCTTTAGCATATTCTGCTTCTTTCTTCTCCAGTAATATATGCTTCAATGTTTAAGAAAACTTCTTCCATTAATCTAGTTCTTGCTTCTGTCGCAGCCCATGCAATATGCGGTGTTATTAGAAGCTTATCGCTATCTTTGATTTCTAAAAGTGGATTATCCATGTTCATTGGTTCTACAGACAACACGTCAAGCCCTGCCCCGGCAATCACATTCTGTTTCAAGGCTTTTGCTAAATCTGCTTCATTAATAATTGGTCCCCTGCCCATATTTATTAAATAAGCTGTTTTCTTCATTTTTTCAAAAGCACTAAAAGTCATAAGATTTCTCGTTTTATCGTTTAATGGTGCATGTATAGAAATAATATCTGATTCTGAAAGCAATGTTTCAAAATCTACCTTCCTATAATCAATAGAATTATTTTCCCCACTTGTAGAATAATATATAACCTTACATCCAAAAGCTGCTGCTACAAGCGCTACACCTTTTCCTATATTTCCAAGTCCAATAATGCCCCATGTTTTATCCTTCAACTCCATATATCTCTTGTCAAAATGTGTATATATCTCACATTGCGTATATTGCTCAGACTTAACATACTTATCATAATAATTGAGTTTCTCATATATGTAGAATAGAACTGCAAACGTATGCTGAACAACACTTGCTGTAGAATAGTCCTTTACATTACATACAGCAATTCCCTTGCTCTTGCAATATACAATATCAACATTATCTGTTCCTGTTGCTGTAACACAAATCAACTTTAGATTTGACAATCCCCCTAGTGTCGACTCATTCATTGGAAGCTTATTTATAATGAGTACATCTGCACCTTGTCCTCTCTCTTTGATCTGTTCTGCTTTTGTCATATCATATTCAATAAATTCACCTAATCTATTAAATTTTCTGACATCCACATCACTCCCTACATTAATTCTCTCCAATGCAACTATTTTCATCCTGTATGACCTCCTGTTTTTTAACAAAATTGAGTTCAAACAACTTGATTATAATCTTTTAAGAAGCATTTCTCTCTCAGTCTCATAGCCTGGTTTGCCAAGTAGAGCGAACATATTCTTTTTATAGCTTTCCACACCTGGTTGATTAAATGGATTTACACCAAGAACGTATCCGCTTACCCCACATGCAAATTCAAAAAAATAAAATAATTGACCTAAATAATATTCGTTTACTTCTGGAATACTAATTACCGTATTTGGAACATTACCGTCCGTATGCGCCAAAATTGTTCCATTCATTGCACTTTTATTTACAAAATCAACTGATTGACCTGCAAGATAATTTAATCCGTCAAGATCAACCTCTTCTTTTCCAAGAATGATTTCTTCACGAGATTTTTCAATATTAATGACTGTTTCAAATAAGTTTCTAGAACCATCTTGAATAAATTGTCCCATAGAATGCAAATCTGTTGTCAAATCAACACTTGCAGGGAAAATACCCTTCTGATCCTTACCCTCACTCTCTCCATATAATTGTTTCCACCACTCAGATACAAAATGTACACTTGGCTCATAGTTTGCCATTATTTCAATTGACTTCCCTTTTCTAAAGAGAATATTTCTAATTGCAGCATATTTTAATGCATCGTTTTCTTCAAAGCTTGTTTCCAAAGCAAGTTTTCTTCCTGCCTGTGCACCCTCTATTAGCTTACTAATATCTGCTCCACTCACTGCAATAGGAAGCAATCCGACTGCTGTTAATACTGAAAATCTTCCTCCAACATCATCTGGTACTACAAAACTCTCATACCCCTCCTCTGTTGCTAGGTTCTTAAGAGCACCTCTTGCTTTATCAGTTGTTGCATAAATTCTTTTTGCTGCCTCTGTTTTACCATACTTCTCTTCTAACATTTTCTTGAATACTCGAAATGCAATAGCTGGTTCTGTTGTCGTTCCAGATTTTGAAATCATATTAATCGAAAAATCTCTTTTTCCAATTACCTGTATTAAATGCTTAATATAAGTACTGCTGATGTTATTACCAACAAAATAAATTTCAGGCGTTTTTCTGATTTCTCTTGAGATGTTATTATAAAAATTATGTCTTAAAAATTCAATTGCCGCTCTTGCTCCAAGATAGGAACCTCCGATGCCTATAACCAATAACACTTCTGAATCTTCCTTGATTTTATCCGCAGCTTTCAAAATTCGATCAAATTCAATTTTGTCATAATCCTCAGGTAAATCAATCCAACCCAAAAAACTATTACCTGCCCCCGTTTTTGTAACCAGTTGCTCTTTGGCATCAAGAATAATTTTACTCATAATTTTTACTTCTTCATCGCTGATGAAGAAAGAAGCCTTGCTATAATCGTACGTAACTTTATTACTCATCTTTAATCTCTCCTTTTGCTACACTTTTCCCATTTTCTCTAACCATTAAAACAGTTAAAATATCTTTTGATAAGTGTAGCAAATACGCACTATTTTAGCAAGACTATATTTCTTTCTGTTATTCTGTACTTCTGTTATTCAATTTTACTAGTATCTGCTTTTTCTTTTAAATCATCAATTACAAATTTAGGAATTTTATCCTTCCATGCATACGCATATCCACTTCTTTGAAACCCATCATTACTCAGATATTTCACTTCAAACTCGATACTATTCTCTGTTGGCCTTAGTATACTGTTACTCCATAGAAAATTCGAAATAGAAATGTTATCACATATCTTTTCTATTTTTTGACTATCACTACTACTTTTTTGTGCTTGATACAATATTTCACTATTAGTATCTTTATATATTTCATCTTTTGTAGACAAGTATCCATAATCATATACTCTTATTGTATCAATATTATCTGCTTGTAAAGTGTTATCCATTTCTTCTTCAGAAACACCGATTTCTTTTAATTTGTTTATTGTTTTTGTAAAAGATGGATAAATATAATATCCATTTACATAATCTTCATAGCCATCTGCTTGATAGATAAAATTTAAACGCAGTATTGGTGATTCTTCTGTTAAAGTTTTAATTGTTAACTGTCCTAGCTCTTCCAAATAAGTATCAAGTAACTCATTCATGCTTTTATCTTTAATAGAACTAACCTTATCATTCCATACATTATAGCTATCTATTCTACTAATAATATCCGTATCTTTTATTTTCATCAAAGAGTATGCTTGTTCCTTATATTCTTTACTCTTATATATACTTGACATCGCATCTATAGTGCTGTTGATTGTTGTAGCATAATATCTTGTTACTTCTTTTCCATTTTTTAATCTATATCTGATAATAAATGTATTTTTTTCCTCATTTTCTTCGTTTAGTTGACTTGTATTTATTCTAGAACTAGCAAATGGTAATAGAGCTGTTCGCGATATGATACTACTTTCTCTTTCATAATTAAGCTGCTCTATTCCTGTTTTAGCTAATGTGCATACTGTTGATGTGTCCTCTATTTTCATGTTCTTAAGCATATTGACCTCTTTATCACTATAGTTAAGGGTCTCTGTTCCATCAAATAACGTCTTTACTTCATACCCACTCATATCTCTGTCAATACTTTGGAAAACAACAGCGGTACTTATAATTTCATTTTCTTCTGGTATGTACTTATCATATCCAAGCCAATCATATTGAAAGCAAAGTGAAATTACTGCAGCAATAACAAGACTTCCTACCAATTGCAATTTATGATTAAATATTGCTTTAAAATCAAATTTATAGATTACTTCAATAACTGCATGACAGATAATTCCTCCAAATAAAAAACCAAACCAAAACCATATCCCGCTTAATCCTGTTGACATAGTTTGCAGATACATTCCTCCGGCAAGCGCAATAGGAACAACTACCATTATTCTAACAATAGGTTCTGTTATCTTGTAACTCATTGCTTTCCCCGCGATTTCTGAAGGTCTTTTTTTATACAATAATATTGCCACTACCAATAAAATAATGCTTATTACAAATTCTACAAACAAATTTAACCCCATATTTATATTTGCAAGCTTATTCTCATATGTTGATGTGAAATAAATCAATGAAGATACAGGAGACACAAACGGCATAATTAACCATGCATTACCAAATTCATAATTTGCATAATATGTTAAAAAATACTTACTAAAATATCTATCTGCTATTTGACACACAGCTGGTCCATAAAAAAGCAATGTAACCGTTGCCGCTACACACACTAGTAAATTGCCTGTTAACATTACTGCTATAATTGTCAAATGATAAAAGCATAAAAAATGTATTCCTTCACCAATAAATGTGATCCCAATCGTTTTCCACATATCTACACTTAAATAGCCTTGCATTGCAAGTGTTATAATACTCATTAAAAGTGATACAACATATACAATAAAGTATATTACAATACCATTCAGATATGAGACTGCAAATAATTTTTCTCTTTTCACAGGAATACTATGGTATAAGTCAACTTTTCTTTTAGAAAACAAATATGTAAATCCTGCTATTCCAAGGACTACTGCGAGTAGTGCTGGTAATACTCCATTTCCAAAATAACTTGGACTCATGTAATAACTGATTTGATTTCTAATTGCTTCCGCTGTCATATCTGTATTACTATACATACCTTCCAGCTGCATTAGCATATGAATTGGATTAACAAAAAGAAACCCAAGAAATGCTACAACTATTATCCATATTTTTTTCTTCATATCTTCCTTCATTAAATTAAAGAATAAGATTTTTGATGTCATAGCCAACCACCTCCGTTTCACTAATAAATATTTCTTCTAAAGATAAAGGAATGATTTCCGAAAATACTGTATCTATAGTAGTCAAAATATTTTCTAGTGTTTCTCTTTCTCCTCGTATTGTCATTGTGTATAAAGATCCTCTTTGCTCTATTTTAATCGGATTTGTTAATTCAATAAATTTTTCTTTGAAACCATCGTTTTTAAAGACACATTGGATTTTGTGCAAGGAAAGTTTCATTTCTTCTAATTCTTTAGATAGTAAAATTCCACCCTTATGCAGTAATCCGACATGGTCACAAATATCTTCTAATTCCCTTAAATTATGAGAGGCTATTATGGGAGTCATTTCTCTGTCTTCCATTTCAGCAATAAAGATACTTTTTACTGCTTGACGCATTACAGGATCTAAACCATCAAAAGTTTCATCACATAATAAATATTTTGTATTTGAACATATTCCAAGAATAACTGATAATTGCTTTTTCATCCCTTTAGAGTATGTGTTTATTTTTCTACCTCCATTTAACCCAAACTTTGTCATAAAAACAAAAAATCTATCGCTATCAAAATTTTCATAGATCCTTTCATAATACTTTTTCATATCATATGGTGTTGCATTAGCAAAAAAATATTGATCATCTGAAATATAAAATATTTTTTTCTTTGCTTCTTCGTTTTCATAAATATTTTCTCCATCAATTAAAACGGAACCTGCTTCTGGTTTTAATATTCCGCATAGCATTCTTAAAAAAGTACTTTTTCCAGCACCGTTTGTTCCTACAAGACCAAATACACTTCCCTCCTGTATTACTGCTGTAATATCATCTACTGCTTGGATGTCATCAAAATTTTTATAAAGTCCGTTTACTTCTATCATTCTTCTCTCCCCTTCCCGAAAAACTCTTCAGCCGAAGCAATCATCTCTTCTTTGGAAATTCCTAATTCTTTTATTTTTTTTACTATTTTTTTTAAATCTTTTAAAACATTTTCTTTTTCATTCACCATCCAAATTCTATTTGCTGCAACATAATTGCCCCTCCCCTTTACTGTATAAATAAAACCCGTACGTTCGAGCTCAGCATATGCCCTTTGAATTGTGTTGGGATTTATTGATAATTCAATTGCTAAAGTTCTAACTGATGGCAATTTCGTATCTGCTTCTAATATGCCTCTTACAATCAAATTACGTAATTTTTCGATTACTTGCTCATATAAGGGGCGTTTATCTTGATAATCAATTTGTATCATGGTCTACCTCTCTTTCTTAAAAACTTCTTGTGTATTAACACATTTAATACACTCAATATACTCGTTGAATTCTTTCTTGTCAATATCTATTTTTTAGTTTGGTTGCTATTTAATAATTATATTTGTATATTAAAAAAGTTCGATAATGAGTAATCTCATTTCGAACTTTTGCTTTTATAAATTATTTTAAATCCGTGCGCTTTGCTTTGAATCATATTCCATATACGTTTCTTTTACACCTAGCTCAACACAGGCAACCTCACGGCACACAGAATCTTCTATTTAGTGCTGCTTCGTTCCCGACCTGACACGATTCATAGAGTTCTATTGCGTAAGACCCGCGTATCAACACTACTTATAAAAGGCTGCTACATAAAACATAATCCGGGGCAAAGCATCACCTCTACTATAGCGGATTGTAGATACAGGGAGCCGCTAATTCCCCGGCTGCACGGAAACATAATTATACTAATTTTATGCTACTTTGTCAATTGTCGAATTATTCATTTATACCTTATGTACTTCCCCTTTTTCGTTTCTAGACTTATTCTTTTGTCTCAAATTAACAAAAAAATCCGATAACAGATGACTACATTTTTCTTCTAATACCCCTATGACTATCTCAACCTGATGATTAAATTCCGGATTTTGCAAAATATTTAAAATAGAGCCTGCACATCCTGCCTTTGGACTCATGCTTCCAATTACGACTTTATCCATACGTGATTGTACTATTGCTCCCGCACACATTTGACACGGTTCCAGTGTTACATACATAACGCAACCTTCTAATCTCCAGTCCCCTATTTTTTTACTTGCCTTGTTGACTGCTATTATTTCAGCATGAGATAATGTGTTTTTGTCTGTATTTCTACGGTTGTATCCTCTACCAATAATTTTGTCTTGATGGACTATTACGCAACCAATTGGAACTTCTCCAATGTTATATGCTTTTTGGGCCTGTTTTAAGGCAGCTTTCATATATACTTCATCTACTGTTATCATTTTATCGTCTTTCATTTGGCTTAAAGAATCTTCATTATTATCATTGTTATTTTTAATTACACAGAATATAATCAATATAGAATCAAAACTGATATATGGATTTTATCATATACTACTAATATATAACAATCTTATCAGAGGAGAACTTCATGAATATATGCGGACTACAAAAAACCACCTTATTAGATTATCCAGGTTATGTTGCATCAACAATTTTCTTAAGCAATTGTAATTTTCGTTGTCCCTTTTGCTATAATATGAATCTTGTCATAAATGCTCCTTCTTTAATAGAAGAAAAAGAAATTTTTTCCTTCTTAGAATCTCGCAAAGGAATCCTAGATGGTGTTTGCATTACTGGTGGAGAACCAACTGTTTCTATAGGTTTAATTCCATTTATTCAAAAAATTAAGGCACTTGGCTATTTAGTGAAATTAGATACAAATGGATATTTGCCAAATGTTCTTGATGATTTGCTTCGTATGCATCTATTAGACTATATTGCAATGGATATAAAGGCTTCTCCTTCTGACTATTGTAGAGCAATCGGGTTACCTTCTGTAGATATTTCTTTAATCACGAATTCTGTCCAAATGATTATTAATGCAGGTATTCCACACGAATTTCGTACTACCGTTATTAAAGAATTTCACAATCTCGCTAGCATGCAGGATATCGGCACTTTAATTTCAGGTGCTGATGCATATTATTTACAATCCTTCATTGATTCATATCAAGTCACAGATCATTCCCTACACGCCTGTACCAAAGAAGAATTACTTACTTTTGTGGATATCGTATCACCCTATGTTAAAAAAGTCGAGTTACGGGGCATTGATTAATATTCCGATGTCTCCATATAGTTCATATAATTTACTACCATTAAAGCTATTTTAAGCGTTAAAGCATCGTCAAATACTCTCACATCTAGTCCTGTTATTTTTTGTAGTTTTTCAATACGGTATACTAATGTATTCCTATGAATATAAAGTTGTCTTGATGTCTCCGAAACATTTAAATTGTTTTCAAAAAATTTGTGAATCGTCATAAGAATTTCTTTATCGATTTCATCTGGTGGGTTATCTCCAAATACTTCTTCAATAAAGATCTGACATAGATTAACAGGTAATTGATAAATTAAGCGTCCTATTCCAAGTGTATTATATGCAATGATTACTTTTTCTCTATAAAATATTTTTCCTACATCAAGCGCCATCATTGCTTCTTTATAAGATTTAGAAACTTCTTTTATCTCTCTAATTATTGTCCCATATGCTACACGTACCTTTGTCATGACCTCTGCATTAAGCATATCTACTAATACTTTTGCAACTCCTTCAAGTTTTTCATACGTTTCACCATTTTTTAGTGCTTTAATTAAGATAATATGCTTTTCATCTACTGCTGTAATATAATCGCCGTTTTGCGAAGAAAAAAGTTCTTTTAACATTTCTCTTGCATTTATATCTTTTTCCGTTTTGGTTTCTATGACAAATACTGCTCTTTCTTGTTCTGTGATAATATGTAATTTCTTTGCTCTGTTATATATATCAACTAATAACAAATTATCTAAAATTAAGTTTTGAAAAAAACTATTTCGATCTATCCTATCCTTATATGCAATTATTAAGTTCTGGATCTGCTTTACCGCAATTTTCCCCACAGCATATGGATCTTGTCCTTTGGATGCGATTAAAATATACGATAACATGCCCTCATCAAAAATCTTCAATAAATGCTGATTTTGAATAACCTGACTATCCGCTGTAGACTCTGCAAAATTAACTACAGCCTCTTGGCTGATTTCTAATTCAATAGCTGTTGATGCAACTATCACACCTTGCAAATCCGTAACAAACAACTCTACCTTTGTAATTTCCTGCAACTCTTCAATACTTGTCTGCATAATTTGATTTGTAATCATTTCACTCACGTCCTTCCATATAATGCAATTGTAGAATTGTTTCAATTTACTTTACTTGTAGTAGTATCATAAAACATTCATTTATGTCTGACAAGTAAAAAATAGGAGATGCTCTCGCATCTCCTACACCATTAATAATTTCTAATTCGTAATTGTCTGCTCTGTATCTTTATCAAATACATGAATTTTTTCTGTATCAAGAGCAAATCTACAAGTATCACCTAGTCTTGCTGTTGTACGAGGATCAACTCTTGCTGTAATTGGAAAGTCTTCCAAATCGAAGTATAAATTAACCTCTGCTCCAAGTAATTCATATACTTTAATTGTAGCTTCAAATACACTCTGAGGAGATGATTCAATAAACATTTCCGACTCATACACATCTTCAGGACGAACACCAAATGTTACTGTTTTTCCATTATAGCCACCTTCTATAAGTTTCTTTGATTTTGAAGGAGGAAGCGGAATAGACTTTCCTGCAACTTTCAAATTAGCAATTGAGCCTTGTACATCAACAACTGCATCTAAGAAATTCATCTGTGGTGAACCCATAAATCCTGCTACAAAAAGGTTCTGAGGTTTCTCATATAAATTCTGAGGTGTATCAACTTGCTGAATAATACCACCTTTCATAACAACAATTCTCGTTCCTAATGTCATAGCCTCTGTCTGATCATGTGTTACATAAACTATCGTTGTTCCGAGTCTTTGATGAATCTTGGCAATCTCAATACGCATCTGAACACGAAGTTTCGCATCTAAATTTGATAATGGCTCATCCATAAGGAATACTTTAGGATCACGAACAATAGCACGACCCATTGCTACACGCTGTCTCTGTCCACCAGATAAAGCCTTAGGTTTTCTCTCAAGAAGTGGCATTAAATCAAGAATTTTAGCAGTTTCTTTGACAATTTTATCAATTTCATCCTTCGGGATTTTTCTTAATTTAAGTCCAAAAGCCATATTATCATAAACTGACATATGTGGATACAGAGCATAATTCTGAAATACCATTGCGATATCTCTATCCTTAGGTTCTATATCATTCATAACTTTGTCGCCTATTTTAAGCTCCCCTGAAGAAATCTCTTCAAGTCCTGCGATCATACGAAGTGTTGTGGACTTACCACATCCTGAAGGTCCAACAAAAATAATAAATTCCTGATCTTCAATATCCAAATTGAAGTCTTTAACAGCTTCAAATCCATTGGGATATACTTTGTAAATATTTTTTAACTGTAAACTTGCCATTTCTTTTCCTCCTAATAGTAAAATACTATTACCTATGTTATTTTTTTGAAACTTCTAATTCATAGTACTGACACTTTATTTAGTATAACAAAACCTCTTTTGATTAGCCATGCAAGAATTATACAATTTTTTTTACAATTCCTATACAATTTGCTCAATCCTTTTTAGTAAAAAAGGAATAGCCATTATCCCTGCTCTTCCTTTAATTCCTCATACTCGCTATTATAAAAGGCTAGTTGGTTTTTGCCTCTTCTTTTTGCCTTATACAATGCTTGATCTGCCGCTTTATACAGACTATTAAAATCATTTCCATCTGTTGGGAATATTGCTGCACCGATACTTGCTGTTGCAGAATATTTTACATACTCCCCTACTTGAAAAGTTTTGAAAAAAGTAGCGACTCTCATTGCCTCTTTTCTCATTGTATTATCATCCTTTAAATCTTTAAGAAATACAACAAATTCATCTCCACCTGTTCTTCCAACAATATCATTAATTCTAAATTCACTTTTAATTTTTCTTCCAAGGGTACTCAGGACTTCATCTCCAAACACATGTCCCATTGTATCATTGATTTTTTTAAAATTATCAATATCAAGAACAAACATCAGAGAATACTTTTCCTTTCCTTCATTCTCCATATACTCTTGTATTTTCTTCTCTGTTGCAATTTTATTAAGTAAATCCGTAAGCATATCCGTTTCTGCTTTATCCTGTAATTCTCTACTTTCTTTTATATATTTTGCTTTATTAATAATATTAATTCCCACTGCTATAGTTGTAAATATTAATAAAGCGAATAAAATTTTGGTTACCATAATAGATGTCATTTTCTGCTCTTCCGAAACAGTTTTTTGTACTTGCATATCTGTTGAAAGGGTTATTGTGCTCCAGCCATAATTGCCCACTGGTTCATATAATAAGTGATAAGTATTTACTTTATTTGCATTAACTTCTGTTGAAAATTTAATATTTCCACTTTTGCCTGATTCAATATTCTGCACTAATTTCTTATAAGTGCCTTCCACAAAAATCATACCCTCTAGCTGCTTAAATAGATTGTCACTCACCTCAATATATTTACTTATATTTCCTGATTTTTCTACAATTGTGCCATCTGCTTTTACCAATCCATATGTATTCTTAACTGAATATGTCTCTGATGAAGTAACATCACTTAAAGAATCAAAAGGAATCATAACTGCAACTGAACCTAGTAATTCATTTCCCTCTTTTATTGGTACGGAAATAATGATATGATACTTATTAGCATTTTCATAACGGAAAATATCCGAAACATATATTCTCCCAGTTAATAGATTATTTTTTGGAACGTTATCAAATAGGGCTGTTTCATATCCTGCTGTATCAAAAAAAGTTCCATCTGTCTTTACTATAATAGCATCCTGTGCATGCGTCTGTTTCTCTATTATATATAGCACCTTCTGTGCTTCTGGTGAAAAAAGATCTTCCATTTCGGCCAAGTATCCTGCTGAAACCTTAGCAACGCTAGATATTACTTCGATTTCTGTTCTGTAATATTCATTCAAATCCCTCGTTTGTATTGCCAGCTTATTTATGGCTTCTTTTTCGGTTCGCTGTTTCATATTTGCGGAATAATTGAATAATGTTACTATTAAAAATAATACCAACAATATGGATGGAATAATCCATTGTATAATATTTGAATTATCGCTTTTCTGTTTACTCATCCTTTTTCCTCAAAAGTGATTTTTCTCCTTTTTAATACATTAAATTCTGCTTATTCCTGATCTTCTTGTGGAATATAATAACTAAAAATTTTTCGATATGTATATGATGTGCAAAAAGCAATCAGTGAAAAAACAATTAAAAATAGTGCTGGGCTTAACTCAATATAGAAATAAATAAGCAAAAAAGGAATTATACTTTCCACAAGTAATAGTAATGTCAACGGAAAATGTCTTATACCAATTAGCAAAGCATTTTTAAGACTATGTCTGATTGTATTTTCGAACTTAGCCAATAATGGAAAAATATAAATCATCACTATTGTATATATTACACATACCATACACAAAATAACAAAAACAATTTTACCAACGGTCTCTTCCATGCTGTATATAATTCTAAAGTCAAGTATAATAATCACAAGCGCCACTATTGCTAAAAGCCAAACTATTGTCGCCTTAATAAAATTATCCTTAAAAGCTTTAAAAAAACTCTTTGTAATATAGCCCTCTTCATCTGCAACCATCTTCATGGTTACATAGTATAATGATGTTGTGGCGGCTCCTATTGTAATAATAGGAATACAACATATAATGTACAAAATATTTAACCATAACAAATCCGCCAATCTTCCCAAAAAAACCATTGCCGGACTCTCTAAATTAAAAAATCGACCCATTTAATAACCTCTTTTTCTATTAAAATAATATTGCATTTCATAAAGAATTATATTGCATTTTTTTTTAAAAAGCAAATCATATAACACTTTCTAATTCTATTTAATTATTTCCTAAGTTCTGAAACATTTGATTATATTGAATATTCAACTTACTGTGTAGATTTAAAATCTTTTTAGATTCTTTTCTAACCTCTACTAAAATGCTATCGTAATTACTACAAAATACTTTTACTATTTTTTTATTAAAGCGACCATGATTTGCTTCGTCTTCCAATACATTAATAATAAATTCCTTATTCTTTATCGTTCTGTAACTTCTTTGGTTTATCATTCCAGTGATTGTATCTGCTATCTGAAGTATCATCTGAAGAATATTCATATTCTCTTCTTTCAGTCCTTTATAATAACCACTACCATTTGAACGCTCATGATGAGTTATGGCAATTTCCACTATTTCCGAATCAAGATACTGTTTTAAAACACTTTCAGCAATATTTACATGTTTGCGCATCTTAGTTGTTTCTTCTTGTGTCAATGCACGTGGCGCATCTAAAATTTTTTCAGATATCGTCAACATTCCAATATCATGTACTAATGCTGCATAGTACAATTTTTCCTTATCTTCTTCACTAACTTTTAATAATTTAGCTATTTCTCTACAAATACAAATTGTAGTAACTGTATCAGTAACAGCATATTCACTTCGAAAGCCCATAATATACATTAATAATTCAATATAATTCTTCTTCTCTTCTTCATTAAAAATAATGTATTCTAGTATTTGACTTAACTCTTTTAAGTATTCCCCGCTCTTGACATTGCTAAAAACATCATACTTAATTTGTGCGTGATTAAATAGTTGTATAGCTTCTGAAGAATACTTAACTTTTTCATACTTGCTAAGAAGTCTGTAGTCAAATGCCTTTCCCATCGTATTATTATATAAATCCACTCTTTCTGAAAAACCGATAAAATTAGCAATATCTTTATATTTATAATCTATTGCCTCTAACTGAGAGTAATCTACATGGTGATAAAGTAGTATTTTGGATTTTTCTTTCATTGGTGATAAATATCGCATAAATAAGTATCCATATATGGAATGTGGCATAACATCTATTGTTTCATAGTTTAATTTTTTGGACAAATCTTCTGTCTTATAAGCTCCTATATCATGAATCATCGCCAACAATATATTTTCTGCTAACTCATATTCTACATAACCGCCCCTACACTCTAACATTTTCAAAAGAAAATAAGCAACTCTCAACCCGTGATCCATAGGACCTTTATCAATTAGCCTAAGCGTACTGGTTATAAGATAGCACAAATCTTTGCTGGTGATGTTTTCCATATATATTTCACCTCTTTCACTTTAAATAACTGAAAGTCTATAGCCACACTTTTATCTTATCCTTAAATGCATTGGTGTAAAACAAATCCCGTCCGCAACTACTTCTTTATCATCATCACAAAATCCCAGTTTATGATAAAAGCCTATTGCATAAGGTGCTGCATTTACAGTGAAATTAATTATTTCCTGCCTCTTTTCTTGCTGTAGAAAGTAGGAAAATAAAGCTGTAGCAACTCCTTTTTTATGATATCTTTCATCCACAAACAATAAAGATATATGATTTCCATTACGAATACCCATCATCCCTACCATTTCTGCTTCATGGAATGCACCAAATGCAGTATACTCTCCATTAATAAATTGTTTTTTTAACTTGGGATCTTCTATAAAATCCTTAAAGCTTCTGATTCCTGCTGTTGTATATCCTGGTGCCTCAAATTGAAGAAATATCCTCCATGCTAAAGCAATTGCTGTAGACCATTCGTCCTTAGCAAGTTCTCTAATTTCATACTCACCGTCTTTACTGATTTTCATGTCATTCCTCTATACCTGCTATTATTTTGAAAAAATAGAATTAAAAAATCCTCCTATTGCATCTGCTGCATTTTTAAAAAAATTACCTACAGAATTTTTTACAATTGTACCAAGACCTAGGTCTTCTACAGACAAATCATTAATATCAAAAGTCCCGTTCCTGATTTCATCTCCATATTTTGCATAAATATCGTCTGCTTGCTCCGCCAGCAAATTAAAATCAATACCTAATGACTTAATTTTTACCATCAAATCAATAATTTGTTGAATCTCATCTTCACTCAAATCTGCATTTAAATCTTTTACACCTTTTCTAACCGCTGCTTCTATTTCCTCTTCTGTCTCTAAATCATTTGCAGCTATCTGTGCTTTAATATATGTTATCAATTCCTCCGCATCATCGCTGTTTCCAACAGCAGTTGATAACTCTCCTGTTACCACCAGTTCATTCATTGCTGTATCTATTGCCGTTTCTGCAACTTGTGTCCCCGACATTGCCTCATATGCCTTAACTGCTCCAATTAGCCCAGCTGTTCCAGATATTGGTGTTGGTGCTGCAACAATGATATCAGCATTTTTAACCCCTGCTGTCAATAATGCACTTCTATACATATCAGTTGTACAATAATTAATGTTTTTAGAAGAAACTATTACACCGTGCCCTTCTTCCGCTGGTTTTACTAAAACAGAAGAAAGAGACTTTGTTCCAATTATAGATGCATCTACATAATTTCCGAGATATTGTCTCTCGTCCGCATTTGTAATATAAATTACATTATAATTTGCAATATCTGCTACCTGAATACCCATAAGTCCAAGTACAGTAGCAAGCTGCTCTTGTGTTAAATCAGCACCTAATGCAAGATATGCTTTCTCCTGCGTTTTCGTAATTGGTGTCACCTCAAGTACTGTCGCATTTTCTGCTGTACCAGTACTAACTGTTTCTTCTGCAAATGCGCTGACTTCTGATAATAATAATAAAATTATTGTAAATAATAAACATATTGTTTTTTTCATTTTTTCCTCTTTTTCTTTTTAGATTGTTATATTAATTCACTACATACATGTTTCCATCTGCATTATATCGTCATGTTCTTTCATTCGATTAGGCACAAAATTAAGAAATGATACATATGAGTATCATTTCTTTAATTATACCATAATTAGCTATTGATTCCTAGTATTTCGTTTTCCTTTAGAATTTTCGTAGTTTTTTAACAGATCTCTGCTCCCGCTGGCATTTCTCTTTCAGGAACCAGCAGTCCAAGACCACCGTTACTATCTTCTGCACAAAGTAACATTCCTTCAGATAGTACACCTGCTAGCGTTGCTGGCTTAAGATTTACAAGAACCATAACCTTCTTCCCAACCATTTCTTTTGCAGTATAATATTGCTTGATTCCAGATACAATCTGTTTTACCTCATTTCCAATTCTAACTTTAGAGCAAAGCAATTTTTTTGACTTAGGAACTTCTTCGCATTCAATAATTTCTCCTACTTGAAATTGCATTTTTGCAAAATCTTCATATGTAATTTCTGATTTCTTTTCGATGTTGATTACCGCTTTTTCTTTTGTAACACTATCTACATTTTCAGCAATTTCATTTGCCTTTACTGGATGTACTTTTTCTATTTCTTTAAGAACTTCCACAATATCCAGACGAGCAAATAAAATTTCAGGCTTATCAGTCACCTTAGTTCCTGATTCATATAATCCAAACTCATCCAGCAAATTCCAGTCTCTTTCTGTCCCCATTAATTGTACTAATATATTTTGTGCTGTTGCTGGTAAAAATGCTTTCAGTAAATTAGCTCCTATACATATACTTTCTGTTAAATTATATAATACTTCCGAAAGTCTTTCTTTCTTATCTTCATCTTTTGCAAGTACCCACGGTTCAGTTTCATCAATATACTTATTACATCTTTTAAACAGTATAAATAATTCTGTTAATGCGTCTGCAACACGAAGACTATCCATTTTTTGCTCCATCTTTGCTCTAGTAGCTACTACAATAGCTTTCAAGTCATCATCAACAGATTCTGCTACTCCTGTTTGAGCTACAATGCCACCAAAATACTTATTACTCATGGAAATTGTTCTATTAACCAAATTACCAAGTGTATTCGCTAAATCAGAATTTATTCTCTCAACAAGTAATTCATATGATATAACACCATCATTTTCAAATGGCATTTCATGAAGAACAAAATAGCGTACCGCATCTACTCCAAATAGTGCTACAAGCTCATCCGCATAAAGAACATTCCCTTTTGACTTACTCATCTTACCATCACCTTGCAGCAGCCATGGGTGTCCAAATATTTGTTTTGGCAATTTCTCACCAAGAGCCATTAGAATAATTGGCCAGTATATTGTATGGAATCTAACAATATCTTTACCTATTAAATGCAAATCTGCAGGCCATAATGTTCTATATTGCTCCGAAGAATTACCGTCAGCATCATATCCTATGCCTGTAATATAATTCGAAAGTGCATCTAACCAAACATATACTACGTGTTTATTATCAAAATCAACTGGTATTCCCCATTTAAAAGAAGTTCTTGATACACATAAATCCTGTAATCCTGGTATTAAAAAATTATTCATCATTTCATTTTTTCTTGATACTGGTTGAATAAACTCAGGATGTTTGTTAATATGCTCAATTAATCTATCTGCGTACTTGCTTAACTTAAGAAAATATGCCTCTTCTTTTGCTGGGTGAACTTCTCTTCCACAGTCTGGGCATTTTCCATCAATAAGCTGTGATTCTGTCCAAAAAGATTCACATGGTGTACAATATAATCCTTCGTAGGCACTTTTATAAATATCACCTTGCTGATACAATTTTTTAAATATTTTTTGGATCTGTATTTCGTGCTCAGGATCAGTTGTTCGAATAAATCTATCATACGAAGTATCCATTAAGTCCCATAATCCTTTAACAATACTTGTCACTTCATCTACAAATTCCTTTGGTAACATTCCCTTCTCAGCTGCTTTTAGTTCTACTTTTTGTCCATGTTCATCCGTACCTGTTTGAAAAAACACATCATAACCTTGCTGTCTTTTAAATCTTGCAATACTATCTGCCAGTACTATTTCATAACTATTGCCAATATGCGGTTTTCCAGAAGTATATGTAATTGCCGTTGTTATATAGTATTTCTTTTCATTTTTATTCATTGTTTCTCCTTCTCTTTATAGTAAAAATGCCTTCTCTTAGAATTTAGAGAAGACGAATCTATATGCATAAAACCTATGTTGTAAGACTATCACTTTCTTTTTTTGGTGTCAATACATATGTAAAAACACACAAATATTATAATAAAAAATATTTGATTACTTAGAATATTTTGTTAGTAATTGACATTGTACTTCCAATTACTTGTATGTATAATAAAATGACAAACACAGATTGGAGGATAAGCGGATGACAGACACAGGTGTAGTTAGAAAACTCGATGATCTTGGTAGAATTACTTTACCAATGGAGCTCCGCAAAAACCTTGGCATTACCGACAGAGATGCGCTTCATATTTATGTGGAAGAGCAAAGAATTATTCTCGAAAAATATGCTCCAAGTGATATTTTTACAGGTAATAAAGAGGATTTAATTGAATTTCATGGAAAAAAAGTCTCTAAGGAATCAATTAAAGAATTGGCAAAAGTTGCCGGCATGAAGATTTCAAAATAATTTTCACACAGGTTGTTACTGAAAACTCGTAAGTATTACTTACGAGTTTTTTGTACTATTACATATTATCTTTTATTATATACTGATATATCTCTCTTTTCGTAATCCCTCTGTCTTTTGCAACTTGCCTCATAGCATTTTTTCTATCGCTTCCTTGTTTTTCATAATATTGCATATGTTCTTCTATCGTTATTTTACCCCATTCTTGAATCATTTCTTCTGTTAAGCTCTCTCTACTTTTTCCTTCTATTACAATAACAAATTCTCCTTTTGGTTCTATCTTCTGAAAATATACAATTGATTCCGATAAACTTGTTTGATACACTGTTTCATATTTCTTCGTTAATTCACGGCATATCGTAATGGTTCTGTCTCCAATTGACTTCATTATTTCTTCTAGCGTTTTAATCAAGTGATGTGGTGCTTCATAAATGACCATCGTTCTGGTTTCTTTTTTTAATTCCAAAAGAACAGCTCTTCTCTCTTTTTTTTCAGTCGGCAAAAATCCTTCAAAGCAAAATCGTCTTGTACTTAAACCAGAAAGTGTAAGTGCTGTAATACAAGCACATGCTCCTGGTAATGATGTTACTGTGATTCCTGCTTCATAGCACATCTTAACCAACACTTCCCCTGGATCAGATATAGCTGGTGTTCCAGCATCTGTTATTAATGCAATATTTTTTCCCTCTTGCATTATCCGAATTAATTCATTTGCTTTATTATATTTATTATGGTCATGATAACTGGTCATAGGCGTTTTAATTTCAAAACGATTTATTAACTTAATACTATTTCTGGTATCCTCTGCAGCAATCAAATCTACCTCTTGCAGTGTGTCTAGTACATGAGTCGTTATATCTCCCAAATTACCAATTGGTGTCGCACATAAATATAGTATTCCCTGCATCATTAATCCTTCCTTCTTTTAACTCAATATCCATATATGTTATATATTTCATCTGTATACATATGTTTATCTTTATAAATAATCAATGGTTTTTCTACTTTAATACGTGGTTTTCCTCCCATACATCCTTCTATCAAAACCATATTGGGCTCTTTCTCTACATATGGATATACTAACTGCATTCTCTTGGGCTCTAATTTATATTTTGTCATACAACAAAAGATTTCTACCAAGCGAAATGGTCTGTGAACCATATAAAACCTACCACCTGGCTTCATTAATTTTGTTCCTTCTCGTATAATATCTTCTAATGTACAACATATCTCATGTCTAGCAATTGCCTTTTGTTTATTTGGACTATGAAGTCCATGACATCCTATCATATAAGGAGGATTGGTTACTATTACATCAAAAGAAGCAGCATCAAATAATTGTCCTGCTTCTTTTATATCTCCACTAATAATTTCAACTTTATTCTCAAGATGATTAAGACGAACACTCCTTCTCGCCATTTCTGCACTTTCTTCTTGTATTTCCAATCCCACAAAATGGTGTCCTGACGTTTTTGCCTCTAGAAGAATAGGAATAATACCCGTACCCGTTCCAATATCTAGAACATCTTCTCCCTCTTTTATTGTGGCAAAACCTGAAAGAAGAACCGCATCCATTCCAAAACAAAATTTATTTTGATTTTGAATGATTTGGTATCCACTTCTCTGTAATTCATCAATTCTTTCGCCTTCCTTTAACTCAATCATCATCAAGTTTAGACTTTCCTTCCTTTTTTTCAAGCTTTTCTAACTCTTCTAACTCCTTGTTTTCAACCTTACGTTCTTTCCTTTGACGAGGTTTGAATTTCAACTGCTCAACCTTATACTCATGAATTTCCTTTTCATCATTTACGTCAACAATAACCTTTACCAACTGACGAAGCACATTTACGCTTGATACTTCCCCTTTGGCTCCATCTTCTGCTATAACATAATCACCTACATTGGGCAATCTTCGGTTTAAATCCTCGTATGTTTCTTCTTCATTTTTTAAACAGCACATAAGTCTTCCACATATTCCAGAAATTTTTGTTGGATTTAAAGAAAGATTCTGTTCTTTAGCCATTTTAATGGATACTGGAGCAAACTCCGCAAGATGGGTATGACAACATAGTGGCCTTCCACAAATACCTATCCCTCCCAATATTTTAGTTTCATCACGCACACCTATTTGACGAAGTTCAATTCTCGTTTTAAATACTGCTGCCAAATCCTTTACTAATTCCCTGAAATCAATTCTCCCATCAGCAGTAAAATAGAATAGAACCTTATTATTGTCAAATGTATACTCTGCATCAATTAATTTCATTTCAAGCTCGTGTTTTTGAATTTTTTCCAAGCAAATCTTAAAAGCCTCTTTTTCTTTAACCCTATTATTTATTTCTGTCTCATCATCTTCTGGTGTTGCAACCCGTATTACAGCTTTTAGCGGCTGAATAACTTTATTGTCTTCCACTTCGGTAGGTGGCATTACAACTGTTCCATATTCTACACCTCTTGCCGTTTCAACAATTACGTGTTCTCCGCGCTTGATTTCGTATTGCTTTGGATTAAAATAATATATCTTCCCTGCTGTCCTAAATCGTATTCCAATTACTTTTATCATTCTAGTTCTCCTTTATTGTAAGTAATAGTAATTCTAGTACCAAATCAAAATTCACATTGGCATCAAGCCTTTGCTTTGCCTTTTCTATCGCTTTGATAATAATTTCGATTCCTTCGTATGCGCTTTTGCTCGCTTGTTCTTTAATATACTTTACTTCTTCTTTGAAAATTAAATTTGTTGCATCGTATGTTGCTTTAAAAAGCAAAACATCTCTATACCATATAATTAGTATATCCAAATAATCTTGAATATTTAACTTATATTCTCCTATTTTTTTGATTGCTATAATCAAATCACTAACATCCATCTCTTGAATATTTTTTAATACGGTAATTGCTTCTTCTTTTATGTTATCAAAATCTTCAGAAGATGCTAAACTCTTTGCTTTCCCAATATTACCTCTTGCAAAAGCCACACAAATGTCTGCTTGATAATCCGGGACATGTAATGTTTCCATAAGATATTTTCTAACGATGCTATCTTTCACTGGCTTCATATTTAGAACTGAGCACCTTGAAACCAATGTATCTAATAATAGCATCACATTATTAGTAAGAATAATAATTACTACATACTCTGGAGGCTCTTCTAATGTCTTAAGCAATGCATTCTGAGCTTGTTGTGTCATTTTATCTCCATCATTAATAATATATACTTTTCTGCTACTACTATATGGTTTTATTTGTATGTCCTTATTAATCTGTTCTCTTATATCTTCAACACCTATTGTATTTGGCTTCTCGTGACTTAATCGAATGATATCTGGCTGATTATTTGTAATCGCTTGTTTACAGGAATGGCAAATCATGCAAGGATCAGCTTCTCTTGCCTCACATTGCAATGTCATAGCAAACAAGCTAGCTATAAATTCTTTTCCTGAGCCTCGTTCTCCATTTATAATATATGCATGAGAAACTTTATTTGTTTGAATTGTTTTTTGCAAATATTTTTTTATTTGATCCTGTCCAATAATATCATCAAACTTAGGCATAGCACACATTCCTTCCGACTTTATGTAAATATATCAAGCAAAAGTCCTTTGATTTCACCAATTTTATTTAATATTGTAATATGATCTTTTTCTTCCTTCATTAATTCTGTGGCCAATTCATCTAGATTTTTATCTACTAGTTTAATGATGCCATATACACGATGTCTTCCCTTTTTATCCAAAAAATTCTCTCTAGAAAATTCATGTGAGCGATTCACTACTTCATTTAAGAAATCTTTTACAAGACTTCTATATTTCTTCATGTCTCGTACATCCATTTTTTTTGATATTTTCTTTCCTTGTTTTGAGATTTCTTCCATAAGAAACCCGAGCCTTGCTTGTAATTCTTGTTCCTCAATATGACTAATAAGCGTAAACTTGAATGTTTCATCTGTAGCCTGTACTTGCTGCGTAGGTTCAACTGAGGATGTTGCGGCTGTCATTTGATTAACTTTAATATCCATCAGAATGCCTCCCTTCAAATATAATAAGGCTTTTTGCTATCATAACATGCATTCACTAATGTAGTCTATTATTTCGCTAACACAATGTGTTAAATCTTCATTACAAAATTTCTTTTGTATGTTAGCTTTCTGTATTTCTTCTTCCGAAAAATCCTTGGCATCTGCAAGAAAACGGCGACACATTTCAATATACTTTGGTTCTTTCTGCTTTTTCTCTCTTTCTAGTGCTCTTTGCAAACGTATACCATCCTCTAGCTCTATATATATGGGTATAACGTTTTCTTCTCCATAATAATCTTTTGTAGAAACATATGAAGCAATTGTACCAGTAGCAAGATACCCAATTTTGTAATTCAAAGTAATCTGTCCGTCATTTGCTGTAAAATATATCCATTTTCCGTGTGCTGTATTATAGGCACGACTTTCGATAACTAATCCTTCTTCTTTCATTTTATTAAATTTACTTTCTGTTACAAAAAAGTATTCTACGCCATCTTCTTCCCCCGACCTAATTGGTCTTGTTGTATATAGTATTAATTGCTTAAGATTCAACTCTTTTTTCTCTATTAACTCTCTATATATTGTGTCTTTGCCAGAAGAGCTTTTTCCAATAACATAAAATATTTTTCCCATAAAAACCTCTACTTTAATTGATTATTAGCAATTATATCGATATACAATTTCATTCTTATGGATATGTACTGTTTCCAGTAAAGAACAATATGTATCAGCAATATTTACAATCCAAGCTTCTTTACATTTAGGTGGTATAGCTGTAAGTGGCCACATATGCTTCTTAATTATTTCTTTTTCTAGAATATTTAATTTAAAATCATTGTTTGCATTTTTAAATGCAATATTAGCATGTCTAAATCCATGCCAGTTATGATTTTTTTCTGGAATATGCCAATCATATAGAAAATAGTCATGTAACAATGCACCTCTTACAAGGGATCTTTCATCACAATTAATTCGGAGTAAATAACAAATCTTTAAGCTAGCTCTAGCTACACTAATACAATGTTGCTTAACTGTTATATTACCATGTTGAATGAAATTGTCCTGTTGCTCAAATGTTTCTGCATTCACGATATCCAATCCATAGTGAAGTATCTTTTTCTCTACAATATCTGCACATTCACATGTCCAAATTCTATTTTTTATCACTTTGCTCACTTTCTTTCTTGTTAAGTTCTTTTTGAGTATCTTCCGTGTTATCATTAATACAACTGTTTTCTGTTAACTCATCACTATTATCTTCTTCTGCCCTTTTTATTTTAATGTTTTTTATACATTTAGTTAAGAAATAAAGTGTAATAATATCAGTAACACCTCCAAAAACAAAACCAACGCCAATAAGTCTCATAAAAGTCTTTACCGTTTCAAAAGGTTCTGCTAGTAGAATAACCCCAATAGAAATACAAAGTATCGCAAATACTAAAACATATACCCAACCTCCAAATTTTGCTCTTTTTAAATCAATTGCATGCTGTAGTTTTATAATTCCATTTGTAAATACAACTATTCCCATAATAATTGGAATTAATTCAATTAACATTGTTACTTTAAGAATGCTACATACTGCAATAAGAATTAAAACAAGACCTATTACCAAATCGTGCTGATAATAAGCTTCCATTATATCTTTTCTGAAATATGCAATCACATAAACGAGACCTAAAATTATTAAGCATCCTGCAAAAACATAACCTACCGTAATCATTGTTGTTTCAGGAAAAGCAATAAGCACAATACCAATTAAAATACTTAATACTGATAAAAGTAATAAATTTGTTTTCATCCTTCCTTCCAATATCATTCCTCCGTAATCTGTTGGCAATTCTCATCTAAAGTGTTTTTGTAATTTTCTATCAAATAATCGTACTGTCCCATATTAATTCTTACAATAGCAGAAATTCTTTCTTTACTAAATAAGTCTCCTCGTGTAATCAGTTTAATAATCTCATAATACTCAGCAATATCTTTGTTTTCTATTATATTTTTTCCATATATGACAGTATCTCCATATCCAGCAGGTGGTTCTCGCCACATATGCCCAATCCTCCAATTATCTTCTCTTACTGCTGGCAATTTTGATAAGAAGGGATCTCCTAATGCATATAAATCATTTAAATACATATCATTATTATAATACTTTGTTATTCCTGGAACCATTTCTAAAATTCCAGACTCAATACCATATCCTCTTAATTCCTCAACACCTTCTTCATTCCATGCATTTCGAATAACCATTTCACCAGTTGTTGCTACAGAAATTGCATTATTAAACAAACTAGTAAATCTAAAATAGCCACCTCTTTCATCTGCTATTGGAGAGTTAAAAACATTTCCAAATAAGAATTGTGATGTAATAACCTGCATTGTTCCTGCATAAATCAATCCTATCATTGCAATTACCAAAAATGAATTCTTTAATTTATCTGGGTTTTTATAGGCTCCAAATCTTTCGTTTTCCATGTTGAAATATGTGCATAATGCAATAAAAAACAGAACAGTAAAATGGCGTCCAACCATAAAATCTCCGCCTATACGAATCAGATAAATAACATATAGAATTATGCCAGCTGAAATATAAAGATATCTTGCTTTTTTAACTATAATCGTCATAATAACCATTGTCGCTGGTATTAATAAAAGTAACAGATCCGTAATAGATGATGTGATTATATATTGCAGACCTCTATAAAAATAGTCTTTAAATGGAATTTCTGTTCCCAGTTTTACATAAGCCGTATTTGGAAAAGGAAATCCATAATAAAAAACAGAAAATAAAATCCATAGAATAAATGGCATCAACCCAAGAAATCCATATATAGCTGCCTTGAAAAAAGATACATTATTCCTTTTTGAAAGATATATATATATAATCATAGGAATAAACATAAGTACAGAATCCATGCGAGTCATTGCAATTAATGATATCAGTATAGCCATAATGAATAGAGTTCTTCCATTATATGTTTCTGTTTTAAAATAATACTTTAAAAATAATGCCGATAAGAAATAAAGCAAACAATTTTCTAAGCCAGATGTTGTATAACTAATAAATATGAAACTTCCTAATAAAATAATAAAGGCTAAAAAAACTTGCTTCTTTGTTCTACAAAAATCATGACAAAGTATTTTATAAGCAAGTCCCGAGAAAAGTATACATATCAATAAAGACACAACAAACATTTTTCTTATAAAAAAATATCCGAACGCAATAATAAGTGTAAACAAAGGACAAGACGTAGCCGATGCTCTTTCTCCAACATTATATACAAACCCATCACCTAAAACCAAATTCTTTGCCATAACATATGCATGATATGCATCATCACTTTGCCATGCTAATATCGTTATAATACCCAAAAAAACTATTAGTGTAATAATTCTATATCGGTTTACCTCATCTTGCATATACAAGAGTACCTTTGTTTGTATTTCTTTGTACTTTGCTTGAAAACGCATATTATTTTCTCCTAAAAAATTACTCGTTTCACTAGTTTCTCATGCTTTTTTAACTGAAACAGTAATTTTAGTGCTTCTGTAACCGATTTCAATTTAATACTTGACTGAGATCCTATATAATTAATTGGTACTTCAATAGTTTTAAGATTTCTGCAATAAAAACGCATTTCTGTTTGATAAATATGTCCTAGCGAAAGAAATGCATCTAAATTCATCATCTCAAGAATGTTTCTCTGAAATCCTTCAAACCCACTTGTCATATCCTTTAACTTCGTTCCAAGTACCATATTTGCAAGCACTGTACCTCCTGAACTTAATACTCTTCTGTACCATGGCTGGTTCGTAATATCGCCTCCAGAAATAAACCGTGAACCCCATACACAATCATAGCCTTCATCCAATTTATCAATAAATTGTGGTATTTCCTTCGGTAAATGACTTCCTCCACCATCCATTTCAATAATTCTCTCTGCACCATCCTCAAGTGCTATTTTAAATCCATATAAATAACACGTAATAACACCCCTTGATTCCTTATGAAAGAGTAGTTTAATTCTATTATATTTCTTCTCCATCTCTCTTATTATTTCTTCAGTTCTATCTTTTGAATAAGAATCTATAACAGGGTATACATACAAATTCTCATAAGGAAGCTGCATTATTTCTTTTAATAAGCCTTCCATCGTTGCTTCCTCATTTGCTACTGGCATAACTATAATTGTCTTTTTCATCTATTTACCTCAACTATTTATATTATTCATCATAATTATTGTGTCTCGTACATAATTCATCAGCCATCTTTATAGCAAGCTCAACAACAACATCTGAGTTGTAATGCTGCCATTCTCCCCACCTTCCAAGACCAAACACATTCTTAGTATTGGCCCATGATAAAAGTTCTTGCATAAGTTCCTGTTTTCCTATTGTATTTAAAGGATATGCATATTGATTTATATGATTAAAACTTTCACTCTCCTGCCATCTGGTTATATTTGTTTCCGTCCAATACCCTTTAGAATTAGGACAAAAATTATGTCTGACTAATATTCTATGATAAGAAACTTCCAAACTTGGAATATAAATCCACTGTGCTGCTGTATCTAATTTTTCTTTTTTATACTCTACTACAACAGAACTATACTTAAGTTTATCTACTACATTTTTTAAATTGCTTGGTAACCCTACTATTTCTTTATAAGATTTCCATGGTGCAGTATTAATAATAAATTCAGCTTGATACTTATCATTAACGGTTCTGTTTTCAAAATCCAGCTTTGTAATATTAATATTATACTTGATTCGTTGACCAAGTTCTTTTGCCATACGTTCCCATATCTCTCCATATCCGTACTTCTCTGGATAAAAAAATTCCGAATGCGCTGGCTGAGAACCATATGCTCTCTTCTCTAAACAACTAATTAAAGTCTCTTCAAAAGAAACATTTGGTAACTTTTCAAGCCAATATGTCCCTAGTAAATTCAAGTCTTTACCAAACATCTTCTGATTATATGGGATCATGTAATCCTCTGCCACTTTATGTCCCAATTTCCAGTCAATCCAATCAACAAATTTCTCGGGCATATCAAGTCCAAGATTACAACCAGCTACTGCTATTGTTTTTAAGTATTCCACTTGATCTTCTAACTTCATTTGCCATATATTTGCTTCCATAGGACTACTAATTACATTTCCTTTAACCTCTATTTGAGAATTACGTATATATTTTAACCACTCTGTCTCCGGCATAAAATGAAATAAAAAGTCTAAAACATTTTTCTTTTTAACATCCAAAAAATGCCCTCCACCTATATCAAAAGGGCTTCCATCAACATTTTCACTTCTACATAACCCACCAGCTACTTTTTCCTTTTCTATAACAAGAAAATCTTTTTCTCCATTTTGCAACAATCGATTAGCAACTGATAATCCAGCAGGTCCAGCTCCTATTATTAAATATTTCATTAAACACTCCAAGTAATATCATATGATTTATATTTGATTTATATTCTATCAGTTTTTAAATAAAACATCAAGTTACCTCTCTGTTTAGCCTATTTCTAATTATCAAAAATAGGTTTATATATAAAAATTATATCATTATTCTATTACTACGTCCATTCTATTATTAATGTGTCTTTTTAATAATTAAAAAACGCAATTCCTATTAAAAGAATTGCGATTAGTGCCCAAAGCCGGAATCGAACCAGCGACACGTGGATTTTCAGTCCACTGCTCTACCAACTGAGCTATCTGGGCTAGTAAAAATTTATCTAAATTTTGTCTTTTAAATGAGACATCGGGGATTCGAACCCCGGACAACTTGATTAAAAGTCAAGTGCTCTACCACCTGAGCTAATATCCCATATTTTTTAAAATAAATGCTCAAACTTTTCATTTGGGCATCTAAGACATTACACACAAATTGAAATTTGGTGCAAATAGCGGGGACAGGATTTGAACCTATGACCTTCGGGTTATGAGCCCGACGAGCTTCCAGACTGCTCCACCCCGCGTTGTTAAATTATGAAACTATTATGTATCTACTATAACTAAACTAAATGGATGGAGAAGGATTCGAACCTTCGAAGGCGTTGCCAACAGATTTACAGTCTGCCCCCTTTGGCCACTCGGGAATCCATCCATAAATTGTACTAAGCCGATGATCGGACTCGAACCGATAACCTGCTGATTACAAATCAGCTGCTCTGCCAATTGAGCCACATCGGCACGATATCAAATCAATACTAATCGTACAAAATGGGACCTATAGGGCTCGAACCTATGACCCTCTGCTTGTAAGGCAGATGCTCTCCCAGCTGAGCTAAGATCCCATATTATATTTGTTTTATGTTCAGAAATAACTAATAATTATTTTGAACTATTCCGATTTTTGCAAAGCAAAATATCGGAACGACGACCTAGATCGGACTCGAACCGACGACCTCCGCCGTGACAGGGCGGCGCTCTAACCAACTGAGCCACTAGGCCAATACGGTATACATATCACCGGCAATCATAAACACAATGATTATTATACCCTCAAAACCGAATATTGAAATGATTTCTTCCTATGTCTCGCTAAAAACATGGTTTCTTGCCAAGAATCCTGGATTTTTTCTATTTACCTACTTCCGTATCTGCAAGCAGTTTGCATAGCAAACTACTTGCTTGGATAAGCCCTCGACCGATTAGTAACATTCAGCTACATACATTACTGCACTTCCACCTATGTCCTATCTACCTCGTCGTCTTCAAGGGGTCTTACAATCTTTTGATTGGGATATCTCATCTTGAGGGAGGCTTCACGCTTAGATGCCTTCAGCGTTTATCCCGTCCCGACTTGGCTACTCTGCTATGCCGTTGGTCGACAACAGATACACCAGTGGTCAGTCCAACCCGGTCCTCTCGTACTAGGGTCAGCTCCTCTCAAATATCCTCCGCCTACGCCGGATAGGGACCGAACTGTCTCACGACGTTCTGAACCCAGCTCGCGTACCGCTTTAATGGGCGAACAGCCCAACCCTTGGGACCTGCTACAGCCCCAGGATGCGATGAGCCGACATCG